>JAEEGK010000463.1_pt1 | contig 102290 bp, 120 predicted proteins | sample 8958771 | NCBI WGS metagenome assembly JAEEGK01 (sample SAMN16246547, study PRJNA631951) | gut metagenome | biome: gut microbiome; feature: rumen; material: SC-attached | host: Bos | place: Iran: Karaj | collected 2018-10 | reverse complement strand
GTCGGTTTTTTCCAGTTAAGTTCCTTCTCGCATACCTTCACAAGATCACCTGATGCTATAGGTTCGTTAGCCCATACGACATCAGCAAAACGTTCCTGAATGGCCGCTAATTCAATATTTTTCATATAATCGCCCTTCTGGTTTATCGTTATAAACTACACTCAGTTTATACCTGCAAACCACTTGCGTCAAGAAAAATAGAAAGTTCTTTGTTTTTAAGATTATTTATCACCCAAAACAATATAATCAGACCTATAGTTCATTATTTCTTCTGCTTTACGTGGTTTTTCACTAAAAATCCGAAAGCGAAAATTGTATTATTGTATTCTGATGATAATAGTTGTTTTTAGGAGTCAAGGGATAATGCAATACAAGATGTTCTCTCCTATATTTCTATCTTTACTGTTTTAATTTACAAAGCCTTTGTATATTGGGTAAAAAAACAACTTTAAAAATGAATGTCTGTTTACATATTACATTTGTTTTACTTACTAATAAGTGTAAACATTAATCACTATGAGGAGGTATAAAATGGATGTAGCAGTACTAGCAGCTCAGCAATGGGTTAACGCTAATTATCTTTCACCAAATGGGTTTAACACAATTACTGAAGACGGAATAACTGGACAAAATACGGTAAAAGCGCTAATTATCGCTTTACAAATTGAAATAGGAGTAAATAGCCCTAATGGTACATTCGGTCCAGCTACGACCTCGTTGTGCCCTACACTTTCAAAAAATGTTAATGCTCCAGCTTCAAATATTGTAAGAATACTACAGCATGGTATGTTCTGCAAAGGATATAGCACCCAATCTGTAACAGGCATATTTGGAGATAATACTGAAAATGCTGTTATTACTTTGCAAAGTGATGCGGGATTAAGTACTACAGGTATAGTAACACCATTAATTTTCAAGGCCGTATTGAGTACAGATCCGTTAAAACTAGCATCAGACGGGAATAGTCAGATTCGGTATATTCAGCAACAATTGAATAATAAATATAATCAGTATTTTGGCGTTATAGCAACTAATGGTAAATACGAAAGAAATACAAACAAGGCGTTGATATATGCACTACAAGCAGAAGAAGGCTTAGGGGTTAACACCGCTAACGGGACATTTGGTCCTACCACTCAACAATTATGCCCGACAATTTCAGAAAATAATGCCACTTCATATCCGGAATTTGTGAAATTGGTCAAATATGCTCTAGTGTGTAATAATATTTCTGTTAGTTCACTAGATAGTAGCTATACGACAGAATTACAGGAAGCTATAACTAGCTTTCAGTCGTTTTTGGTACTCCCTTCTAATCCTGGAATAGTGGACTTAAATGTTTGGATGTCATTAATGACGAGTAAAGGCAATCCTGCACGTCCAGCTACGGGCTGTGATTGCGCAACTGTTATTGATGCAAATAACATTTCTGTTTTAGTTAATAATGGTTATACGCATATAGGACGATACTTGACTGGTTTATATAAACTAACGAGGTCAGAAATAAGCGTTTTGTCACAACATCAAATTCGAATATTCCCTATTTTTCAGCGATCAGGAGAAGGTAATTCTTCTACTCATGTTGGATACTTTAATTCTTCCCAAGCTATTGCGGATGCAAGAGATGCGATTCAAGCGGCTATAAATTTGGGATTCTATGTTGGTACGACTATTTATTTCACTGTAGATTATGATGCATATGATTCGCATGTAACAAATTATATAATTCCGTACTTTCATACACTTGATATTGCATTCAAAAATTATAATTATGCTGGGTTTAAAATTGGAATATATGGCCCAAGAAATGTATGTTCTCGTGTTTCTCAAGCCGGATATGCTTCTTATAGTTTTGTTTCTGATATGTCTTCTGGATATAGTGGGAATCTGGGTTATAGTATGCCCACGAATTGGTCATTTGATCAATTTAACACAACAACTATAACTGACCCTCAAACGAACTCATCTATTGAAATAGATAAAGATACTGTAAGAGGTACTGATAGTGGTGCATTGCTTAGCGTGTATAGTAATTCTGAGGTCTTGTTTAGTGAAGCACATAACTGCGCTTTAATGCTTACTGCTCAATTTGAGGGGAGAGATGATGGTTATTCAACAATAGCGGGCAATAGTGATGGAATGGGGTTATCATTGGGTATTATTCAGTTTAATATTGGATCTGGAACTCTTCAACCACTTTTTTCGGATATTATAAATAATGAGAGACAACTTGTTCTGTCAGTGCTAGGAAGTGATAAGACAGCTGAGCTTGAAACGATGCTTTCTCAGACTCTTAATCAGCAAATCTCATGGGCTATAAGTATTAATGATAATAATAATCAAATAGTATCAGATTGGAAAAGTGCTCTTATTGCTTTATGTCAAACGACTGAATTTCGGGCTATACAGAATTATTATATAGAATACTATAAAATACATGCTATTGATAAGTGTTATCTTTTTGGTGGATTTTCTACATGTCGTTCATATGCATTCATGTTTGATTGTTCAGTTCAATTTGGAAGTTTTTATTCTTCTGAAGCATTTGAAATAACTTCTTTAATAAGTAGCAATATGACAGAGATTGAGCGCCTTCAAGTAATAGCAGAAGTATTATATAATAGTCGCGCTTCGGTGAGTGGATATGCTAGACAAACTTGTATTATTAATGGTTCTGGAATCGTTAACGGTTCAATAGTTAGTATATCAGATTATGGAATCGATGATAAAGAAATAACAGATTTACCGCCACAATCCATAAATTCTTAGTCTTTATGTATCCAGTCTGTTATCTGACGGCCTGGATACTATTATTGGATATGGGGTTGGTAATGACATGTTAGAAGTATATTATTTTTATTTATTAGTTTTAAACCCGATAGTTTTCGTTGTCTCTTATATAAAGGCAAAAAAGGCTGGCCAGAAGAAGTATGTAGATACTATATCTGTATTTACAGTTTTAATACTAAATCTGATATTTACAATACTACAAGGAGTATGTGAGCATGTGGATTGCCGTCACCTTTATCATGCAATGCCCAGTCTGCGATCATACCGTTATATGTGAAGTTTTCCTTTATAAATGCTCTTATGCATTCTATCTGCTGATCACGTGTGAGTTCGCAAGGTAGAGCCACTTCAACTTCTCTGGCAAACTGTGCATCCGTCCTTTTTTCAATTTTCTGAACTTCATTCCATAGAGTTGATCTGTCAAGCAATCTTGCCGGAGCACCACCCAGGAGCATTATCTCGTTCATGATGACACCTTCCTTGGCAGTATAATCATGAATGAGACCGGTCTCTTCGTTGTATAACTTTTCTCCTGAACGGTAAGCTGCAGCTGAAACAGCGGATCGTCCGCTGCTTCGGCTTATTATCTTAATGGAGCAGTGATAGATAGACATTTAACATCACCCCCTTTTTTCTACGATCACTGTTAAATGGATATCTCTGCCGTAAAGATGATTTCCCCCTTATAAGGAAAACATCTTTACAGGCAGGAGCGGTTTGTTAAGGCAGCCGGCCTTGACTCCCTCCAGGTGAAACCTGGTCTCCATGAAATGGTCTAGGTCAAGGAGCGAAGCATCCTTGTGGGATATTCAAAAGGACTTGGATTTCCAGATATAAATACTTTAGAACCTTTGGCCGAAGCTCTGCAAGTCAGTGTACAAGAACTAATGAGAGCAGAAAAAAATTTAACAAAAGAAGTCAATGAGGAAGCAACAACAGAGGCGATACTCAATACAATAGGTGTTGCAGACAAACAATTACGTGATGCGGAAAAAAACAAGTTAGGATCAGCATTATGATCATAGCTGTGGTAGCTTTACTGATATTGATTGTCGATAACATGAAAATATCAGAAATAGGTATAGCAGCAGTTTTTGTTTATCTTCCCCTTTTGTGTGTTATTGGAGGAATTGTTCTTTTAATACAGGCTTTGATTCGCAAGAAAAGAGGAGAAACCTATAAAGCTACATTGATCACTGCTATTATAATGATCGGCATTGTGCTTTTAATTGGTCTGTTCTTCTTTGTGGCAGGAATGATAGGTTCTCCGGGCATGAACTGATTGAGTTTATGATAATACTAATTTTTGGCACTGGTACATCACCGGTGCCATATGACCATGTGCATGGTTAAAAAGATTGAGATTGACGGAAAAGAGGTTGCTTTCAGGGCATCCGCTGCAATTCCCAGAATATATCGTTTGAAGTTTCAGAGGGATATTTATAAGGATCTGGTTGCTTTGGAGAAGGCTATCGGGGATAATTCCGAGGAAGTCAGCAATCTGGATATGTTTTCGTTGGAGATGTTTGAGAATATCGCTTATATCATGGCGAAGCACGCTGATCCGAGTATGCCGGATACGCCTGAAGAGTGGCTGGATGAGTTTAATACTTTCAGCATTTATCTGGTACTTCCTAAGATCATCGAGCTTTGGGGATTGAACATGAAGACCGATGTGGAAGCTAAAAAAACTTGATACAACTGACCGGCAAATGACAACGGCTTTATTCATGCTGAGGTGTCTGCAGGTCGGGCTTTCGATAAGGGATCTGGATCTGCTTACTATAGGTATGGTGAATGAAATGTTCATAGAAAGCCGCAATGATGAGGTGGCGGATAAGGCTTACCATCGTGTTGCCGGGCAGGCGGAGTTTGATACTTTCTAGTAAAGGATTATTGTTAAATATCCGACATTATGTTTAAATGGTGATAAAGGAGAAATAACGATATGGAAAACAATATAGAACCGTTTGAAAGAAAGCTATTTCCTATGACCTCGTTAGTTACAGGAAATTATGATAAAGGAACGTGTCATTTAACAGCATCGGGTTTTTTCTATACGGAGCAGACACCTACTGAACCTGGAAAGAATGGACCTCAGTGGCACAGAATAGATAATTACTGGTTTGTTACTAATCGGCATGTTATACTTCCAAAGCGTGTGGGGGCAGATGAAGAAGTATTGCTAGATTCTATGGAGTTTTATCTCAGAAAAACTCCTTCAAGTGGCGGGATAGAATGGTTCCCTATAACACTTAACCATGACGAATTAATACAAAAAGTGAAGTTGCATCCTAATGAGAATGTGGATGTTGCCGTTATAGATATAACTGGAAAAATTAAAGATATTATTGATGCAATCACTAAGAAGGAGATAGAGAATAATATTGGGATTCCCGCAACTCTTTCAAATATGGATCTTCCCGGCAAAAAGCCGATACCTATCGAAGTGACAAGTGATATAGTTGTTGCAAGCTATCCAAAAGGTTTTTATGATGCTACAAACAAATTTCCAATAGTAAAATCAGGAATTATAGCTTCAGCGTGGGGATCATGCTTTAATGGGAAGCCTGTATTTCAGATTGATGCTCAGTTATTTCCTGGATCTTCAGGTGGACTTGTAATAAGTAAGCCAACAAATTTTGGATTACAGAATGGCAATATGGTATATACTGTATCGAAAGAATTCATTTTACTTGGAGTGTATTCTGGAGAGCCTGTGTTTAAGGAACCAATCATTATAGAAGGAAAACCTGTTATTATTGATGGTAAACCAGCGATGATTCAGAAATCATACGGTCTTGGTAATGTTTGGTACTCATATCTGATATCAGAAATAATAAACAATGGTGTAAGATATTCGATGTAGCTTATTGAGAATATTTATGAAGAGTTATTCAGGGTACAGGCTTTTTTCTTATCCTTCGACCATCCGCAGAGTCTCAACGATGTATGCGAAGGCTTCCGGGCTTTGGCTTCGCATATAGGAGAGCTTCTTGTATTGGCTTTTGCCTATATTTGCCTGTAGGTATGGCTCGGGATCTTCTATAGGTGTGAAGGGATGGCCGATGAGTATACAGGAAGCGAGGTACATCACACGGCTTGTCTGGTTGGCGGCGATGGTGTTGTTCCGGAATCCGATATGTGAAGAACGCCGATAGATGAATTATAATATGCAAAGGATTTAATATGGTTTGAGAGTATGCCCGTGGTTGTCCGCGATGAGCGGGTGGCTGCGGGCTTTTTTTGTATCAGCGATAAAAATAAACCACCTGCTATGCAGGTGTGTCCTCAAATAGCTTTAGCTTCAAGTAAAAAACCTCCAGGGTATATAATGAGGTGCAGGTTCGCCAACCGCACATAATAAATACCAAGGAGGTTATCCAAAGATCTCTGTTCATAGTAGTGAACAAAGAATAATCATTGATGGAGATGATTTGTCAGGTACAGTTGTTGAAGTGTCTGGTGAGGATGAAAATGTATATAGTCAGAATATTGCAAATAATGTAACTCATGCAGAGCTTTTGAAAACTGATGAAGAAATCATAATAGACCAAAATGGTGGAAAAGAGGATGATTATAATCAACAGATAATAGATGGATACAATGTCTCTTTTGAACTCAAAGAAATTTGGTCTGGTGGTTATAATGCATCGATTAAGATAAAAAATACATCTGAAAAAGAACTTGATAACTGGAAACTAAGATTTGAATATGATGGTGAAATATCTAATATTTGGAATGCAGGTATAATATCTCACGAGAATAATGATTATATAATAAAAAACGTAGGTTGGAATCAGGATATTCTACCAGGACAAACAATAGAAATAGGATTTACAGGAATTGGTGATTTTATACAAGATCCTATAGATTTTGAACTGATAGGATGCTTAATAGAACATGCTACAGATGATTATTGCATGGAATTCAATGTTTTTGATGATTGGGGAGATGGCTGCAATGCCAATATGATTATAAAGAACAACACAGATTATACAATAGAGGATTGGACCTTAGAATTTGATTATTCGGGAGATATTACAAATATTTGGGATGCAGAGATCGTTTCTCATGAGGGAGTTCATTACGTGGTAAAAAATGCTCAATACAATGGTAATATTTTTTCGGACAATAGCGTTTCTATAGGATTTATAAGTAATAAAAGTTCTGATACAGAATATCCGAGTAATTATAATTTATTTAGCCGAGAATAAACTCTATAGAGGATAAAGAATATCAAAAGTTTCATTTAAAGGAGAAGTATGATAAGCAAACATAAACTTAGTTTCTTAATAGTATTAGATATAGTCATCTCTATAATCCTTATACCTATAATTGGCAGATACAGAGGGGTAGAGACCTTGTCTTGGATAATGAGCATCATATGTGTATTACTTGGATTATATATAATATATTATGTGATTAGTAAACAAAAAGAACGTAAGTATCTGATTGCATTACCAATAGTATTAATCTTTATGGTTATATTAAGTTATTGGTTATATGAACCCATTAAAAGCCATATTATCACAGCTGGGTTAGAACATTATGAGATAGAATACTATTCTTTTGATCCAGTTGACTATCCAAATGAAGATAATTATGATTGGATGATTGAAAAGTATAGAAAACCTGTTATTACCACATTTGGAGAATTAAAAAATGAGGTTTCCTTTGAACAACCTGATATACCATCTGTTTCAATCAAGCCTACAATAATACATTTGGACGATAATACACGTGTTTGGGTATTAGCAACAGTAGCTGAGGATCATATTGTAGATTCACTAGTATTTATATATGATAAGTTGAATGTTTCTCCTGACAACATAGTGGTTAGTACTCATTTCAAAACTTTGAGACATTATGCATCGTCTGCGAGCAAATCAGATATAATAGTATTATCTATTATTCCAGCAGATCAATAACGATTTAACATGTTATTGATAGATGTTTGTTTATAAGGAATGCTCCTCAAAACGAGGAGCATTTGCATTTCAACAGTTGATTACCATTGTGTGTTATATTGTGTTATTGGATATTTTTGCCCTTGATTTTGCCCTTATGAGTAATGAATAATCATGTGGAACAATATAATACAAGGGAAACTATAAGGGAAGGTACACGTCATTAAACTTCAGTGATTTCTTAGCTTAGCAATGATTCATGTAACATCTGATAACATCATACAAATCCTGTGAAAAGTAAGTACGTATACCCGGAATATATTACAGTAAATCTTTGTAGGCTAATAGATGTTCAACGAACATTAGATTGAATAATCTCGTGGTTAATGATTTCGAGCGACCGCATATCGACCGCAAAATGTGTTATAAATATATATAGATGTAATAATCAGTATATATGTTGTATCTTCTATAATATAATAAACACTGTATGTTGATGAAACAAAATGCAACCGCCGAGCTGGAATAGACGATAAATTGTGGGAATCCGCTTAAACAGTGGGCTCCCTTTTTTCGTGGTTGCAAAGTAAACACTCATGAGTACCATACAACAAAAGAAACCGCCAAACGGCGGCTTCAAATAGATTTGAACCTTGAAATTATAATAATACTATTTTTGTGGCAAGTGAAATCTTTCCTGTACAACATCAGACCAAGTGAATACTCCGGGGCTGTTTGAGCCACCTGTCCGGAGTTTGAGAGCCACCCTTCCGTTTAGGACGGAGCCATCATTCCGGTAAATGCAGAGCCACCAGACTCTGATTACATACAATCATTTATACTGTATTCATGCGCCATCGGCGTAAATACATATGAAGGAGGTCAACATCATGACCAAGTATCGTGAAATTCTTAGGCTGCATGCACTGGAATTCAGCGAAAGAAACATTGCTCTTAGTTGCAGTGTTTCCAGAAACACGGTCTCGAAGTCACTAAAGGATGCTGAGTCTGTAAGGCATTTTATTTATACTCTTAGGGACTATTCATCGGAAGAATGGATAGTAGAAGTTGATTCTAAAAATGCTGATTCGGGACTTGTTTATAGGGAGAGGTCAGTGGAAAACATGCCGGAAGGGTTAAAGTCTATAGGAATAATTGAATATAACGAAGAACCATAAATAATACATTTTACACATATTTTACGGCTGAGTGATACTACCATTCATTATATAACAGCTCTCGGACTGGAGTGTAACATTTCCACGAAGAGAGCTATTTTTTGCAGATGGTTATATAGAAAGCGTATAGAAAGCGAAGACACTGAAAAATGTTTGTAGATTAATAAAATATAAGTGACAAAAAATGTCACTTATATTATAATAATGTCACTTATGAAAAATGAGGTGCTGAGATGAATCTTGGAAAAGAGACTGAGACGCTTGAGTTTAAGAAATCTACTGGTGAGATAAAAGAAGGAATGGTATCAATATCGTCTATCCTGAATAAGCATGGGGTTGGTACATTATACTTCGGAGTAAAACCTAATGGTGATGTAATCGGACAGGATGTTTCCGAGTCGTCACTCCGGGATGTTTCAAGGGCTGTATATGAAAATATCAAACCCCAAATATATCCGGCGATTGATGAAGAGGTGTTTGATGGGCGTCATGTTATTAAGGTGGAATTCAGCGGAGAAAATGCACCGTATTCTGCGTCTGGAAGATACTATTTGAGAACTGCAGACGAGGATCGAGAAGTAACACCGGAAGAATTGAAGGCATTCTTTGGGGCAAGCAAACATCGTGGTAAATGGGAGCGGGCAAAGTCCGAGGCTAAAGAAGATAAGGTTGATAAGAAGACTATTAGAGCCTTTTGGAAAAAAGCTGTATCGGTTGGCAGACTGCCGGAAGGGAAATACACCTGCCCTATTATTTTAAACCGTTATGGGCTGGTTACAGGGGGATATTTGACAAATGCGGGAGAGGTTCTGTTTGGTAATACACATCCCGTTACACTGAAAATGGCTATTTTTGCAACCAATGAGAAGCTGACCTTTTTAGATATGAAGGTCTATGAAGATAACATATATAATTTGCTACAGATTGCCGAGGATTACATTTTAAAAAATATCCATTGGAGAAACGAAATTACCGGATTTGAAAGAGAAGAGATTCCGGAGATCCCGATAGCTGTCATCAGAGAGGTTCTTGCAAACAGCTTTGCTCATGCTATCTATGATAGCAGGACACAGCATGAAATATGTATTCATCCGGATATGGTGACAATTTACAGTCCGGGGGACTATGCAAGTGAGTATAAGCCCGAGGAATACATTAAGAGAAACATTGAATCTGAACTGAGGAACCCTAATATAGCAAGGCTTCTTTACTTAACCAAATCTATTGAGAAATTTGGAAGTGGTTTTAAGAGAATAGACAGTTTGTGCAGGGATGCCGGAGTTAAATATTCATATGATAGAACAAAAAATGGCTTCAAATTCATTCTGTACAGATCCGGGTTCATAAGTGACACATCAAGCGTCACTTATGATGTCACTTATGGAAAAAGAGAGGCTTTAAACATTACAGAACAAGCTGTGCTTGCCGTATTAAAACAAAATCCTGCAATATCGCGTGAGGAAATTGCAGAAAGGGTATCAAAGACTGTGAGAACCGTACAGAGAGCATTGGGGTCTTTGACGGAAAAAGGATATATAAAGCGTGTTGGAGCAAAGAAAAACTCCACATGGGAAGTGCTGAAATAAAAGCATTATAAATAGAGGCAGTGCATGGTACAAGGATTATTTATAAGAAGAATAAGCCGCAGACTTGCTGAGGTTGAAGTGAGCGGAAATACTTTTGAGGCCTATATTTCAAATGGTATTGAAATGGATTTTTTGAAAAATGAGTCTGTTTGCTTTCTGCGTAAGGCAGAAAATGAAAACCGTAGATCTCCGTTTGATCTATATTCAGTGTATGATGGCGATACCCTGGTATGTGTTGACACAAAAGAGTCGCTTCGGATTGCTGAAATATGGGCATCGAAAAATCTTAACAATGAGCGGGGCGAAAAGTTGTCGTTTTATTCTGATACAAAAGGGATGACACTTCTTGCTTTCGACAGAGAGAATCACGACTTGATGATTCAGGTAATGGGGACTTCGTTTGTAAATGACAGAGCCACATATCTTCTGGGAATACCATCTAAAGCCCTGAACGAGAAATTAGAGTCTCTTCTGTGGTTGAAGGATCGGGGGCAAGATCCGCATTTGTTATTTGTTATCTGTCGGAATGATGCGAATTGTTTTTATGCAAATCAAGGAATTGATCCATATTTTGCAGACCTTCTGGATGAAGTAAAAGAGGCTGGTATTTTGATAGAAGCGGTGCGTTGTGTAGTCGATGAAGATGGCATGACGATAGATAGCATAGTGCCACTCCGATAAAAGCATTTTGAAGAAGGATATAAAATGTGCATGGGGTGATTATATGATGATTCCTCTGAATGAAATATCCGTAAGAGCGAAGCTAAAAGAAAACGAAAATTACAGATTTCGCACATACCTAAAGATGCATGCAGATCCTTTGAAGCTGGATGAACAATTTCGTGAACTTCATGAGGAATTATTTGCCACATATGATTGTAGTCAATGTCGTAACTGCCGCAAAATGTACTGTGGGTCAATTCCGCAGGAGGATATTGAAAAGGTGGCAGGACAGCTCTCAATCAGTGGAGAGGATTTCATCAATCGGTATCTGGAATATGATCCTGCGGAGGGGGCATATAAGACAAAACATTGCCCATGTGATTTCCTGAGAGAGGATGGGGATTGTGTACTTGGTGAGTGCAAACCTGAAAACTGTCGAAATTATCCATATACGGACCAGCCTGATAGAATGGGAAGTCTGTTAAGTATTATCGAATCAGCTGCAATCTGTCCTGTTGTGTATGAAATACTGGAAAGACTCAAAGAAGATTATCACTTCAAAAAACGGGAAAGGATTTATCCAAATGACCCCTGTCCCTGTGGATCCGGATTAAAATATAAGAAATGCTGTGGAAGGGAAAGATAAGCAGTAAATGTTCCGTGATACCTTTTTTGATACCTGTTTGTTTTGAAACGAGAAATAATCTGTCAAAACCGTAAAATATAGATACGAAAACAGCAGATTATAGACAATATATGAATGGGTTTAATGCAATAGAGTTAATCAGCTTTTAAAAGAAATTGCTGCTCATAGCGGCAACTTTGAATTGGAGGAGATTGCTAACTTTGCTAATGGTATCAAAGTTACAAAGTTAAAAGCTCCTTATGCTGATACAACAGATATTTCTATGCAAATTGAGGATATACATACAAACTTTATTCGTAATGTTGGATTTTCTATCAAGTCGGAGGTGGGCAATGCACCTACTTTGCTAAATGCAGGACTTACGACTAACTTTATATATAAAGTGACTGGAATAACAACCGAACAGGCGGCAGAAATCAATGCAATAGATACAAGAACAAAGATTAAGGACAAGATGACTAAAATTTCTTAACTTTGTGGTCAAATTCATTATTGCGGAATGAACCATGATGTTTTTAAGAGAAACCTGATTATGGTAGACAGCAGTATGCCGGAGATTATTGGAAATATGCTGTTATATTTCTAATGGAGGATGTAAGGGAATGCAATAAGCTTGTTGATTTGCTTGGGAAAAGAGATCCTTTGGGATACGGTGATCCGATGATGTATACATATAAATTCAAAAAAATCTTGTGCTCGCGTGCGCTAGGAATGAAACCTGCTAAACCATGGGACGGCTTAGATGAAGCGAATGGCGGTTATATTATTGTAAAGACAGATGGAGAAATTTGGCATATCATATTTACAATAGAAATTTCTTTGAGCAGTATCTGTTAGACAATACCATTTTGGATAAAGCTTCAACAAGCCGACATGAGTATATGAGCCGGTATGAAGAAAATGAAGAAATGTTTATTAAATTGAATTTGCAGGTAAGATTTAGATAGTTTTCTAATAAAATCGTGTTTAAAGATTTAGAAATGTTCTGCTTTGTATATGTTAGAGCATATTTATTGTTTTTTGCCTTATAGAAATGGCTATAAGGGTATTATGTATTCTATGTCAAGAACATTCTTGACCAGAATCAATAGTGTACAGTAGATAATGTAGATGATTATATTGTCCATTGTATGCCCTCCTATTACCAGTGAAACAAAGTAGCTGTTAATATTATTATACAATACATCGTATTTGGAGGAGGTAGAGTTCCTTGTGAAAACGAGGTCCAATTGATTTTAATGCTTGCTGGCATTAGATATCTACCGGTCGTTAGTCAGTAAGCTTTTAGGAGAACAAATGAGTAAGGAAATTTATAAGGACAAGTATTATACACATTTTGATGTAAAAAAGAAGCACATAGATTATGAAAGGAAAGTAGAGAATATTGCCTGGGTTGGTAAACATGGATTTTATCCTTTCATTCATTTCAGCATGAAATTCGACAAATATACAAATGATTCAGAGGGAAATAAGTATCTAAAACCTAAGGAGAGAGATATTTATTACTCTGCGCATATTGACAGATATATTTATGAATTTTATGGGAATCGGCTTAATAACAGGTACAATGATTATTTAAAAAAGAACGGCATTAATAGGGTGCCCATAGCATATAGAAATTGTCTTCCGGGTAAATGCAATATTGATTTTGCAAAAGAGGTTTTTGAGTTTATTGTATCTAGTGGAAATGCGTATATTTTCGTTGGTGATTTTAGTAAATTCTTTGATAATCTAGACCACAAATATTTGAAGGAGAAGATAAAAACCGTTGTTGGAACGGACTCTCTGGATAGTGCTGATTATGCTATCTTTAAGAACATAACGCGATTCTCATATATTGAAGCAGATGATATTGAGAAGGAAAAAGGAAAACTGAGACGCGATATGCGAGAAATGGATAAGTATTTTAATACTGAAGAGTTTCGTGAAGTTAAGAAAAAATTTCTAAAAACCAATGTGAAGAATTACCAGATACCGCAGGGTTCTTCGATTAGTGCTGTTTATGCAAATGTGTATATGATTGGTTTTGATAAAAAAATCAATGATTACACAACCTCAAAACGCGGAATGTATAGAAGATATTGTGATGATATTATTTTAATAATTCCAATGACCAAAGAGGAGATGCTTAGCGGTGTTGATAAGGCAATAGCGGAATTTGTTTATTCAGTTAGGGATCAGATTCCGAATTTGGATTTGAATGCAGATAAGACAGAACATTTCTTTTATAACAATGGTACTGTTGAAAAAATAATGGGAGAGAGTAGCCTTATTAATTATCTTGGCTTTACTTTTGATGGAAACACTGTTCGTATTAGGGATAAGAGTTTGTTTAAATATTATTGCCGGGCATACAGAAAGATAAAGCGAGTAAAAGATGCTAAAGACATAAAAGCATTCAATGCCGGAAGAAAGGCAGTATACAAGGCATATACTCACTTGGGGGTAGGGAGAAATCGAAGGGAACATGGGAATTTTCTTACATATGCGTATAAAGCTGATGAAATATTCAGTCAAAGCCAGGTGTTGAAAAGTGATATCCGCAATCAGGTCAAACGGCATTGGTGGAAGATTGAGAATAGGTTGAATTGTAAAACTAATGAATAATGATGCATTACGAAGCTGGTGACAGAGTTTTTATGAGGAGGTCTATGTATGCAAGAGATATCAATTACGACTGAAGGAATACAGAAAAATTTAAAAAATTACAAGCCTCTAGATGCGTTATGCGAGTACATATGGAATGGATTTGATGCTTTGGCTGATACTATATGTGTCAACTTGCATACAAACGAGTTCGGATTGATTAATATGATTTCGATAGTCGATAACGGCACAGGTATTGCATATGAAGAATTGGGGAATAAATTTAAACCGTTTAACGATTCCAAAAAGGCTAATAACTCGAAGGTGGTCAATCATTCATTGCCACATGGAAGACAAGGGATAGGCAGATTGACGTTTTTTGCATTTGCACAAAGAGCAAGATGGAATACTGTATATACTAAAGATGGAAAAAAATATGAGTATTTTATTGATATGGAGAAAGATTCTTTAAATCAATACGATGACAATGGTGGAAGAGATCCAAAAGTTTCGGAGAAGGATTTGGGAACAGAAGTTATTTTTTCGCAATTACAGCAGTTTTCTAAAGAGGAGATAGTTCAACGAATAAAGGTCGAGTTCTTTTGGTTCTTAGAGCTGAACCGAAATAGGGGCTATAAAATTATTGTAGATGGCGAAGAACTGTGCTATGAAGATTTTGTGGTTAAAAGAGTAGAATTATCGCCAGAAGAGGAAATGGCTCATAAATATATGATTTCAGTTGTTCAATGGAATCAGAGTTTGGGTAAGGAATTTTCCAAATTTTATTTTATCAATTCTAAAAATGAGGAACAATATAAAGAAGCGACAAAACTTAATAAAAAGTCAGATGAGTTTTATCATAGTGTATATGTAAAAAGTGATTATTTTGATGAATTCTTTTTTGAAAAAGAGAACGAGGGTCAAATCAACCTTTTCCCGAATAGAAATGAACAAGAGTTCAAGTTCCTTATGGACTATATTTATGATTTCTTGTATAAGTTCAGAAGAAATTACCTAAAAGAAGCATCAGACAGGTTTATCGATAAATTGGTTGATTCTCATATTTATCCAGAATTTGACGGCAATAATATTATTGATACTTATCGGAAAACTGAACTAGATAACTTGGTAGGTACATTATATGCTGCACAACCTAAAATTTTCACTAATCTAAGTGATGATAACAAAAAAATAACAATTGGATTATTAAAACTTATCATGGATGCGGAAGATAAAGACAATTTATTTGCTGTTCTCAAGCAAGTGATTGATTTGGATGAAAATGAACTGGCAGAGTTGTCCGGAGGCTGAATAGCAAGGCGAGATGCGATTTTGTACTTGGAAATGCAACTTTGTAAATTGAAAACTTCATATTTGTAAGCGAGATGCCACTTTTGTCAGTGAAATACCACTTTTGTAAGCGAGATGCCGGTTTTGTAAACGAAATGCATCGTTGACAAATAGTTATTTTCATTTATCATGGTAAATTGAACACGACCAACAGAGGTCGACTCCCTCTCGATTTTACTTGTAATCGGAGAATCCACCCCTGGTTTTTCGGTATGGTTTTAGTATTTCTGTGCCGGCGGTCTGTTTGTTTTAGAGTCCGAGAAGTTCAGGCTTTAAAAGGATGTCGTCGGCGGGAACCTTTGTACATCCAAGAAGCTTTAGAACTTTTTCACCATGATAAAAGCTGAATGTCTCGTATGGGCTACGATCGTTCAGCTTTTTTCTTTTGTAAGAATTGATGTGATCCATCATCAGGTTCACATCTTCCTGCATGAGGTTGTTAAAACTGCGATTACGACCATCAACATCCGTTAGGACTCTCCGTATCAGTTCGTGGTTAACCTCGATAGAGCCTTTCTGATATGGCTTTCCTGCATCGCAATAAAAGACCTGTGTGCGGATTTCTCCTGTTCCCCTGTCACATTCGATTGCCATGGGATTAGAGAATTCACTTCCATTGTCCGTTACGATCAGTGGAAAGATGCGTTTGAACAGCTCTATTCCAAGCCTCTCCTGCAAGTCATCGAATACATCTATGACTGACTGGGAAGTATTAGCTTCGCGCAAGAACGCCAGCATAAGCGATGATTCAACGAAATGTATTGTTAACAGGCATTTGCCACCTACAGTGCCGATAACGCTGTCCATTTGAACAACAGATGTATCGGGATTCTTTTCAAGGTATTCAAGGAAATCCTTGTAGCTTCGACCAATACGGCAGCCTTTATCCACTTTGTATTCTTTCTTTTGCTTACGTGGACGAAGTCTTTTCTTCCTTGGAAGATCACCATTGCTTACATCAAACAGGTCTGAGGCCAGATAGTTATACAGTGTTTTTTCACTACACATGATCTCATCCTGGTGAGTTATGTATATCTGATGTAGCGACTGTCCTCGTTTAACAAGCGGACTGACAATGGCGTTTAAATGGGCTATCTCAGCTTCTGAAGTACAAAGCCCGGAACGCGCCTGGGTTATCACATCATGAGCTTTGTACTGGGCATGCTCAGCGTCATATATATTTTTGAGCAGCGTGCACTTTTCAATCTGGCCACAGCCATTACAGACATATGGGACTTTAAACCTGCTTGTACATATTTCTTCGAGAAAATCCTTGCAATGGCTTGTGCAATCCGAGCACAGCTTACAGTAGGCACTTGAGGATCTATGACAAGCACTGCCACATAAGTTTTTAACCCTGCAGTTTTTCCTGTGTTTACAGGGGTTATATGGAAATCCCGGTCTACCAGTAGCCATTTCAGACATATGTTTTCTGACTTCTCTGGATATGGTAGATGGATCCTTACCTAGTGTACGAGCTATTTCTTTGAAAGTGAGTCCTTCTCCAAGAAACTTTTGGAGAGAGATCCTTTCAGCATAAGTAAAAAAGTTAGACATGTTATCCTCCATTTCTGCTCGCCGACACAAGTACAAAGGATAACACAATAAAAGGATCTGACCACCATATGATCAGACCCGTTATGTACATGGAGATGCAACTACTCCATACTATATGCATTATCTATTACAAAGAAAGATTCAGTAATCGAAAGGGTTGCATTTCGATTTACAATTTACGCAGAGTTGTCCGGAGTGTTAAAATATACTTCTTTGTCAAATATTGCTAAATTGGTAAAATTGATAGAAGATAGGCAAAAGGTAATTCAAGGACTTAAAGAATTGGTGTTTAATAAAGAATTGTATGCTAAAGAAGTTCCACATATTCAAAGTGTAGTAGAAAGACATTATTGGTTGTTTGGAGAACAATATAATCTAATAACTGCTGCAGAGCCGGATTTTACCTTGGCACTTAAAGGCTTGTTACTTGCAACAACAGGCGAAGAGGAGGATATTGACATAGATCATGAAGATAAAAATAAGGAAATGGATATTTTTATGATCCGGCAAGATAGAAAAGGCGATGTAACAGAAAACGTTGTGGTTGAGTTAAAGAGGCCAACGGTAGCTTTAGGCGAAAAGGAATTGTCTCAAGTAAAAAAATATCTGCAAGTCATTCGAAGTGATGATCGGTTTAATATGGGAAATGTAAAATGGACATTTTATTTGGTTGGAAATAAATTTAATAAAAGCAATTTCCTAGAAGGAGAACTGGAGAATAATAAAAACCATGGAGAAGATCATCTGGTTTATTGGGTGGATAAGGGATTGACTAAAATATATGTGTTAAAGTGGAGTGAGATATTTGACGAGTTTTCTAAACGACACGATTATCTGCTGGAAAAATTGAAATTAGAGGAAGCAATATGGTTGGAACAATATGACAGTGCAGATCAAATTGTTAGTGATGTCAATAGCAACTATGCAGTATTGGATAAACCATTAATTCCGAAGAGGAAAAGTGATTAGAAATTAGTATTATTTGGAAGGAAGGAGTCACATGGCAATCCCAACAAACATAAAAAACTTATTGTCCAGAAATGTTGTGGAATGGGCAAAAATTGAATTTAAGGAAAGGCTACAGAAATACTGGGGCAATATCCAAATATGATAAAAATAGCTACCAAGGGGAGTTCTAACGGAGACCCGTTTCTCATTGCAACTGCAATCATAGAGGGTGGAGTAATTGTAACAAACGAAAAGAAAAACGAAAACAAAATTCCCTATGTATGTGAAAAAATGGGAATAGAGTGCACAGACCTTAATGGGTTCTTAAACGAAATATTGGATTGATTCTATGAAAAACGAGGTTAGTAATGACATTAGATAGTGTTCTTCATGAGGGACTAAGATGAGGGAGTCTGGATTTCCGATATTCTTTCCACAGGAATCAATATTTCTTCGGTGAATCTGTTGTCTTTTATATCAGTAGTTCGAACGGCGTTTAGTCTTGTGAGAATCTGTTCTACGCTATTACGACCCAGTCCGTGCTTCTCGGGACGGTTCTTTTTGGTTGTTGTTTTGAAATCTCGCGAACGGGAGGAGTTATAACCATTGGATATTCTTATATAGATATTTGAGTTAATATACATTAGTTTTAATTCGATTGTTCTATCAACAGATCTTTGTGCTGCTTCGACAGCATTCTCAAGAAGATTTCCAAGTATAAGATTGAGAATAGCACCATTTATAGGCAAATCACATGGAATATCAACAATAGCATCTATGGTAAGAGACTGTTCTTCTGCCTTAGTTATCCAATAATCTACAAGACTATCAGCCGTGAAATTGCCTGATATATTGCATGAATCATGTTCGTCCATATACGACTGCATACTTTCGAGATAACTGCGAATGGCTGTAATATCACCTTTATTGGTTCTACCCATCAATTCTATTATATGATGGTGCATGTCGTGCTCTAATGTGTTGATGTACTGTTGTTTTTGTATCACTATTTCGTATTCCTGCTTGAAGGCGTCTATTCGACCTTCCATCTCCGCTATGTGTAATGCCTGCAAGTGGTTCTGACTGATAATACGAAATACATATACAACAGCTGCGTTAATGATCAGTATACATATTGATACAATAGACAGATTAACAGAGTAGATCTGTTCTCTTAGGCATGTATATAAAAGAATAAGACTACTGATCGGAATTATGATCAATACAAGTCCCTGACCGGAGAATAATTCGCCGGTATACTTATCTTTAATAACAATATTTGCCAGACGTTCTATAACAAGTATGAGAAGTACGGTTCCAAGATAAGAAACACTGCCCATAGAAGAACTACCTGTGATTAAAGATATCATATAATACGATGCGGCATCACAAATTGCACATATAACTGTGATCATAAGCGCATATAGGAATTTATTCTTATATGAAGTCTTAAATGCCAAAAGCAGTATGAAATTACCGACATAACTAAGGAAGGGATTTAAGATGATCGGGGTTGGAACAATAGAAGTGATTACCGATAGTAGCAGATATACAAGGCAGAGATATATAAGATGTCTGCGGTCAACATTAACCCATGAACATAAATCACCCATAAACAGAACTATTATGGCGAGCATGAACAGGGTACTCATCCAATATATGGTAAGATTAATCATCATTGGGACATATCTCCTATCTTGAAATCATGCTTCTTATCACAGAAGTTTCGAAACCGCATCTGTATGCGTCACTGATTCTTATTTCTTTGTTGTTGATTAGACGTACGTCTGAATTGGTTCTTTTGGTTATGAATCTACAGTTTATGATGTATTTCTTATTGATCCGACAAAAGTAATCCGGGAGCTTTGATATTACAGAGTCAAGTTTGCCATAAAACTCTTTTGTGGTTCCATCTTTCAGTAACATACGTATTTTCTTGTGATTGCTCTCAAAAAGCATAATTTCATTTATATTCACATAATGAGTGTGGTAATCAAGGACATATTCGAATCTTATATGATTATCATCCAATTCCTTGCATATTTTTAACAGATGCCTTTTTATTGTATCCACATTAAATGGTTTTAGTATGAATCCATAGGGACGGATATCATACGCCAAAAGCGAGTATCGCTTAACAGAGGTGATAATCAGAGTCTTTATATTGTAATCTGTCTCATTTATCTTGTGACCGAGTTCGATACCATTTATATCAGGCAACTCTATATCCAGAAATAAGATGTCTGTGTTTTTCAATATAGAACTGTTAATAAGTTCGCTCCCCGTATGTATTGAAGAGCATTGAATCTGCATACTAAGATCGTATGCTATATCATCAAGCATATCCTCCAGCATACTACAAGTATTCTGTTCATCATCACAAATGGTAATATTTAACTGTTTTATGCTCATACAACCTATCCTCAATCTGCATTATACAACAAAAAACTGCATGTAACCAACAATTACACGCAGTTAATCTGTCTGGATCAGTCAAACATAAAGTGATTACTCTTCCGCATAATCAAAAAATGCATCATAGTCAACACCATAGATTTCTTTTAGATATCGAAGATCGGATACTTTTATATTTCGTCTGCCGGCTTCGATATTTGCTAAAGCACTTCTTTCCAGTGAACTACCCATTAGCTGCATTCTGGCAACCACTTCGATTTGAGTTAAGTGGTTTGCTATACGTAGTTTTTTAAGATTTTGACCAAATGGTTTGTTGATGAGGATCATGTGTACAGTGAGTAAATATATACCTGTTACTGAATGGAAACATAGAAAGTATAAGATAATATTGTACAAACTACGTTACTAGATAGTAACACAAGGGCTTTTTATAAAAGAAATTTTGAGTTTCATACCCTAAATCTGATCTCTTGTACCATATTCGGATTATTGCAATCTAGGAACATATATAATGCAAGTATAGGAGGTTTATGTGCTATGAAAAGGAATGGTAAACAGATGTATGAAAAGAACTCGCTAAAAACAAGATTTGCAAAAAAGGGTAATGATCTGATTGAAAAATGGATTGAATGGGATATAAGCAATATATGCCCGTGGTTTAATTATCAGGAAGAGATCCCCAAAAAGGCGCAGAAAATGCGCAAATATCTGTGACAGAGCGGATTCTTGAATTCTTAAGTACATATCTAGAATATGATGATGAAGATATTGAATTTGTAAGATATGGACTTCACGGTATCATTAGGACGTTCGGAGGAATATTCATGGCAATGGTTGCAGCATGGATCATGAATATTCTTCCTTATGCGTTACTTTATCTAGGTACATTCATAACTGTCAGGATATATGCCGGCGGTCATCATGCATCGACAGCCAGAAGATGTACTGTCAGCACTTCAGTAATGATATGTATCGCGTATGCATATATAAAATATTGTGAAACTTCATTATTGATATGTATAGCCTTATATATCATAAGCATAACAATAATACTGATTGTTAGTCCGGTTGAGAATAAAAAGAAACCGATTACAGATAATGAGAAATTCGTATACAAAAAGAAAACACGTATATTCATAGTATTTATTTCAATCGGTTTTTGTGTTGCGGTTATATTTGATAATGCTCAAGCTTACAGAAGTATAAATGCTTCTATGATTGAAGTAGTGGCATTACTTATCTGCGGTATTATCAGCAATAGGTATGGCAGTATCTCTACGGATGTGAATAGAGGATTAAAACATTAATAGTCCTATTGAGAAAAACGAGCGAAAACTTGATATTAATGAAAAAGAAAGTATAGGAAGTCTACTATAGTGATATCGTTTTTATGTTTGATGATTTCGATACTTATGAAACTGATAAACATGTACGAATATCATGTATGCGTGTCGTTGGGGATTATTCTAACCGCGGGGCTTCAGATTCCTTGCATTCCGGGATTATATAGTCATGGTGAGTGAGTCAGAGGAATAGCATTAGAACCGAGGAAAAGACATTGAAGAAGAAAAGTGTTTTGTTGTTGAGCGTATTTATTGCGTTAGTACTTCTTACTGGAGGTGTCGGTGTAATAATTGGAAGCATCTTTTATGATAAGATGCCGTTTTATACAGAAAAAGATGTAGCACAAGAGATGTCGATTTCATCAGATAAAATAGCTGTCGTAAATCTTGATGTAGGAATAACGCGAAACGGTAACAATGTAAAGTATTTTGAAAAGATTGTAAAGTTTCCATCTGACAATTTCGAGTATACTTCACTTGATAATGCGAGAACAGGATTGATGAATGGTGATTTTGGGGCATATATAGTGATTCCATCATCATTTTCGGAATCTGTGGAAAGTATAAATGGTGAATTTCATGCGGCGGATTTGGATTATGAAATAAGCGATACAATTACGGATGCTGACAGATGCAGTGTCCTTACAAATATGATGGTTTTCTCACAGAATCTGAATAAGGACCTGAGTTATATATATGTTGATAATGTCATGGAGGAATTTCATGACGCTCAGGATAATGCACTTGTTGTAATGGAGAATGATCTGACAGATAAACAGGTCATAGATGATATTGAACCCAATAATCTTATAGAAACAGTTACTATACCTGAACTAAAAACTATAGAGAATAATACAGAGATATTGGATATATCTGAATATATGGATGAGAACAACAGGATTATCGCAGAATTGGGTGATAATTACAAAAAGGCAGTTGATGAGAACTCTAAAAAGATCCAAGACCTTGTGGCTGAGGGAGATAAGGTAGTGACTGATCTTACGGGGCTTCTTTCAGAAAATAACTCTGTTGATATAAGAAAGGATGCAGAGAGTAATGACATTTATACACAAGCTCAGGATAAGCTGAAGGAACAGCTTGATAAAGAAGCAGATGACAGGAAGATAATAAGCAACTCAACAAAAAAAGAAATAGATCAAGCAGTAACATACCTTAAGGATGCAGTAAAGATCATAAAGGGGAGTCAGTATACGTACGAGGATGAACATGGGATCAGCCATACAATTCCCGCAGATGAATATAAAGTAGTGATAAGAGTACTGAAACCTGGAAGAATCGGAAACAATGAAGATGATTATGAGGATAGAGAAGTAACGCTGTTGGAACTCTTGGAGGGAAAGGATGAAGGCGGAGAGCATGTTAACGGACTCATTGATAATCTCGAAGAGCGAAGCTTAACACTCGAAGATGATGAAGGAATGCTCTACAGAGATGAAATAGAGGAAGTAGTAGATGATTACTATTTTGGGACTATAAAGGATAATGTTGAGCGTGTTCAGGGAGAGTTTGTCGATAGAAATTCTAAAGAAAAAACAAGAATAGGAGAGTATAGAGACAAACTGCTGGAATATAAAAGTATAGATGAATCCGGCTATGTCAGCGAAGCAACGGGAAATCTGTTGATGAACAACAATTCTTTATATAATGCCGTAATTGAAAACACAACAAACTACATGACATATGCAAATGAAGTATATTCAATCACTGGTGAGAACACAAATCTGCTTATCGAAAATATAAGGAAGGCAAATGAGGCATCTAACAATAAAGTGAAGGAAGGCGTTGCACAGGCCCAGTTTGTTAAGGGCCAGACAAGTGATGTAAACCAAACTCTTATGGGGGCTTTTACAAAAAAATTACCGGGAACAAGACTTGGAAGCCTTGCATATAAAGAAAGCTATGAGTTTATTGTTAATCCAATAAGGTTAGGTGAAGATATAACATTAATAGAACAGTCGAATAAAACAGGTTCGGAAGAAAGAACTTATAAGAATATATATGAAATAAATACAGGAGCAATGGTTATAGTACTGCTTACTGTGGCACTTATGGCTGCGGCAGTTTCTATATACAGTATAAGTATATCTAAGCATAAGGAGGAATTAATTGATGAGTAGTGAGATTCGTATCAGCCAGGACGAAATGATAGCAAAGGCTTCCATGTTTGATACAAAAAGAGATGAACTTGCAGCTGTCGTAAAAGAACTTGGCATACAAGCAGACCGGTTACTTGATGAGTGGCATGGACAGAGTAGTACAACTTTTAATGAAACATTTCATTCATACGACCAAACTTTTATTGATGTTGAGAATCTGATTACAGATATGGCTCAGCAGATTCGTGATGTTGCATCTAGCATGACAGAAGTTGATCAGGCAATTGCTGCAAAAATCGCTAGATAATAAAAGACTGTTTAGAAACCGGGCAGGAAGTCCTGCCCGGATATGAAGTTGTGGTAGGAAATCATGGACAAAGAGAGATTTTTACCCCTTGGAACAATTGTAAGAACTAAGGGAAATATAAAAAAGGTAATGATAATAGGCAGATGTCTATATCTTCAGGAAAAAGATAGCCCAGAAAAAACATACTATGATTATAGTGCTGTATTATATCCTGAGGGAATGACAGGTGATTCTTTTGTATATATTATGAACAAAGATGTTGATGAAATTGTGTACCGGGGATATGTAGACGAAGAAAACACAAGAATGTTGGAAATAATAAATGAGGCGTTAGCTGTGGAAGCGAAAGATGAGTAATCCATAAAAGAATGGAGACAATGGTGAATACAACTGCAATCCTTGAAACTATCAAAGGCTATAGAACACAAATAGCTCTATTAAATCAATACATAGTTCTTTTAAATGATGCCATTTCACGTCTTGAGAATCTAGAGAATGAATTTGGCAGACTATGGGTGGATGCAAGTGATAGTCATTACGAGATATTGGATTTTAAGGGAACAAATGCAGCTTTATATAGTGATAAAACAGACACTTTGATGTCTTCATATTCAGATTATGACAAACAGATACGCAGTGCTATAGAGACTATGCGTGACGAGATAAATAATTTGGTGGAAAGAATTGAACGGTATAACGATCTGATAAGTGAACTGGAGAAAATGTTGGTATAGGTTATGGACATTAAGCTGAGTAATGATAAACACGTTGAGCTTGTTCAAAATATAAATACTAGTGCACAGGCAGTCAATACCGATATTAAACTTCCGGATTTGAATTCAAATATGCAAGGACTGATCGGTATACGAAATGAAGTATATAAAATGAAAGTAAGTCTTGAAAGATATAAGAATATTCTTTCAAACGATTCACAAGTAATCATTGATGCAGGCAACGAAATTGAAATAGCAGATTTTTATGCTGCGTCAAAAGTAGAACAGAGTAGAAACAAGTAATTGGCGATATATGGGATATATAGTAGATATAGAAGAACTTCATGACAATCAGGAGGTGATAATCAGTCAGCTTGAGCAGTGGAGCAGTGCGTTTGCTGGATTGAGTGAGGCGGAGAATACATATATAATAAATACGGAGGCGTTTGGTGGACAGGCAGCTCGGGCTGCTAAAGAATACGTAAGTGCCGTTCATCAGACATTAGGCGGTACATATTGCCAGATGTTTGATGAAACTCGTTCTTTATTGCTACTGTACGTAGACGGGTATCAAGCGATAGAGGATTCTATAATTGGAAGAATAAGTGAAGAATCACTGGAAGAACAGCAAAGGCTGATCCAGAGAGAACAACAGACGCTCTCTGAAATAGACGGACAGATAAAAGGGGCTATTGCGTCAGTTGCGCATATAGTAAGTGTGATAAATCCCGATGCTGAATCGATAATACAGAACTATACTCTGATGTCGACGTTTTTGTCTGAACTGGATGGGAATATAAAGGCATATGAGGAATCACATGCGAACGATATGAATCGTGTGGGAGAATTACTTGACGGAATTAGTAGGGTAATGGACATCCATAAAGGAACAGATGTACATATAGCGCCATATTCTGATATACAAACATATGAAGGGGTGCAGCTGTTAACTCTGATAAACAAAATCGGAGAGGGAGATCCAACACTCATATCTGCAGCAGAACGGGTAAACAGCCTTTATGATGAATTCTGCACCAACCGTATAAGTGAAGAACGGATGGAAAAAGGGGCAAAAGCTGTAGTAGGTGGCTCGCTTCTCGTATTGACCGGAATAGTAACAGCTGTATTTATATCAAGGACAGCTGGGGCTGCTATTATTGGTAAAGGCGGTACAATCGTAATGGGAGCCGCTTCATATGTTGCAGTGACGCATGGAACATCCAATACAATAGAAGGTTTTCAAGAATATCGTTATGGTAAGAGCAGGGATACCGAAAGCGTAGCGATCAACTATGTAAGAGATTACGTATATCTGGGAAATGAAAGACTATACAATGGTGTAACGACTGTAGGAGAAACTGTTTGTGGTGCTTATCTTACAGGCATGTATGGTTGCATGTATTCTCAGGCATGTGGAATCCCGTTATGGAAGGGAGAGCTGATCCAAGGAGGAATTACTCTTGCTAGCGGAGAAGTAGGTACATTTGTATCAGATAAAGTAAGCACTATGGATATAAATCCTTGGTTTAAAGCTACAGCAGGACCGGTAGCAGGCGTTGCTGCATTTGGTGTAGCAAACGCAGCAACAGCAAGATACATAGTTCCATCGATAAAACAGGCAAATGTTATAGGGAATGTCGAAAGCAACAGAAGTATTACTGAGATTGCTAAGGTTGATACAGCAGATATTACGAAATTTAGTGATAACAATACATTAAGCGAATTAGATGCGCGAGGTTATAATGAATTTGTTTCAAGATCAAGAGAATTATATCATTCAGAGCAAGAAATGCAGATTGCTTTTAAGCAATTGTTAGATAGGGACTTCAAAGCTTTTGCTAGAGATTTAGATCTGTCTACGGAACCAGGGAAGGCATATTTTTGGAGTGGCGATAAGGAGTACGCAAGAGAAATTGCCAAATCTAATGGAGGAACAATTATGGAAGATACAGCTGGCGGGAAGGTCGTTGATGAATGGCCTTGGCTTTATGAGAAATATCCATCTGAAAACTGGGGAACTGGAAACCAATTTGATCCTAAACCTTTATGGGAAGCTGTTTCAGAAGAGTATGCTTTGAGAGCACGAGACAAGGTGACTTATGTTAATCAAGAGTATGAGGGGAGAATTTGGACGGATGTTGAAAGTATCACGCTAGATATATCTATTGATAAGGGTAGAGTTACTGAAATAGATTACTATAATAAAGAGTATTTAATTAACAAAATATTAGATGAGGGAAAGAAAAGCTGGTGAATATGCATAGTAGTGCTTATATAAAATTTGTTGAAAGCCTGGAGAAAGATGGCTTTAAACAAGGATATAATGAGGAATTATTTAAACTTATTCTTCCAGAAGAAGTCAATGATGTAGAAAAGATTGTGGAGGAAGAATTTGATAAGGGAGATATTAATATGGCAATATTCTTGCCCGAACTCCGCAGATGCAATGGAGTTAGAAAATTGGAAGAAAGATCACAACGACTTAGTAAAACATGCGGCGCATATAGTGAAATTATGCGTGTTTTGTATAATGCTACTAATATAAATGATTATCTTGATAATTTGATTAGTGTGTTGAATAGTGATAATAAATCTGAGCGTATGCAAGCAATGATGAATTTGTTGAGATGCGGAAAAAGCGAGAAATTGTATGAGGTATATAGAAATCAATGCATGATTGAGGAAGAAGAAGATATACGTTCAAGGTGTGTTGTAGGTATGTTTTACTGTCGAAACATTATTGAAAACCCATTTGCTATTCAGAGATTAGAACAACCGTGGAAACGACTAAAATTAGAAATGTATGATTGCGATAGAAATAAGGAAGAAAGATTGCAGTCAATTTTAGAGTTTGAGAATACAATTGGTAATTGTGCAAACTGCTAAAGACTTATTGTTAGATTTAAGAGTGGTGTTATACGGATTTAGATACTGGTATGTATGGCTATGTGTATTCTTAAGCATATGAATCTCATTATGGAAAGGCGAATTGATCCAGGGAGGAATTACTCTTGCAAGCGGAGAAGTAGGTACATTTGTATCAGATAACTGATGATTTGACTATTAAAAAGTCAGAAAAAATGTTGGAATTGGAATTCTCCAGACAGTTGATAGAATTCTATAAGAGTTATGGCTATATATCGTTTGATGGTAACGAAATATTTGGAATTGACCCGGACGATGATTCAGGGATTCTTGAGGGTAATTCTGTTTTATACGCATTAAACGATAGAGAAGAATATGGTCTTTCACCCAAATGGGTTCCTATTTATACATATGGAGACGGGATGATGGCATATCTGGACTATTCTGACATAAATAATTCAGGTGAACCGAGAGTCGTGATGGCTTATTATGATGGCTCAAAATATATTATAGAAAAAGTAGTTGCGGAAGACTTTGGCGATTTTTTATATGATTTAGTGAATAGCTGTGAAACAGAATAGAATACACAGTAATTGTTCTTATACTGAATTATACACCGTAGCGTTCAAATTCTAAATCATGCTTTTGTGAATAATTCAATTATAGTGTATACGGAGGTATTGGCAGAATGGGTAGCTCAGATCATAAAAGAATATATAAGTCTTATTAGTATCAATTTATGGATACAGAGAAAATGTATATGAATTAATGGTGAATGAAAGGAAGAGAAATAGATGATTATCACAGGTATTTCTCTTGATACAAATGTTGTAAACTCAACAAAAGATACATATTCTTCAGTAACTGATCTAAATGATGTAGATCTATTTACTGAACGTATCCATACTGGAGCAGAACTTGTTCGAGCTAAAGAAAATGAACAGTATATCACCATAGGAGATATGCTGTTTGTTTGTAATATGGATAGCACAAATATATATGAAGAAACAAGTGCAAAGATGTTTGAGCATATACCAGCGCTTGTTAAGAAGGAGTATGTACCACCGCGTAAATTAAGTATGCTGTTTGCTACATCGGTAGTCAGTTTAATATTAGTGGTTATTCTTTTGGTCTTAGCATTATTTTTCAAGAGAAAGCATCGAAAGGAAAGAGAAAGTGCAGATAATTATTACACTTATTGATAGAAAAGGCGAAAGAGATTTAGCGGTTAATTCAAAACAGGCGCTGAAGGATACGATGATCATTCTTGGGGTAAATGGCAAAAAAGTATATTCACACAGGTTGAAGACTGATGTTGATATCAACAAAAGCTATGATGATAATTGTATCTTTTACGGGGATAAACTGGAGGTGAAAGGGTGAAAAAGCAGATTCCAGATATTGGCGGTCATGACAGAATGACGTTGCTTAAAACCTTGATAAAGAGCGAAGCCGCTATAGAAGATATTACAGATTATAAATGTCTTATTGGAAGCGTTCTTATGGAGCAGTATACATATGAAGATTTTAAAATCGGCGGCCTAAGCCTTTTGACCGAATCTGAGTTCACAGAGAAGATTTATGAAGCCAAAGATGAGAATGAAGTTGTGTGTGCTCTTCAGGAAGAGTATGAGAAAGAAAGGAAGCAACGAGATGGATCACGGTTCTTAATGAGCAAAAAGATCCATTCTTTAATGAAGATTTCTATCATAGTTTTAAGTATATTACTTACCTTAAGCATAGTATGGATAGCATATTCCTTTTTTTATATCCATAATTTTGAGAGAAGTATGAATGAATTATCTGATGCATATCTTACAGCTGATTATGTCAAATGCATTGATTGTACAAAAGAAATATCAATAGACAGAATGAACTTGAATCAGAAATATATGTTGTCGAAGGCATATGTGCTGACTGATAACCTCACAAATGAACAGAAGGATCTTATTGTCAGTACTCTTTCATATAGAGAAAATAACGGCAGAACCGATTACTGGATATATATTGGAAGAAATGACTATGTTATGGCAGAAGATATGGCCATGCGACTTTCTGATGATGAAATTCTTCTATATGCATATATGAAGGAAAAAGCATATGTTGAAGCAGATATTAGTATATCTGGCGAAGAAAAGGAGACAAAGATTAAGGAACTGGAGACTAAAATGAGCCCTTTCATAAAGAAATATCAAGAATATAAGGAAGCAGAGGAAGAGAGTCGGATTGAGTTAAACATTGAGTAGGTGAGAGTATGACAAGATCAGAAATACTTGAGAAGATAAGTCACTATAGTGGATTAAAAACCGAAGTTGACAACAAAAGAATTCGATTAAATATTGCGATAGGAAATCTTCATACGTTAAGAGCACATACGGATCAACATAGGACATCTGCAATCAATAAACATACAGGACTTGGAGGATTTATAGGGAATAATGCAAATAGATATTCAGAATGTGTTAATAACCTGACAGAGGGAATATCAAAGTATTCAGATGGTGTCGGGACTGTAATAGAAGACTATAACAGGAAGATGACCGAGCTTTTGGAACAATCTGTGAGATATCAAAGCATTATAGATTCGTTTGCAGGAATGTTAGCTACAGTTACTGATTAAAAGGCAGGAGGAGATATGTCAGGAACCATAGATCTACTGGGATTAGAACCTGAGAAGTTTAACAGCAGTGTGCAAAAAATATCTGCTATGTCAGATAATATAGTATGTGAATTAACTGTGCCAGATGCCAATGCAATTATGCCGGGACTGACAAACATATTGGAAATATATTCTGAGAATATTGTTATGATGGCAGATTATAAAGAGGCACTGAAAACAGCCACCACCCTTATGCTATCAGCTGGAAAACAAATTATAGTTGCTGATGCAACTGTACTCGAGAATAAATGATCTAGGATTAGTGGAGACAAATATGAATTATTATGTAATAATGCGTAGTCTTGTGGATATAAGTGAAAATATCAATCATCAACTAGATTATTGGAAAAATGAGTTAACTGAGGTCTTGGACGCTATAGAAGCGTACAAAACTGTGTCGTCGATTCAGGGAGCAACAGGAGAAGCTCTTAATGATTACTTGGATAGTGTTCACAGCACTATTATCAGTGCGATAGGAAGCGAATTTAGCGATTATTCATCAAAAATCACTCCATATGTAAATGACTATCTTTCGTTGGAGGGATCGGAAGAAGGAATAATTTGGTCAGAAACGATTCAAAATCAGATTGATATTATCCCCGAAGAGAAAACTATTATAGATGATATAGCTTCAAGAGTGACGGATGTTATAAGTTCTGTATCGGATATAGTTAGTCCTTCAGTTACTCCAAATAATGAACCTATTGACATGGCATATGATGAAATGACAATGTTTCTGACACGATTGGATGAAGCGATAGAGGAGATAGAGAGCAATCATTCTAGCGATATGGAAGACATCAGATCTCTGATAATTACATTAAAAGGGATAATAGAGCCAAACAAGACTCTTATACTAGATGATGTTCCGGTTGATAAAGTGGGTAATTATTTGAAGGAGTTTTTGAAAGATAAAGTTACTCTTGACGTATACAATTCATTTTCTCTGTTGGATTCTGCAATGTATATAAATTCGCCCTTATTACAAATGCAAGTAGAACAACATTATGTTCATAATTGCAAGGTTGGATGGAAAGACTACCTTAGTAATAATAAAGTTAATGTTCCTTATTATGTGGATGAAAATGGATATACTCATTTACAGACTGATGGTAAAGGGTTCTATATAGAGTGTCAGAAAGACATGAATGAATTGTTATATGGTATAGAATTGGGAAAGAAATGGGATAAGTTGGTTTTTGGTAGAGAAGAATTACGTGCAAGAAGCAATGCGTGTGAAGTAATAGCTGTATATAATGCTATGGCGTATTTGGAGGGGGGATATTCACCTGTGGAATTTCCCGACTTATTAAGAGACTTTGAAGGCAATGGAACAGCATTATTAGGCAATTGGGGGGTATCGCCATCATATGTAAAAGTGTATTTAAATACTCACGGATATTCTACTACATCTGTTTCAGGGCCGAGTTTAGAGATGGATGGCAAGGGGTATGATATAATCCAAAATCAATACAGTGTATATATATTTTCATCATGGAATAGTGATGAGACAATAATGGAGGGAGTGCATACAATGGCAATAACGAAAGAAAAAAATGGAAAATTCTATGTTCATAACAGTGGTAAATCAGATCCAAGTGGATATAACAGTCTAAAAAGTGCAATTTTATCGTATCACAAAAATGATAGTGATCCTATATACTTGATAGGAGTGGTTAAAAGATGAAAAAAGAGAGGACAACTATAATATCCTTTTTATTCATTGTCTGTTGTCTAATAGCTTCATGTGAGAATAATAAAATGAAATATATTGATATAGAGGATGGTATAATATTGAGGATGAACACAGCGGACAGTTATTATATTGGTTTTTCGCAAGAGGTAGATGATGTAATTCTTTATCCCAATAAGGATTACGAAATGAGAATTCCGTATACAATAATTGATAATGATTTGGCTATTAAATACATTTGTAGTGTTCAGTTTAACGAAAGATATAATGAAAGAAAATATAGCGCTCTAGTGGATGAGGGGGAGTATGCATATTTTTATTATTGTGCTCCTTTTGTGCCGAAAGATGGAAGCGAAGCAGAATATAAATATTGGATATATATAAAAATTCCGGTCGAAGAAGAGAATTCTTTTAAATACGATATGGAGATTGGAGAGGAAATCGCAATAAACGTTTTAAGTGATAATTTAGAATTGTATGAATCCAGCGAAAAATAGATTGAAATCACTTCATTGTTTGTAGCATACAGGAATTATTAAACAGGATAAGTTTGTTAGAAAATTGATTATGAATAAACCCTATGAAGACTTCCCAATATACAAACGTTCACCCCGAATAGTGCGTGAAGCAACGAACACTAAAATTGAAATACAGGCTCCCAAGGAGAAAAGAAAGCTTTCCACCGGGAGCCTTCTAAGTATGCTGTTGCCACCGATAATCATGGTGTGTGTAACGATAACTATAAGTGTACTTTTAAAGAGGGGGCTGTATGTGTTGATGTCAGTAGCCACGTGTGCGCTTACTATTGTCACATCTATAATGAGATATGTTAATGATAAGAAGAGTATTAGCGAAGACAGTGCGGTTCGTGAGGAGACATATGTGAAGTATCTCCTTAAGAAGAGGAAGGAGGCATATAGAGCATATACTCTTGAACAGGAGATCTATAGGTATAACAATCCATCCCTTAAAGAGATACAAAACATGGTGGAAACAGGGAATCCACGAATATATGAGAGAAACAGCAATGATGGTGATTTCCTAAATCTGTGTATCGGAACTGAGATGACAAAACCTTGTACCGAGCTTATCTACAAGACAGATGAATTGAAGCCGTCAAAGGATGGATTAGAAAAGAGAGCTGAACTGATTGTATCGGAATATCAGACAATCGATAAGCCTGTTTTTGTTGATCTAAAAAAGTCACATCTTGGTATTGTTGGTTCAAAAGAACACGTACATAACATACTTAAGGCATATATAACGCAACTGGTATTTTTTCACACATATCATGATGTGGAAATATTCTGCATATGTGATGAAGAAGATAAGAAATTTGTAGATTTGATGCGTATGTTGCGTCATATGAAAATGGAAGAGATTAACTGTAGGTTAATTGTTAGCAATGAGCGGACCAGGGATCAAATCCTGGGAAGTCTGAATCAGAATTTACGCGAAAGATATGCCAAAGCACAAGAGAGTAAGAAGGAAAGCAGATTCCTACCACATTATCTGATTATAGTTGATGAACCAAAATGGATAATAGATCACTCGGTCATGGAGTATCTTCAGAAGGATACATTTGATCTGGGTTTTTCAATAATGTATTGTTCAGCAATGGTTAGTTCGTTGCCAGAGAATATTGGAAGTGTATTGAAACTTGAAGAAGATAATAACGCCACATTGCTTCTTAACGAGAAAAAAGAAGTCAACAGTATCATAACATTACCGGATACACAGGATATGACAGATGAAGATTATGAATGGTTTGCCAGAAACCTTGGAGCATATGAGCATTTGAAAGGGGTTAGTGCGTCCATTCCTGATAGCCTTGGATTCCTACAGATGTATGAAGCAAAGACTCCGAGAGACCTGGATATAGAGCAGAGATGGGAAAGAAATGATGCGACCAAGTCTCTTGCGGTTCCACTCGGTGCAAGAGCACAAGGAGATATTGTATATCTGAATCTTCATGAAAAAGCACATGGACCTCACGGACTGGTGGCCGGGACTACAGGATCAGGAAAGTCAGAAACACTACAGTCATATATCCTTTCTCTTGCTGTCAATTTCAGCCCATATGATGTTGCATTTCTGTTGATTGATTACAAAGGGGGCGGGATGGCAGCTTTATTTAAGAACCTGCCACATCTGTTAGGGGTAATTACGAATCTTGACGGAAATGAGAGCATGAGAGCGCTCCTGTCAATAAAGAGTGAGCTAAACAGAAGACAGAATATCTTTAACGAGTATGAAGTCAATCATATAAATAATTACACAAAATTGTTTAAATCTGGGGTGGCAAAGGAGCCAATGCCGCATCTTTTTATAATAAGTGATGAGTTTGCGCAGTTAAAGAAGGAACAACCTGAGTTTATGAAAGAACTGGTAGCAACGGCACGTATTGGACGAAGCCTTGGAGTACATCTCATTCTTGCAACTCAGAAGCCCAGCGGAGTGGTAGATGATCAGATATGGTCAAATTCAAGATTTAAGCTTGCGCTTAAAGTACAGGATGAGGCTGATAGCAGGGAGATATTGAAGACAGCGGATGCAGCAGCTATAACCAGACCGGGAAGAGCATACCTTCAGGTCGGTAATAATGAAATCTATGAATTGTTTCAATCAGCTTACAGCGGAGGGGATTATGTCGAATCCCAAAATGAAAGAGAACAGATTGATAACCGAGTCTATCTGATAAATGAACTGGGGCAGGGAGAGCTTATCAATGAAGATTTAAGCGGCCTTCTTGAAGATGGAGATACTCTGACCACGCAACTCGATGCAGTAGTTGATTATATAAAGAAGATTTATGATGAGATGGATCTTGTTCCTGTAAGAAGACCATGGTTGGAACCACTCCCAGAAAAGATAGTACGTAAAGAATTGACTGGGAAAAAGAAATTGCAACAGGCACTAAAAGTAAGAGTAGGGCTTATTGACAAACCACAGAGCCAGCTTCAGGAGGATTATGTCCTTGATTTTGAAGAAAATGGAAATCTTATCTGTGTCACAGCATCAGGATATGGCAAAACATTTCTGCTTACATCACTTGTAATTGAATTATGCAACAATAATCTGGTTGAAGAGTTGAATATATATCTCCTTGATTTCGGAAACAGCGGTCTCATGCCTCTTAACAGACTTGGACATGTAGCCGATTATATAACATTTGATGACAGCGAGAGAATAGGGAAATTACAGGCGATCATCAGGCAGGAGATAAAAAGAAGAAGAGATTTACTTGCTGTGGCAGGTGCACCTAATGTTTCTGTATTTTCACAAATGGGTGGAAAGCGTCCTGAAAACATTTTTCTTGTGATAGATAATTATGATGTAGTGAAAGAATTGGGACCGGGTATGGAAGAATTTTTACAAAGTGTCTCACGTGATGGTGTAGGTCTAGGTATCTACATGATTGTAGCTGCAAATCGAGCAGGATCTGTAAAATACGCAACCATGAGTAATCTTAAAAACAAGCTACTTGGATTTGTTGTAGATCCCAGTGAGGGTATGCAGTTACTTAATAAAGGTAGAATCGATGTACCGATGATAAAAGGCCGAATGGCAATCAAAGATGACAGTGATGTTGATATGTTGCAAGTATATAGCCCTGTTGAATATGAAACGCCTCAGGATTATGTAGCAAGTGTATCTGCTCTAGTGAACAATATTAATGAAGAAAACAAAGGCAAAAAAGCAGACAGAATTCCGGTCCTTCCTTCAAGTCTTGAAGAAAAAGATCTTTATACAAACAGATTTAGGAAGAAAAACAAGGAAATACTCCTTGGACTTTCGCATAGTGATGTTGTATTTACAGGCTTTAACAGTAAACAATCTCCATTCGTAATTATGGGAGAAGGAAACAGAGGCAAGACGAATGCGCTAAGGTTGATAATATGTCAGTTGGCTAAACTAGAAAAGACTATATATCTTTTTGACTCAAGAAAACAAGATTTGAGAAAGTATGCCTCTATGCCTTTGATCAGTTATTGTGATACTGAAGATAAATTAAACGGTTTGATGGCTTTAATGAATGAGACTGTAAAGAGTTTATCAGAGTCGAGAAGCCGAATGGCAGATGAAATATCAGAGAATGATAGTAATACTTTGGAAAATGCGGACTTTACAATAGTAATTGATGATCTGGATTATTTTATTGAGATGGCTGGGAATAAGGTAAGAGAAATAGCTACATTAATGCAGGCACTTTCTGAATTTGGAGTATGCATTGTAATGACGGTTAACAGTAGCAGATTCAAAGGCTTTGATGAAATAAGTAAGTTTGCGAGAGGTTCATTGCATGGTCTACTTCTTGGAAGTAACGGAGGTTCATCTTTATTTGCACTAAAGAGACAAGCTGATCAGCCAATAATGGGAGACGGTCTTTTGTTTGAAAACGGTGAATATGGGCGAATCAAGGTAATGAAAGCAGAAGAAAATACTGATTGGATATAATGCCTGAATTATTATGCAATAATTCACAGCAGAAAACATCATGCATCAAGAAGCAATGAATAATGAAACAGGAATTTCGACATCTAGCTTAGATTTGTATGATGATTATCGATTTAATATACTAGATGAATTACTGTATTTAAGACAGGAGTAGACCAAAATTGAAACTGATAAGTGACGGAAAATGCGAAGTGATCCTTGGTAACGAAATGAATGATCTTTCGGTTGATTAGAAAAAGAGTATTTCATTTCCATTGCTGGATTTTGTTATGTATTTATATTCTCTCTTATTTAAATGCAGGTTTAACAGCATTATGTTCTTTATTATATGTTGGCTGGAAGGATTACTTAAGTAATGTTAAGGATTGATGATCCTTATTATCTATGTGAAATGGATATATTAATTTACAGACTGATGGAAAGGGGATGTTTAACGTCAAGCAGTAATGGGGTGTATTGTTATATAGTATAGAGCTCGGAGAGAATTGGGATGATTTGTTTTTGGACGAAGAATTTTTGTGTAAGAAGCAATGACTGTGAAGTAATAGCACCATATATCGAAATGCAGTATAATAATGTATACTATAAATATATACTTAAATTATTGTTATAATTATTAAATGTGGTTACATGCCGGAAAAATTGTTGGGGCTAAAAATGTTGTTTTAGGAGGTTGTGATGGAATATAAGGTAGCACAGTATTTATCGTCTATTGAATTTTATCAAATGATTAATAATTTAGAAGTGCTGATACAAGAAGGCGAACAGATAGTAATAGATATGTCGGAAGTACATAGGATTGATGGAAATGTTATTCCCAATCTTATACTTATGGGTAAATGGATTGAAGGGAAAACTGGGTTAGTTCCGGTGATACGGTTAGGAAGGACTTTTGATGCAGGTTATTTAAAAAAATACCTGTTTGATATAAAATTTTATAAATTTACCGGGAATATTTATAGATATGAAGATGAAAATGATAAGTATGGAGGATTCGAAGGTAAGGATATGGACAGGAGAAACGTAACATTCCATTACGAATTCCCATATAATGAGTATGACGACCTGCCTGATCATGGTGATAGTAGACAGAAATATAGGAATGCAGTGGGGGAGGACATTAAAAACATAGTGATCCGTGATACAAAAGAATTCTTATATGAGTATTTTGATATGTTTAATTACGGACCAAGGGATGAGAAATATAATAGGCTTTCTGATATTTTGGGGCAGATTGTGGGAAACTCAATGAGTAAGGGAATAAGTGAAGCCTACATGACAGTTCAGGCAAATTATAAGAGAAAGAAAATTGTTGTTGCAGCTTCTGATAAGGGTCGTGGTATGAGAGAGGCTATGATGTTTAATAGGACTAAACAGAATACTGATCCATTAGGGTATTTCTTACTGAGCAACGATCCTAAGAATGAAGAAGAGGCAATAGTTGAGGGATTGTGTTATCGGAGAGAAAGTGGAATATACGGATTATATCAAGCCGTACTTGAGCTCATTGATAATTGGGAGGGGACAGTAAGGATTCATTCAAATGATACTCAGCTTATTTTAACGAAAAATGCTGTCAAGGCATATAAGGAAATGGAATTATTGTCATATTTTAATGAATACAATATGAGAAATACTGCTGTGTTTCCAGGAACTCATATTGAAATAGAAGTACCAATGAAGGGGTAATAGTGATGAAGATAATTGATAAGAATCAGTTTATTATTTTTCCGATTGCTTACGATGATATATGTAGAGATATGGGAGCTTTGCGTGAAATCAAAAGAAACAGTTCAAGCATTGTATTGTATCGTAGTTTTTTGTATAAACATATGGAGTCCATTCATAATTATATACAGAGAGAGGGGGATAAAAGCGAGCGGTATTATATACTGGATATGAAGTATATAGATAATGCGGGAGATAGGATATTCAATCAACTAGACGGATTTGATAATGTAATGATAATAAATGTTGGATCATTTCCTGCTTTGAGTAGACGCATAGAAGAGGATTTAAAATCGTTTGATAAAAAGAATGAAGGGTGGTTCTCTAATGATAGTACCTATGATGTATACTTGAAAAACAAAGCAATGATTGAAAATATATATAGGGAAATAGAGGTTAGTATTGTAGATTCATATACAAGACGAATGACTGAACAGGAGATTGAGAATGCTAAACCGCTGTCGTCTTCCAATATATACAGCAATATGTATATAGATACAGCACAACTCTTTTATAATGTCGAAAACTATAGATTTATGATATTTAGATTACTTTGTAAAATCTATGAGTATGAAGAACACAATTTTGATAAGATTAGTGGATTCATAAGTGCAAGCAGTAATGGAGCAAATTTAGCAAATATTATAGGGTGGCTTACTGGTAAGAAAGCTATTTTTTGTACGGATTTAGGACCAAAATACTCATTAACACTTAAATACTTTGTAGATGATATAAGACCCAAGAAAAATTATGTATATATATTCGATTTTCTATGCCTTGGAACTGAAGCAAAGATGTTGAATGCAATTGTTAATGTTAAGAATGCAAATATATTATCAGGATATGGATTTGCATCATATACAAAAAACACCGAGGGCATATTAGCCAAAATGCATTCAATAGTAAACCTAAAAGATGAAAAATTTGGATATAGAATAACAGGCGACAAAGAGGAATTGAAAGGTATTCTGGCAGGAGATAAAAAAAATGAGTTCAAACAATACATACATGAAGTTTAAGTGCATAAAACACATGAGTGAAGAAGATAAAAGTCGGTTTGTGAAGATTGTAGGTCAATATATTGGAGAGCTTAATAAGATAGATACATCAAATGGTACAGTTTATACACTTCACGATTTTGATCATCACTGCTGTGATTTATATAGTATTATAAGTGAGATTCTACTCGCAGATAATGCATATGGAGATTATGGATTAACAGACAGAGAATTATATATCCTAAATCTTGCAGTGCTTTTACACGACATAGGACTAAAGGATTATATATATATTAACAGAGATCAACATGCGAAGATTTCAGCTAAAATTATTATGGAAAGATATAATAATGAATTAGATTGCTTAAATGAGTCGGTGTCAAATCTATCAAAGAATGATATTTATGCATTACAGGCTATAGTTATTGCACATAGCGATGATAAATCTGACAAGAATGGCGGTTGTGCATTAAATGATAAGGAGTTGACCAATAGCATGACGGGACATTTTGGAACTATAAGAGCTCATTTTCTAGCGAACATTTTAAGATTGGCAGATGAACTGGATATAACCACAGACCGACTTGGGAGTTTAGCGGTTTATAATAAACTGGAGGAAGCAAAAGAGAAGCTTACGATAGAGGAAATTAAAAATGATAAACAATCAGAAAACTATAGAAATGCTGAAAAATCACTTGAACATTGGAAAAGATTAATGTTGTTCTCTGAATTAAAAATTGATGAAAGTGGGACAGCCCATGCGATTATTGATAGCCGTTATATTAATCAAAATCTTGAGCGAGGTGGTGGCCTGGATGAGATAATTGATAAAACGAAAGGCATTAAAAAGAAAATAATGTCAGAATTCGCATTGTTTAATAACGATGTATCTAAGGATGTTGTTAATAGCAATATGATAAAGATGAAGAGGTTTGTAATAGATACAGACAATTCAGAGATAAGAAAAGAAATAGAAGAAGATAGTGCTGTAGAAGAAAGCAATAAGGAAAGTGGTGTAAATATTATTTCAGAGGAATATGAAAAAAAGATATCTGACTTCATTACAAAGCGACAACTATGGGATGGCGGTCACTTTTACAGGAAAGATGATCTATGTGCACGTGACTGGATTAATATACGTGAAATAACAAACACAAATGGTTTTTTTAAGAAATTCGAGATGCTCATTATTACTTCTATAGACGAAATGCTAGAATTGAAGCGTGCAAATAGGAGAGATGTGGCAATCATAGGAGTGGATTTCTCTGGTATATTAATAGGTTCAAAAGTAGGACTCGCCTTGGGAATACCATTTATTTATGCGAAAAATGAGGATAAAAGCATTCCTAACAGCGGAAGGAAATTGACGGTTGACTTGGGTGAGAATATTGAGCATGTAATCATCTTGACAGATGTAATTGTAACTTACCATACAATCAATGCACTCTTAGAGAAGTATAATCTTAAAGATAGATTATTGGCTATATATGGAATTTTATACCGCGAGCCGATTGTCAGAGGTGATGTAGAGAAGAATTTGATAAAAGGTGATTATACCGCACTCGAGAAAAAGACATATGTGTTTAATAAGGATTATGGTATAGAACTCCATTGTAGCAAGGATTGTCCGATAAAGAAAAAGTATAATCGCTGTATAGCAGATAATCTTCCGGCAGGAGTATAAAGAATTGATTTTGAACATATATTTGCACCTAAAGGTCATAAGTAACATATATCTCTCTTGAAAAGAATTTATGATTTGTGCCAGCTTATAAAAGCGTTTCCATAACGATTTGTCTTTGAATTACTTGTGAAATATTGGAGAGCGCTGATGCGGTTTTCGTTAGAAGAGAAGAAAATATTGTCTGAATGGAAAGACATATACTTCTTGAGAAATTTATTGATTAGTAGATGGTGGAGGTTATGATATGAGCGAACTAAAAAAACAAATTAATTATACAATAGTCTGTGTAAATGAATTTGCCAATAGATTTCATATAGCGTCAAAGGAAGCCTTTACATATCTATATGATCATAAAGGCATAGAGTTCATTAAAGAGCATTATGATATAGAGCACACGCTCAGCCTTGATGATACTGTGGATGATCTGACTATGGTGTGCAGAAATAATGGAGGAAAGTATTGATGTTGCTGTATCACGGAAGCAATATGGATATTAAAGAGATAAACTTGGCTATGTGCCGCCCGTACAAGGACTTTGGACAAGGGTTTTATCTTACTATAATGAGAGAGCAGGCTGAGAAGATGGCTAAAAGAGTTGCAAGGATTTACGGGGGTTCACCAATTCTCAATGTCTACGAAATTGATGATTCATTTATGCAAACGGAAAGTCTGAACATCAAGGATTTCGGAACTAAGACATCCGAGGAATGGGCGAGGTTTGTCAGAAATAACCGTAACAGAAAGTTTACGGACTTTTCTGACCTAGAATGTAATTTTGACAATAAATATGATATTGTCATTGGTCCGATAGCTGATGATGATATGGCACTTCTTTTTAGACAATATGAAAATGGTATGATAAGCTTTGAGAATATGCTAAGTAGCATGATATATAAGGAAACCACCAATCAATGCTCTTTCCATACACAGAAGGCTATCAGACTGCTAAGAAAGGTCGGGGTTTAATCTATGGGAAAAGAGCAGCAGATGGTTGAATATATGATTCAAGATCTTGTCGAGGTGCTCGCCGAGGCGTGCGAATTCGAATATGATGAGGCAATGCGAATAATATTTGATTCAGATGTTTATGAAAAACTGACTGACACAGAGACGGGACTGTATCGGGAAAGCCCAGGTTATGTTTATGGACTTTTGCAGGATGAGATAAATTTTGGGCATATTGTGCAGGCTGAGATATGATTATATGATGATAGAGATAAATATACGGGTATTAGTAGTCTTATTTTCCTACCTATATTAAATTCCTAAACTTTGTAAAATCAGTCATTTTGCGTTACAGGGATAAAATCTCAGAGAGTTAAGAAATAATGTAACTATTATATACGGAGAATAATCTAATGACAGGTAAAAGAAAGTTTTCTATTTTTATTAGTTCCACATATGAAGATTTATTAGAGGAAAGACAATCCCTAATTGGTGTGGCTTTGGAAAACGGCTATATTCCGATGGGAATGGAGCAGTTTCATGGTGCACCTGCTGATCAATGGACCTTAATTACTAAGTACATAGATGAGTGCGATTTTTATCTGCTCATGATTGGTGGCCGCTATGGTTCAATAGATGAAACTGTCGATGTGAGTTATACAGAAAAGGAATATAATTATGCTAAGAGAAAAGGAATGCCAGTTCTTGTTTTAATTAAAGATCCAGCATATATTACAGAAGAAAAAAGGGACAAAGGAAATGAAAAACATGATAAGTATGAAATGATGAGGCGGCTGGACTCATTTCGTGAAAAGGTTAAAAATGATAGAAATACTGTGGATTCATTTACGGATATGGATAACTTAAAGTATGTGGCAGCAGCTTCATTAAGGAACGCGATAGATTTTGCTGGAGAGAATTCTGGATGGGTTCGTTACAGTGATGTCATAGAAGTAATCAATGAGGAAGCTGAGGGCAGATATAAGGTGAGTGCTACATTGGGTGACCAGCAAAACATATTATTGGATGAATTAAAAAATCTGCTCGTCGGGTTTGAAAACCGACTTTCTGATATAGAAAAAATGCAATTACGGTGGGAGGAGATTCCGACAGCCGCAAATGAAGATATCGAAAAGCTGTTTCAAGTTGAAGGAGAAACCTTGGTTATTGGTAACAGTGGAAATAATAATAATATGTTGGTAGTCGGAAAAGATGATGTTGGGAATATACCTGTTGATTCTGCTTTCCTTTTGGTATATGCAGCCGCAGATAATGGTCAGATTCTTAAAATTCAGCCACTTGGTTCACCTGTACAAATATATACAGCAAGCAAACAATTTATGGCAGAATTAAGCCAGAGAGAGTCTGCAAGATGGGCAGAAGCTTTGGATAGGCTTATTTGTTGGGGATGGGTAAAGCCAGTAGGATATAAAGGACAGATATTTGAATTGACAGGGACTGGATATCAAAAGGCGGATTGGCTAAAAGAATGCATGAAGATAAATACTGATAATGAACCGTTGGATGAGCTAAAGGAATTTGAATATTACAATTAAACGCCGACTTTCGACTAAATGAGAAAACTCATATTTGGATTTTATGTTATCGTATACTTTTCTTAATCCGAAAAAAGCACAATTATGAGGTGTATTTCTTAATCGTTGATAAAAAAACATGATATTGCCGATTGAGGTAAGAGTTCAGGATACAAGAGCCATTCGTCGATAGATGCGTTTTGTGAAAAGTATTCGGCGAGAGTGGGAAGGAAACTGCTGGTATACACAAAGGGATTATCAGCGAGACGGTGATATGGAATTATGACCGATTGTTATGGCGCAGTTTCTATAGATATTTAGTCTTCGATGAAATATATGTACATAAGGTTAGTTATGTTTGTTCGGTTAATGTCCTATTCCGAGAACTAATTACGCAATGCTTTTTCAATTTATTGTCAAGGATAGGACTAACCGATCCAGAATAGAAGTGGAATAAAGGAGTATCGCCCAGTTGATAGAATCAACTAAAGCGACAGCCTCCTGATTATACAGGCATCTGATCACCGGCATCAATCATCGCTTGAGAATAGTCCCCAAAGCTTGAAGACGACGTATATCAGGTGTGACAGCAGATTAATGATCACCACGTTGATCGGGATGACGCTTCTTATCTCATCTGCAAAGAAGAGGGTAAGCAAGAATGTAGCCACTGCTGTCAAAAATGACGCCTCATTACTGATCACTTTTTGGTACCAGACGATATATCCCTTTAGTAGGAAGTAACTGATCAGCCCTTCGATAGCTAAGATGGCAATGCTGATAAGGCATGTGATCAATTGATACAGCATATCACCAACTATCGGGATATCAATAAATCCATGTGCAATATATTCTCCGATCTCTATCGTATGATAGAAGATATCTTTAAAGAATCCAAAGATATCTGCCAGATCATTCCTTAGGGTATCATTCTTTAGGATGAACGCAAAAGTCACTAACAGTGAGTAGATCACTGATACGATCAGTAAAGATGTATTCTCCTTAATGTCAGTCCTGTATTTATCTTCAAGGTCTTCTGATTGTTTTTTGAGCCTGAATTCCATGCTTTGTTTATAAGATTCATGTTTTTCATTACAGGCACGGACCGCTTTCTCGGCCCGGCTTTTTATATCGCTTATCTCTTTCACGAGCTGTCTGTCTTTCGCTTTCAGCTGTTCGTTCTCTGCTAAGATCAGGTCTGCGCCTTTTTGCTTCACGATCGTCTCGCTCTTTTCCAGCAACTGATTCTTTAATGTTAGCAGAGTCGATCGCAGATCTGATATCTCTGATGAGAGCTGCTGAATCTGTTCGTCCTTCTGTATGTTCTCCTGTTCCAGTATCTCGTTTAGTGATTGTAGTTCTTCCATCCGATCCACGAGATCCTCGATGGTCCATGATGTTTCTGATCCTTTCATCCAGTGAGACCTCCTTTTTTTGTTTTATTCTCTTAAGCTCATCAATTCTCTTATCTGTGAGGAGAGATGTTCGTTCTCTTTGTTCAAGCTGTCTGCTAATCTCATCAGCTCGTCCAGCTCTTCCTCCTTCTCCGACAGAAGCTGTCTTGTCTGAGTCAGTTCCTGTTCCAATGAATCGTTCAGTATCTGCAGATCTTCCATGAGAGATACCATCTCTTCCTGTTTTTCCAGTATCCCTATCAGCTCCTCCAGATTTTCTACCTGTGATGATCTTAGTAAATCGTTCATATATATCCCTCGCTTTCGTGATGATGTGCTGCGACAGTTCACTAAACTGTTCAGCTATCTTTTGTCGTATCTGATTCCTTAGTCTTATAGAGCGGTTCGTCTCGCACCGGTCAGATATCTTTCCTTCTTTTTCAATCTTTCTTGCAGTGACTCCTTCATGTATCGTCGGTTCCATATCTATCCCCCGTCTCTCATAGGAACGGTGGTCTATACGAAGTTCGGGTGGGAGATATGTATTGCAGAGCTCAGCCCACGAAGCTCTCCACTGTTCACATTTGCCATGTTCGTTCCAGTCATTTGCAGGTATGGATATGCGCTCCCATAAAAACTCCGTTCCCTTTCCTTCACGTATCCTTACTTTCTGCATGCCATTCTCATCAAGTACCGGTATACGGTACCTTGACGTCTTTTCTTTATTGGCAGGATCGTATGACGGCTTTGACGGATCAAAGACAGGCTTGCCTTTCTCATCCCTTGCATTTGCAAAGACCGACTTCTGCTTTACCTGCCATCCTTCTTTCTCGTTTATACCTCTGACGGTAAGGAGGATGTGAGCATGCGGATTGCCGTCACCTTTATCATGTAATGCCCAGTCAGCGATCATCCCGTTTGAAGTGAAGTTTTCCTTTATAAAGGATCTTACGCATTCGATCTGCTGTTCACGTGTGAGTTCACACGGGAGAGCCACCTCTACTTCTCTGGCAAACTGTGCATCCGTCCTTTTTTCGATCTTTTGTACTTCATTCCAAAGAGTAGCCCTGTCGAGCAATCGTACCGGAGCACCATCAGGGAGCATGATCTCGTTCATGATCACTCCGTCCTTGGCAGTATAATCATGAATGAGACCGGTCTCTTCGTTATACAGTTTTTCTCCAGATCGGTAAGCTGCAGCTGAGACAGCAGAACGTCCACTGTTACGGCTTATTATCTTAATTGAGCAGTGATAGATAGACATTTAACATCACCCCCTTTTTTCTACGATCACTGTTAAATGGATATCCCTGCCGTAAAGATGTTTTCCCCCTTATAAGGAAAACATCTTTACAGGCAGGAGCGGTTTGTTAAGGCAGCCGGCCTTGACTCCCTCCAGGTGAAACCTGGTCTCCATGAAATGGTCTAGGTCAAGGAGCGAAGCATCCTTGCGGGATATCCAAAAGGGCAGAGCCCTTTGGTGCTGTCCGCACAGGACTGGGCTGCAAGGGCAAAGCCCTGCCGCACTAACGAAGCAACGCGAAGTGGTATATATGGGCTGCGCCCATATATAAGTGCGCCCTTAACAGGGAACTAAGAAATACTCTCAGATGCCTGCATTTTCTCATCCGCCGTGATCTCTTTTTCCATAGCTTTGGTAAAGTAACCACCGTTGTGTTCCTGGAGCCTTAAGAAGTTCGCCAGACGTATATCATCATCATCCTTAAACTCCCTGCCCAGTACTTTCTCGACAGTGGCACCGATCACGATCAAGCGTCTCGTCCTGACTTTGCGGTCAGCATCTTTTTTCTGCTTTTCAAGTTGCTTTTTCTGAGCTATTAGCTGTTCAGCCTTTTCGCGATACTTCTTGATCTCGCTATCCTTTGCATCAATGCGTTCATCGAAACTCTTTTTACTTCTTGGCATATGGTCTTCCCCCTTTCCTGATAGTAGTGATCACCTTTTTGCCTGATGGGATATCAGCTGTTTTGTGATCCTGACTTAATCTTATTGTGAAAAGGGAAAATATACCTTGATGGCAGATTGATGGTAAATTGATAAAAAAGAACATAAAAATATCACCCGAAGAAAATTTCTTCGGGTGATATTGTAAAAGGGAATGTAAGATATTTAAACTTCATTTAAAACATCTGTAATGAGCGCACCTAAACTTAGACCGGCTTTCAGATAATCCTGCCTGACCTCTTCCTGTTTCTGCTGAATGAGCAAGGGCTGATCAGCCCAGATAGTCTCATATATCTTCAATGCTTTTTTTCTGTGAAGAGTCGCTTCATCTATCCTACCTGTCATCAGGTAGATCATGCTGATAGATTCTTCGAGCATCGCATTATCGTGACATATATCAGAGTTGAATCCTTTAACGAGTTTCTGACAATTTCGAAGAAGGGAAAGAGCTTTTTGAGGATCTCCCATATCCGAAACGACAGCTGAGTAATTGCATATCTGAACAACCATCTGATTCATATGTTCAAGATGGTACTCGCGCAGTATCTCGATACCTTTTTCCATATATGAGACCGCATCACTCAAGTTTCCTGTCTTTTGCATCAGTTCGCCGTAGTTGGCATTGATGTTTGAGTGTAAGAGTGCTGTATCAGCAGAGATATCCGGTAAGAGCTCAAGGGCTTTCTTTTCAAGTGCTGTCGCTTCGGATATATCATCTTCAAAGGTCTCTTTGATATTTGCCTTAAAGTCATAGAGCAATACTCTGTCGGACACAGAACCTGTATCATCAGATCCCAGAAGTTCATCCATCTCATCGACTATCCTTCGCATAAGCTGTTCATTATGGTAATCGTCCAGATATGAAAACGCATCTTCGATGAACTTAAGATAGAAGGAAACATCATCCTTAACGATCAGATCAATCACATTTGTGATGATAGCTGATAACAGATCCGGATATGGAACATCGATGCCATGCATTGTCAGGATGTTCTCCTGTATATATATTAGCATCTTACTGCAGACAGATACGGATGGGACAGTATCAGCAACCGTAATCTCTTTTACCATTGGATGGAGACAGATACGGTTGAGCGTCAGCTCATTTATGTATCCGAGTTCTATGAGGCTATTAATGGTATTCATGTCATCCTGACAGGTCCATTCGGCAAAGAGCCTCTTGTTCATCCCATCAAGAGGAACAAACGACATGCATCGCATTATAGAAGTCTGATCATCATCGAGAGATGATAATGAGAACAGTGTATGTATATGCCCATAATAGGAATCCTTATGAACGGCACCATCTTTTTTGATACCGATGGTATCGGTAGAAGAAAGTTTTACATTCTCAGCCTTTAGCTTTTCAAGAAGCTTAACAGGTGTGAGCATGCCTGAATTGAGCAGCCTTGCAGCCAGTTCAACTGTAAACGTATGACTGTGAACGACATCTATGATCTGACTGATGATATCACGTTCATCGTCACTATATTCATAGAAATCCGAAACGAGTGACATCAGAGTTTCCCTGTATGTTATCTCATTCAATTCATACTTATCATAATCATAGAAACTGCTCCTTGTAGTAAAGAGGATACGGCATCTGTATTTCATGAGTACTGGCAGGAATGTGTCCTTTTGCGTAGTAGTATCATAATTATCTATGATGATGAGACTGTCATCCTTTAAAGAACGTAAGAAACGGTTGTGCTTCTTAAAACGTTCCTCCAATGATTCGCCGGGAAGATCATCCGCAAAATCAAGTCCTGCTATATCAGCATTGAGACTCCCCGTATATATGATATAGAGTATGTTGTTATATTCTTTCTTATATTTTCTGGCATAGGCCTTGGCAAGCTCGCTCTTGCCTATGCCTGCAAGACCATACAGGAATATCTTACTCTTTTTTGTCAGCAGTTCATGCAGGGATGACAGTTCTGTGTCTCTGCCACAGAAGAAACGGCACGGGGAAGGAGTATCATTCTCAAATATGTAATCCGCAATGACCGGTGAGTATTCGGCTGCAGTGATGAGCTTTTTATCATTGTCACGCTTTATGAACTTTCGCTCCATTGAAAAGAGCAGAAGATCAGCTATGAAGGATGCGATCATCTCATCCGAATCTATACCGCAATTTACTAACAGCTTTTCCTTCTGTGATCCTGATATGGTGGTGTCATTTAAGAGGAGCTGTCTGAGTTTATCTACAGTCATCTCCTTATCATAGAGTATGCTGACTATACCGTTTGATATATCGTTCTTGAAAGCTTCCTGATGTTTACTGCTGTTTATGTAATAGGAAATGATGGTCCTGCTTAAATTGACCTGACCTTTGAGCCAGCGGCAGACCTGAGTCTCATCAAAGTATATGGTGTCTTCATCTTCACCATAGACACATGTATAGAAGAGCTTTTCGACAAAGTTGAGCTGGGCACCCAGTTTCTCTTCATTACAGTATTCTCTTATGATACCTGTGACAGAACAAAAATCAAGTCGTTCCATCTGATCCACTCCCTTCCATTAAAACTATCAATTTCACATCAATCCGCCATCAATGTTAAAAGACCTCCGTCTCCATAAAATGATCATATAAGGATTGCAATACTTATGGAGATTATACCACATGCAGACTGACTGCAGAAGAACGGGGGCGGTGATCATATGGAAGGACAGGAAAGAAAAGAATACTTTGAGCATGGAAATATAAGGATCATAATAAATGAACACTTCAATGATGAAGGAAAGAACTATGAGGAGCTGATCGAGGAATCCATCATAAGACAAGCGAGAGCAGAAAACAGATACGCAGCACTCCCGCCTAGAGGAGTCGGATAGTCACGATCAAAACATATATGAAAAAGTATGATCCGGTAATTGTAGGACAAACACACTTATGATATAGTTGAATCATGTATTGTAAGTGTGGGTTGTTTCATTCGCAAAGGAGGAAAAGAATGAAATGAAACAACAGGAAAACAATACAGCACTATACTTAAGACTCAGCCGTGATGATGAAAACTATGGCGACAGTGTGAGTATCGAGACACAAAGGACCATCTTAAGACAGTTTGTACAGGATAACGGATTTCATGTGGTCGAAGAATATGTGGATGATGGATGGTCGGGAACGAATTTTGACCGACCTGCTTTCAAACGCATGATAGAAGATGTGGAATCAGGAAAGATCAACTGCATAATCACAAAAGATCTGTCAAGATTCGGCAGGGAACACGTCATGATGGGCTATTATCTGGAATTCTACTTCGTTGAAAAGAATATCCGTTATATAGCCGTATCAGACGGAGAGGATACCGAGAAGGGACTTAGCGACTTCGTTCCATTCAAGAACCTTTTCAATGAGTGGTATGCAAAGGATACGAGCCGAAAGATAAAGGCTTCCATGAACGCAAAGTTCAAGGCAGGAGAAAGGACTTGTGCATATGCACCTATCGGGTATAAGAAGCATCCTGAGATAAAGAACAAACTGGCGATAGATGAAGAGACCAGATGGATAGTGGAAAAGATATATGAGTATGCACTTCTCGGCCACGGCTCGTGGAAGATCATGAAGATGCTCACAGAGGAAAAGGTACCTACTCCCGGATATCTTAACTATAAGAGGGACGGATCTTTTTCCAACATCTATGCAGGAGCGTCTGAAGAGAAAGCCTATGCCTGGACAGCGGCACAGATTAAGAGCATCTTAAAGGATGAGACTTATATCGGAAACACGATCCACTATAAGCAGACAAATGTCTCTTACAAGAACAAACACCGTATCCGAAAGGATAAGGATGAGTGGATGCGTATCGAGAACACACATGAGCCGATCATCTCAAAAGAGGACTTTGAAACAGTCCAGCAGATGGTCGATGTGAGAAGGCGAAGACAGAAACAGGATAAGGATACACAGATCTTTGCGGGACTTTTGAAGTGTGCGGACTGTGGTTGGTCGATGGGATATTCGATCAACAAGTCGGTAAAAGTACCATACAACTACTACAAATGTAGCAGATACAGTTCTATGGGAAAGGATCACTGTTCCAACCATTACATCCGATATGACACGTTGTATGCATATGTCCTTTCAAGACTCAGATACTGGTCTTCACAGGCTCAGACCGATGAGGATAAGCTCTTAAAAAAGCTCATGGCTGCAAGCGATAAGGAAACGGGAAAGATGCGCAATAAGCAGGAAAACGACCTTAAGCGCATGCAGAAGCGAAAGAAAGAACTGGACGGGCTGTTTTCTAGACTCTATGAGGACTATGTCGCAGAAAAGATCACGGAATACAATTTCAATATGCTGTCAGTAAAGTATCAGAAGGAGCAGGCAGAACTTGAAGAAAAGATAACTGCTCTCAGCGAAGAGATCAATACTTCAAAGGAGAATGAATCCAATGCAGAGAAATGGCTTGATCTGATCAAACAGTACAGTGATATATCAGAACTGACAGCACCTCTGCTGAATGCTCTTATAGAAAAGATCTTGATCCATCAGGCAGTAAAGAAGGAAGATGGCACAATAGAGCAGGAAGTAGAGATCTACTACCGTTTTATAGGGAAGATCGAGTGATCTTTCCATCGAACAAGAATCCATATCTTTAATGAAGTGAAACTGGACAGATATATCCTGACATCTCAAATCTCATATTGATAAGCGAGATAATGAATGTCAGTGTTGATTATCTGGTAAAGGATAATGACTGCGCTGTAAATCTCAAAAGACAGCCTGATACGGATCTGGATGAACTGATAGCTTTCAGGCTTGAAGCTAATGTAAATACCTATGCCGCATTCATGAATGAAGTCGATTCGACCAGACCTGCGTCTCATGACTTCAGATATGAAAATGGAAGATATATGTATCATGATACATATGTAGGCGGAGAGGAATTTGCAGGAGAGGAAGCTATATGGAAGGACTCAAAAGCTGTCTATGCCATGAATTATATGGGAAGAGTGCTGTCTGACGGCTTCAGCGGGAATTTCTTAAAGGAGGCCTTAAGGAAAGCGGATAAGAAGATGCCGTACAGAGGACCTCAGTTGTATCAGTCCGGTGAATATACGTACAGATGCAAGGTGACCGGAGATTTTACCTGGTTTCAGGGTTTAGAAGAGATATATCAGGGCGATATAAAGGTATACGAATGCGTATTTCACGGCGGATCGCTAAGGTAAAAGAGGATAAATAAAGTATGAGGATCTCAGAAAGCTGTGCTAAATGTCTTTATGACCGTCAACTGAATAAAACAAATAATAAGGATTATCTTGCAGAGATTAAGAACATACTTGATAACAGAAGAGAAAATGATACAAGTCCGTACATGGTCTATCTTTTTAACAAAGTTCATGTAAGATACTTTGGAAGGGGCGCAGACTATAAGGATATAAAGAAAAGATATAATGATCTTTTGTTAAATATGGAGGATAAGCTTAAAAAACAAATTGATGATTCGGACGATCCTCTGGCAAAATCGATCGTTATGGCTCGTATAGGAAACTATATAGATTTTGGTGCGATGAATCATGTTGATAAAGATGAGTTTCTTGATCTTTTTCGTGACACTCAGATGAGAGAAGATGACAAGCTGACATATAAGGCCTTTCTTAATGAGTGCGAAAATGCCAAAAACTTTCTTCTTGTGTGTGATAACTGCGGTGAGATAGTTCTTGACAGATTGATGATAGAGCAGCTAAAGAAGCGATTTCCAAACCTTAAAGTAAAAGCACTGGTTAGAGGAGAGGAAGTATTAAATGATGCAACAATAGAAGATGCACTATACTGCGGGCTTGATAAGGTTGCTGATATTGTTTCCAACGGAGAGGCTATCGCAGGAACGATCTATGACATGATGCCAGATCAAGCAAAGCAGGCTCTTGATGAAGCGGATGTGATCCTTGCCAAAGGTCAGGGAAATTATGAATCTATGTCCGGTCAGGGCAGACATGTATTCTATGAGTTTTTATGCAAGTGTGATCTCTTTACAAGCAGATTCAAAGTTCCAAGGCTTACCGGAATCTTTGTTGAGGAAAGATGATGATGAACATATATAAGGCTGATCATAAGGACCTGGATGAGATATTAAGACTACAGTATCTTGCTTATCAAAGCGAAGCGGCATTGTTTGGGACTGATGATATACCGCCACTAAAGCAGACGCTAGACGAGGTCATTGCTGAGTATGAGAAAGGTATAATACTGAAGCTCGTAACAGATGATAACGTCATTATCGGATCTGTGAGAGCAAGAGAGGAAAACAAAACGGTATATATAGGGAAGCTGATGGTCCATCCTGAACACAGGCACAAAGGATACGGTACTAGATTATTGACTGAGATCGAAAAGTGCTTTACGTGTGAAAGGTATGAACTCTTTACCAGTACAAGAAGTGTTGATAACATACGTCTTTATGAAAAGAACGGCTATAAAGAGTATAAAAGAGAGGCGCTAAATAATGAACTGATATTTGTCTATATGCAAAAGCAGAGATAGTATCAGATAAACAGGAAACGGCAAATATGGAAATAAACATTTATCATCTAATAGAAGGTGCAAAAAAAGCCAAGGGCGAAGTAGTCATCATAGATGTCTTCAGGGCTTTTTCACTGGAATGCTATCTGTTTTCTTATGGTGTCAGAAAAATAAGACCTGTAGGAACGTTAAATGAGGCATTTGAATGGAGAGAAAGGGATAAGGACTGCATCCTTGTCGGGGAGAGAGGCGGAAAGAAGTGCGATGGATTCGATCTTGGCAATTCGCCGTCTGACATTGATCGCGATATGATAAAGGATAAGCTTATTATCCATACGACGAGTGCAGGTACGCAGGGAATAATCAATGCACAAAAAGCAGACGAGATAATAACAGGCAGTCTTGTTAATGCATCAGCAATCGCAAGATATATCAGGCGTAAGGATCCCAAAGAGGTATCGCTCGTATGCATGGGCACAGCAGGGAAAGTGAAGAATCCCGAAGATGAGCTCTGCGCAGACTACATAAAGAGTATGCTACTAGGTGAAAAGATTGATGGTATAGATGAAAGAATAAAAGATCTGAGGTTAAACGGAGGCCAGCATTTCTTCGATCCAGACAATCAGGAAGTATTTCCTAAGAACGACTTTTACATGTGCATAGACAGAGATATATTTGATTTTGTCATTAGGATCGATAAAGATGAGCTTGGATATGCAGCAAACAGGATATTCGTTGAGGACTGAACAGATGAAGATAATGGTGAGCGCCTGTCTTATCGGTGAGAAATGCAAATACAACGGCAAGGATAACTACAGCAAAGAACTGGAACAGTTTATCAAAGGGCACAAGGTAATAGCAGTATGCCCGGAGGTTACGGGAGGACTGACTGTACCCCGCAGACCGTGTGAGATCGTTAACGGCATGGTCATCAATAAAGACGGTGAGAGCAAGGATGCTGAGTTTAGAAAAGGCGCAAAGATCTGTCTTAAAAGAGCGCTTGATGAAAAAATAGATCTTGCAATCCTTCAATCAAGAAGCCCATCCTGCGCAGTCAAGCAGATCTATGACGGAAGCTTTTCGGGAAAGCTTGTAGACGGACAGGGCATATTCGCTCAAATGCTGTCTGAAAACGGGATAGATGTCATGGATGTAGAGGATATTCCCGCCTCAAAATCTATTAACGGTCAAAAAGCAAAATAAACTATCCTATTTTGTTACTGAAGTCATTTATAAAACAGTCTGATACGGTTAAGATAGTATCATAGAAATATGGTTTTGTTTCACGAAGGGAGGACAAGGCATGGGATACTTTGATGAAAGCGTATATGGAATAGATATGAATCTTGACGGAAGAACAGACTGGAAAGACGATGTAATGATAGTTTCCATGATCGAGGAAGAAGAACGCAAAAGACCTGCTGAGGAAATAAGCGATCTTGATTTTGACTAAGTATTATCGGGGGAGAGATATAATGGACGAAAAGGAAAGGCAGTACTATAACAAGAAGCTTATAATACAGGGTTTAAAGAACGAGCTTAAAGGAGCACCTAAAATAAGCTTAAGAGAACTCGTACTTACTCTTATAGGAAGCTTTATTGGAATGGCTGTTATTGACGGTATCGGAATTGACGGACTCATAAATAACAGAGTGGCTGTATTTTTAACAGAGGCTGTCATCATAGCACTGTCGATCCATATCGTATACCTTATCGGCGGAAAGATCATACCACGAAAGAATAAAGATATAAGTGATGATTAAGTATAATGCCAGATCGGAATGCAAGAGCCGACTGGCATTTGTTTTTCTAATCCTGTCCTGCAGACAAGTTATGACATATTATTTTGCTCCTGGTATCCTTTATATATGAGTCATATGACAGTATAATCAGTTTAGAATAAGATCATATGTATAGAAAGGAAATATGATGATCAATTGTCCTAAATGCAATGAACTCATAGGTGAAGAACTGACAAGATGTCCTATGTGCGGATACGGTTTTACGGATCAGGATATCGCAGCCATAAAAAAGACTCTGAGTGAAAGAGAATCTAAAGAATACCAGTACAGGAAAGAACTAATCGAGATATCGGCAAAGAAAAGACGCAGATACGGACTTATGTATTTTGTTAGTCTAGTGCTCATGTTTGCGGGTATGATCCTCACACTTACGACAGGTAATACACTCTGGGTCAACATCCTCTTACCTGTAGCGATCATAGCGGCGATCGCAATTATGGTTGTAGGTCATTTAAACGGAACACTTTGCTGCCCGCACTGCGGCGCATCGCTTTTTAGAAATAACGGAAAACACTGCTCTTATTGCGGAAAGAGGTTGAACTGATGAAAACAAACTGTAAAAGAACAACACTTGGAAATATAACATACGGATTATTGACTGCTTCCGTTGTGCTGTTTTTATTGAGCATGATACTTCCTTTTATCGCTCTCCTGATACCGCTTATGAATGAAACGTCTGTCAGCGGCATCGGTATAATACTGATATTGTCACTTCTTCTGATGGGAGCGATATTTCTGATATATTACAAATACTGGAATGCATTCAGATTAAATGAACCCCAAAGGATAAAGGGAGTGTCGATCGTGCTTCTGATACTTTCCGTAATAGCTTTTCTGACGCTGCTGTGGATGATGATGCTCTACAACAGCTATGCGATAGACAGCGTTACCGAAAGCTCTTCAAAGTATCTCTGGGTAAGTGTTCTGAGCATGGCGATGTTTACTATACTTTTAGTGGAACTTAAATTTCAGGCCAACAAACAAAGTGGCATAATGTCATATGCCTGGATAGTTGTGGGAGTGATTACGATAGCAACATTCATCTTAAACACGACGAGCGGACAGAAGGATGAGTCCATCTTTTCAAAGATCCTGTCAATACTTTTGACGCTTAGCTTTGATGCGGGACTTGTTCTTATATCATGCTGGATAACAAATCAGTCAAAATTCTATGAAAGCGAGAACACAGATAATGAATGAAATTGAAAGAAAAGAAGTTAGGGAAGCCATAGATGCTGCGGATGATGCATTATACCATTTAAAGGAAGCCAGAAGCTATCTTAGCAGTGCGAGCAACTGGGGACTGTTTGATCTTTTAGGCGGCGGAGCCATATCCGGACTCTTAAAACACAGCAAGATGGGCAAAGCAGAAGCTGAGGTAAATGCAGCAAAGGCATCACTAGAAAGATTCAGCAGGGAACTTCATGATGTCAGCGGATACAGCTCAATTCATATCGACGGACTCTTGACGTTTGGTGACTTTTTCTTTGACGGCTTTTTGATGGATGTGATAGTTCAGTCCAAGATAAACGATGCCAAGAAACAGTGTGACAAGACGATCAAGCAGGTTGAGAACATCAAAAAGGAACTTGAAGCAAGAATGTAGCAATAAAGGGGGATAAGATGATCTTAGGATTTGTCATTTGGAGCCTTATGGCACTCATGATCGCAGGATTCGGGATCTATTCGTTGAGATCCGAAACAGCCGTGGGATTCTTTGCAGGTGTTGAACCTCCAAAGGTAAAGGATGTAAAAAAGTATAACAGGACAGTTGCCGTTATGTGGTTTGTTTATGCGGCCGTACTGGAGATGTTGGGGATCCCGTTACTGTATCTTGAACAGAATTCCGCGTGGTTTGTGGTACCGGTTTTAGGCACTGTTTTATTTACTGTAGCTCTTATCATTGTGTATACTCTGATAGTAAACAAGAATAAGGAGTAAACCATTTCTTATATACTGTGGTATGATGCAGTCATTGTATGAGCAAACCTAAAAGAAAGAACAAATATTTAAAAAAGATCATAGTGCTGATCCTTTCACTGGCTTTTATTGTTTCTCTTGGCTATGTGGCCTTTAACCTGCCAAGAAATGCAAAAGTGGAGCTTGAATCAAGTGTCACCGGCCCGACAGTCTTAACTGATGAGGAGCTGATCCCTGAATACTTTGGACAGGACTACATTGTATTAAATGACAACATACCAAACTTTACTACAGAAGATATACAAAACATTTCGGGTGAAAACTACAGCGAACTGGATAGCCTTGGCAGATGCGGCATGGCATATGCGCTACTTGATCGGACAATGATGCCGACTGACAAGAGAGGGGATATCAGCCAGATAAAACCCTCGGGATATAAACAGGCAAAATACGAGGGGATAATAAACTTCGATCCGCCTTATCTGTATAACAGAAGTCACCTGATAGCATATGCCCTGACGGGGCAGAATGCCAATGAAAAGAATCTGATAACAGGCACGCATCACATGAACTCAGATAGCATGCTGCAGTGGGAGAATCAGGTCATAAGACTTTTGTATGATTCCGATATTCATGTGCTCTACCGTGTCACACCGTATTTTAAGGGTAAGGAGCTGGTTGCGAGAGGCGTGGAGATCGAGGCATATTCCAAAGAGGATCAGGGCAGGAGCATCTGCTTTACTTGATTTGTTTACAACGTTGAGCCCGGCATTGAGATAGATTATAAGACAGGAGAAAGCAAAACAGCCGATTAAGCGTGTATTTTAATAGATATACTTATTAAAGGAACTTCTTTGAGAGGTTCCTTTTTTGTGTGACAGTAGTGTGATCATCTGTCTGATATGATGAATTCATAAAGCAGGGACAAAAAGAAACTTTAAAAGGAGATAAAAGAATGAAAAAGAATACAGGAATTAAAAAGACAATAAGAAAAATGGGAAAGATATTTGTTATGTCGGCATCTTCCATGATGGCAACATATGCGATGATCCCCGAGGCGGGGAGATTTGTTGCATATGATCATATATATCAGCCGTATTACAGATTGTAAGAAAAACCATTCCTCCCTATCCTATATGATTTATGACAAGGAAAGCCGATGCGCGAGAGCATCGGTTTTTTGTTGGACTCAAGCAGAACTTGAGTTTGATATTGAAACTTAAATTCATACTTGCTACTATAGAATCAGGGTTTTTCCTATCATTAACATGTAGGAGGAAACCTTATGAAAAGATATGAAACAGTCTTTGTGCCCACGGGAGATAAAGCTATGAGCTTGGCAGAAAACATTAAAGCATTAAGGGAAGAGAACAACCTAACGCAGGATCAGGTGGCAGAGGCTCTGGGAGTCAGCTTTCAGGCTGTATCTGCATGGGAGAGGAATGAATACAAGCCCGATACTGATAAGCTGATAAAACTGGCCGAGCTTTTTGATGTATCAATATCTGCCATCGCGGAAGAAAGGCACAAGGCATTCAAAACAAAAGAAGCGATCTATAACTGGGAACATATGAAAACATATGTTAAGACCACGGCAAAGAATCTCAAGCTCTATGAAACTCTTAAGGCTGTAGATTATGCCATGGAGGCACATGAGGGCCAGAAGAGGAAGCGTTCGGCTATACCGTATATATATCATCCGCTGAATCTTGCATGTCACGCCCTTTCAATGGATATAGTTGAGGATGAGGTTATCGCAGCCTGCATGCTTCACGATGTTGTCGAAGACTGCGGAAAAACGCTTGAAGAGCTTCCTGTAAATGATGAGACTAAAGAACTGGTAGATCTGCTGACAAGAAAGAAAGCTCCAAAAGAAAAACGCGATGAGATAAATGAGGAATACTACCTAAGGATAATCACAAACCCCAAGGCTGCGCTCATCAAATGTATGGACAGGTGCAACAATCTTACTACCATGTCATGGGGACTGAGCAGGGACAGGATATATCGGATGATAAAGGAAACCGAGGAATACTATCCCAGGCTGATAGAAGTGATAAAGGCCACGCCGCGATACAATAATGCTGCCTGGCTGTTAAAATATCAGATAGAAAGCATGCTGGATATATATAAAAGGCTTATGTGACCGATTTAGTCAACGGACCTTTATATGGGACTTTTAGCCAGTTATTTAAATTTGTATGACAGATTATCACATGAGATAACACCTAACAAACAGCGCATTTTACGCCAATATCCAAATGACACAGATGTCACAAGAGGAAGAAAGATGGAAGTAACAGCACTCGGTGAATTACTTATCGATTTTACACAGAATGATTTGAGCAGACAGGGCAATCCCATGTTTGAGGCAAACCCGGGAGGAGCTCCCTGCAACGTGCTCGCCATGCTCTCTAAACTCGGACATGAGACAGCTTTCATAGGAAAGGTGGGAAATGACTTCTTTGGAAGGCAGCTTAAAGATACAATAGAAGAAGTAGGGATAGATTCTTCATATCTGGTCATGGATGAAGATGTGCACACCACACTTGCGATGGTCAGCAATACACCTGACGGTGACAGGGATTTTTCATTTTACAGAAATCCGGGCGCTGATATGATGCTGAGTGAAGAAGAGATATCAAAAGAAGCTATTGCTTGTTCCAAAGTATTTCATTTCGGGACACTGTCCATGACACATGAAGGCGTACGAAAAGCAACAAAGAAAGCCCTTAGGATCGCAAAGGATGAAGGAAAACTGATAACGTTTGATCCAAACCTGAGAGAGCCGCTTTGGGATGATCTGGAAACTGCAAGAGAACAGGTTCTATACGGCCTTGGTTTCTGTGACATCCTAAAGATATCGGATAATGAGATCGTGTGGCTCACCGGAAAAGAGGACTATACTGAAGGGGTAAGATGGATACGTGAAAGATTTGATATCCCGCTAATTCTTGTATCCATGGGAAAAGAAGGCAGCAGAGCATATTATAAGGATATGATGATCAAAAAGGAAGCCTTCCTTCGGGATGATACAGTGGATACGACAGGTGCAGGCGATACATTCTTTGGCTGCATCATACACTTTGTTTTGGAACATGGTCTGAATGAAATGACACAGGGAATGCTTTCTGAAATGCTTACATTTGCCAATGCAGCAGCATCCATAATAACAACGAGAAGAGGCGCACTTCGTGTTATGCCTTCACTTGACGAGATAACAGAGCTTATATCAGAAAAGAGGTAGAATGCTATGAAAAGATATCTTATCGGTACAATGATCCTGTTACTGTTTATATGTCTTTTTGCTGCATGCAGCAGATCTGAGGATAAACCTGACAACGATGAGGATGAAGAGGAAGTTGAAGTTAAGACCCAACTTGGAAAACTCATAGGCTTTGATTACCATCCCGGCTACAGCGATATGGACGGAGGCTATCATTATGAAAGCCTTAAAAAGAGTGATGCTGGAGACTGGGTGATCGTATGCTCTAACAGAAGCAGTTTTGACGAGCCGACAACAGTGACTACATATGCCGTAAACGAAGATGATGTTAAGGCATTTGAGGCTTTCATCATAGATAAGAATATAGTAAATCTTGAAAACCGCAAAGACAGTGATGAGTTCATAACAGACTACAGCTCCTGGAGCTATTCTATCGCATTTGATAATTCATCTGTCGGAGGAGACGAATACGAAAGCTATCGGATAGAAGAGTATAAAAAGTATTCAAAGCGTGATTATTCGCTGATTGATAAACTGGACGAAAAGTTTTCTGAGCTTAAAGGAGAAGTGATATCGGAAACAGTTGAGGATGACGGATCTGATGATCCTGAGTATGATGACAGGTATGAGAACTATCTTGATATCCTGTATGAATACAAGGAAGCTCAGGATGGTCTCTATTCCCAGGATGAGATCGAAAGAATGGGCCTATGGACCGAGCTGACTCAGCACGGCTGGCCGTATGCCGTATCCGGAGATAATGTCAGATATGTATATTATGATATAGATGAAGACGGGGAAGATGAACTTATAATCACATATTATGATGATATCGTAGACATATACGGATATGACGGGACAAAAGCAAGAATGGCATATTCCACACCTTACAGAGGTATAACAAATCTGTATCCCGACGGACTTATCCGCATGGATTATTCGATAAGCGCCAGTGATTCGAGTACCACATGGTATCAGTTTGACAAAGATCTCGGAGACTGTTTCCCTGTATTTGAAAGATCATATGATTCAGAGTACGGAGAGGGATATTATACATTCTGCTATTATGGTCTGGATGAGGCATCCAGAAAGGAAGTCGTAGATACATATAACGACTACGGTGATTATCCTGTCTGGTTATTTGAATGGTCAGATAAACTTACAAAGGAAGAATATGAAAACATCATTCCCAAAACAGATCCGATAAAACTGCCTGAGGGCGAGCCCCTTTCGGATATCATTTTGCCTGATGATTATGAAAAGAAACTGCCTCTTTCACCAAAGAGTGAAAGTGTGACTGACGGGACGGAAATCGATATCACTGAAGACATGCAGGAAAAGCTCAATATATTTATATCAAACTTCGCAGAACAGTATATGGGCTCATACGATTACGGCCGTCCCGATACCGATATGCTGTTAAACTTCGCATACATGTGGTCGTACTTAAACAAGTATTCAAATATCGAGATCGAAGGCAACTACTATAAGATAAGTCTTGAAAACATAAACAGGATCCTGGATAAATACATGGGATATACATTGTCTGATGATGAGATAGAGGCATATCAGGGAAATGATATATATCAGTGTTATTGCAAGAACGGCTACTATTATACTCCGGCTGCCGACGGCGCGATATGCTGTTCGTTTGCCGTTGTGGATTCTGCGTTTGATGTGGGTAATGACAATCTTCGTCTTGAGTTTACTGTCTATGATCTTGATAGCGATACTGCAGAACCTGTTCCCAAAGAGTACTATTCATATGATTCAAAAAAGGCATCATCAACTACAGATCTTGTAAAGACAGGCAGCGGATATGCGATAGTAAAGAAGGACAAGGACAGCTACAGGCTGCTTGTCTATGAAACTGAATGATCATATCAAAATTTGACATATAAATCGGAGGTTACAAAAAATGGAAGAAACAATGAAAGATTATGAAAAGATGCTGGAGGAATCCTACAGCCTGATGGGAGACGGAGTTCATGATACGGATGAGCTTTTGGCATGGAGAAAGGCTGGTGAGCTTAAGGAATCACAGGAAAACATCACAGTTACCGTCACAGGTATCGTTAAGGGTGGTGTGGTCGCTGATTTTGAAGGGATCAGAGCTTTCATACCTGTTTCAAAGCTGTCTCTTGAAAGAATCGATGACTGCAATCCGTTCCTTGGTAAAGAGCTTGAAGTCAGAGTATTTGAGGCTGACATCGATGCAGATAAGCTTATTCTTTCTGCCAAGGAGATATTAAAGGAAAAGCAGGAGAACGCAAGAAAGAAAAAGGTTTCGGATATAAAGATTGGCCAGGTGTTTAAGGGCGTGGTCTCTACGATCAAGGATTACGGAGCTTTTATAGATATAGGCGAGGGTATGAACGGGCTTGTGCATATATCTCAGATATCACATAAAAGGATCAAGCATCCCGGTACTGTTCTAAAACCCGGTCAGGAGGTTGATGTTAAGGTCATCGATATAAAGGATGGAAAGATATCTCTTTCAATAAAGGCTCTTATGGATGATCCTGAAGAGGAGAAGGTGGAAGAAGGAGATTTTGTCATTCCCGAATCTGAAGAGATAGGCACATCATTAAAGGATCTTTTAAAGGGGATCACGTTCTGAACAGATAATAAGAAACTATAAATCTAACTAGCAAAGAGGGGGTACTTTGGATAACAGATTTATCATAGATACATCCGAAAACAGAGATTATATGTACAAAAACGGTATTTCTCTGCTTGATTTTGGCAGGAGATTTTCATCTCCGCAGGGATCTAGTTATTACCTTGGTGATAACGGACTTCCATTGACAGAGAGACCAAAAGAAACATGGATAACAAGCAGGATGGCCCATGTATACAGTATCGGAAAGATACTGGGTATTGAAGGGAGCGAAACGCTTGCCTCGCAGGCAATAGGCGGACTTATGGGAGAGCTTAAGGATCACAGGTACGGCGGCTTTTACAGCGGCATAACAATGACGGGTCAGACTCTTCCCGATAAGATGTGCTATGCCCATGCATTTGTGATACTTGCTGCATCAAGTGCACTGCTTGCTGATATTAACGGGGCAAAGGATCTTCTCTATGATGCCCTTGATATTTTTGACAGATACTTCTGGGATGAAGATCAGGGTCTTACTTATGATACATGGGATATCGCATTTACCAGTCTCGATGACTACCGCGGATTAAATGCAAATATGCATACTGTCGAGGCATTCCTTGCAGTGGCCGATGCGACAGGCGATGAAATATACAGAAAAAGAGCCGGGCGCATCATAGACAGGGTTATTAACTGGGCTAAAGAGCATGACTACAGACTGCCTGAGCACTTTGACAGTGACTGGAATGCACAGCCTGATCTAAACTGGGATAATCCCGATGATCCTTTCAAGCCTTTCGGAGCAACTCCGGGGCATGGCATGGAATGGGCAAGACTCATCTTGCAGTATGCAAAGAGTTCATTCGGATCAGGTGCACAGTTTGATGAATACATTGAAGTCTCAAAGGCTCTTTATGACAGGGCTCGAATTGATGCATGGAACGCGGACGGTGCAAAAGGATTTGTATATACCACGGATTTTGAAGGAAATCCCGTGATACACGACAGGATGCACTGGACACTAGCGGAAGCTATAAACACTTCATCTGTACTGTATCGCATTACAAAAGATGAAAGATATGCAAATGACTACAGCGAATATCTTGAATATCTGGATCAGAGTGTAATGGATCACAGATACGGATCCTGGTTTCATCAGCTTGATGAGAAAAACAGCGTGATCGACACGGTATGGCCGGGTAAGCCTGATATATATCATGCCTTTCAGGCAATGTTCATCCCTTATGTTGATACGGGAGTTTCTCTTGCAAGCGCGATTCTAAACAGATAGAGGAGGTAAACTATGTCTATAATTGCTGCATTTATGGTACCGCATCCTCCGCTCATTGTTCCCGAAGTCGGAGGAGGATCTGAAGAACAGGTAAGGACTACGATAGATTCGTATGAGCGTATCGCGGAGGAGATCGCAATGATCGAACCCGAAACTATCATAATATCAAGTCCTCACTCTATCATGTATGCCGATTATTTTCATATCTCTCCCGGAAAAAAGGCAGCAGGAGATTTTGGAAATTTCCGTGCCAGCCATGTGAGCTTTAATGAGGAATATGACACCGATCTGGTTAATGAGATAGCAAGAATAGCTGATAAGAATGCTTTTGATGCAGGTACTCTTGGCGAGAAGGATAAGAGACTCGATCACGGAACAATGGTCCCTCTCTATTTTATAAGGAAGAAATATCAAAAAGGAAAGATCGTAAGACTAGGTCTGTCGGGACTTCCTCTTACGGATCATTACAGATTCGGACAGATGATAAAACAGGCGGTAGAGCGTCTGGGAAGAAAAGCTGTATTTATTGCAAGCGGAGATCTTTCACACAAGCTTCAGCCACACGGACCTTACGGCTTTGCAGCCGAAGGCCCAAAGTATGATGAGCGGATAATGGATGTATGCGGGAGGGCTGCATTTGATGAACTGTTTGATTTTGACGAGAGCTTTTGTGAAAAGGCAGCAGAATGCGGACATCGCTCATTTGTGATAATGGCAGGAGTTCTTGACGGACTCAAAGTGGATGCTCATGTATATTCGCATCAGGATGTGACAGGTGTGGGATACGGACTGTGCAGTTTCTATACAAAAGGAGAAGATGTTAACAGGCACTTCCTTGAAAAACATCTTGAAAAGCAGGAAAAGAAACTTGAGGAACAGAAAAACGCCAGCGATATATATGTAAGACTTGCTCGAAACACTATTGAGAAATACATATCAGAAGGGATCATACCTGACATACCAGATGATCTTCCAAAGGAACTTCTGGAGAAGCAGGCCGGGGCATTCGTTTCGATCCATGAACACGGCAGACTCAGAGGATGCATAGGAACGATACTTGCGACAAAGGACTGTATCGCCAAGGAGATAATCGATAATGCGATAAGCGCTTCCACAAGAGATCCCAGATTTGATCCCATCAGAAAAGACGAGCTTGACTGGCTTGAGATAAATGTTGATATCTTAGGTGAACCCGAGGATATAGAATCAAAGGATCAGCTCGATGTAAAGCGTTACGGCGTTATAGTGAGCAACAGATACAAAAGAGGACTGCTATTACCTGATCTTGACGGGGTGGACACTGTCGATCAGCAGATATCGATAGCAAAGCAGAAGGCAGGTATCCTTGATAACGAGGACTACAGCCTGCAGAGATTTGAAGTAACTCGTCACTATTAATCTACGGAGCGGCATATGGCAGTATGTAACGTATGTTTCAGACATTGCAACATAAATGACGGCGCACTTGGATTTTGCAGGGCAAGGAGTGCAAAAGACGGAGAAGTATATCCGATAAACTATGCCAAGATAACTTCGCTTGCTCTCGACCCGATAGAGAAAAAACCTCTTAACCGGTTTCATCCGGGATCTAGGATACTCTCTGTCGGGAGTTTTGGCTGCAATCTAAGATGCCCGTTTTGTCAAAACAGCGAGATATCCTGGGCAGATCAGGTGGATAATTGGCCCAAGCAGGCAGAGACTCTTTCGCCAAAGGAACTTGCGGATATAGCAAAAGAGTGTACAAGCAGAGGTAACATAGGTGTAGCCTTTACATATAATGAACCGTTAATCGGTTATGAGTATGTTCTTGATACTGCAAAGCTTACACATGAAATGGGACTAGTGAATGTACTGGTGACAAACGGCACGGCAACAAAGGAAGTGTATGACAAACTGGCTCCATACATTGATGCCATGAACATTGATCTTAAGGGATTCAGTGATCATTATTACAAAGATATCCTTGGCGGAGATCTTCAGATGGTAATGGATCTGATAGAATCTGCCGTAAAAAGATGCCATGTGGAGCTTACGACACTCATAATACCAGGAGAGAATGACTCAGAGGATGAGATGAGACAGATAAGCGGATGGATAGCCGGACTCAAGGATGAGAACGGCAATACCGTAGGCGAGAACATACCTCTCCACATATCCAGATTCTTTCCTTGTTTTCACATGACTGACAGGGACGCTACCGATGTCTCTAAAGTATACAGGCTGGCAGAAGTCGCAAGAGAGCGGCTTAAATACGTTTATACAGGCAACTGTTAAAACGAAAATGATTTTCATTTTCATATTGACTTTGTTATGGATCGTAACTATAATTGAGAATGGTTCTCAATTTGGCACGGTCCATTTTTTATCGGAGGCTGTTATGGGAGAAAGATCTAAGTACAATACAAAGCAAAGAGAATACATACTTGACTATCTGGAATCTGTAGGCGGTGATCATATCACGGCTGCGGATGTCTGCGAGCATTTCAGGAGCGGAGCCAATCCGATGGGTCAGTCTACCGTTTACAGACAGCTCGAGCGACTCGTGGATGAAGGTGTGATAAACAAGTACACATTCGAAGCAGGTTCACCTGCGTGCTTTGAATACATAGGCAAAACCGGCCATGTAAAGGACGGAGTCTGCTTCCATTGCAAATGCGAGAGCTGCGGAACACTGATACATATGCACTGCGACGAACTGGCCTCTATCGGAGGACATCTCTACAGTGAACACGGTTTCAGCCTCGATCCGAGAAGGACTGTTTTCTACGGTATATGTAAGGCATGCAGTGAGAAGGAATAGATATCAGATGAAAAGATTGATCTCAATGCTGTTTGCGCTCACACTGCTTTTGTGGCTTTTTTCATCCGCGCATTTCCTTGCTCTTGAAGCGGGACATGATTGCCATGATGAAGACTGCCCGATATGCACCTGCATACAGATCTGCACCAACATGCTAAAAAACATGTCAAATGCTCTTATTGAAGTAGCACTTGTCATAGCTTTTTTGACGGTAAGATTATATACACCTTATTTTTGTGAGTATATACGAACAGCTGATACTCCGATAACAAAAAAGATCCGTTTGAATAATTGATGTAAGAAAGAAAACACACATCAGAATAAGAAACGGAGAAAGATAAAAATGAAAAGAATAACAGCGATAATAACAGCTGCAGTAATGCTCGCATTCTGCTTTTGCGGATGCGGTGCAAATACGGTCACAGCTGAAAATGATAACAGACTAAAGATAGTAACTACCATATTTCCCGAATACGACTGGGTCATGAACATACTCGGAGACAAGGCAGGCGATGCCCAGGTGACAATGCTTCTTGATAACGGAGTGGATCTTCACAGCTACCAGCCCACAGCACAGGACATTATGAAGATATCCACATGTGATCTGTTCATATATGTCGGAGGAGAATCCGATGAATGGGTAGAGGATGCATTAAAGGAAGCTACAAACAAGGATATGAGAGTGATCAACCTCTTAGACGTGCTTGGTGACAAGATCAAAGAGGAAGAGATCGTGGAAGGCATGGAAGCCGAGGAAGAGGAAGCTGATGCTGAAGAAGAGGAGGAAGAGCCTGAGTATGACGAGCATGTATGGCTCTCTTTAAAAAATGCCCAGATATGCTGCGATGCCATCTGTGAAAAGATCTGTGAAGCCGATAATTCAAACGCACAAAACTACAGGGACAATACTAAGGCCTACAACAAGAAGCTTTCTGATCTTGATGCGCAGTATAAGAGTACTGTTGATGAAGCAAAATATCATACACTTCTGTTTGGAGACAGATTCCCGTTCAGATATATGACGGATGATTATGGGCTTGATTATTATGCAGCATTTGTAGGGTGTTCTGCTGAAACGGAAGCAAGTTTTGAGACGATAGTATTCCTGTCAAATAAGACCGATGAACTTTCGCTTCCTGCCATAATGACAATAGAGGGAACAGAACACAGGATAGCAGAAACTATCAGGGATAATACAAATAATAAGGATCAGAAGATACTGACTCTTGATTCAATGCAGTCTGTGACCAAAGATGATGTAAAGAATTCTGTCACATATATTTCAATAATGGAGTCAAATCTTTTAGTTCTAAAGGAAGCAATAAACTGAAGATAAGAAACGGAGAACACTGATATGTCTTATATAACGGTGGAGAATCTAGAGGTAGGCTACGATAAGAGCGTAATAAGCGAAAAACTGAATTTTAAGATAGAAAGCGGCGAGTATCTGTGCATAGTCGGAGAAAACGGTTCCGGCAAGACTACCCTTATGAAGACTCTGCTCGGACTTATAAGGCCTGTCAGTGGTCAGATAAAGAAAGCGGACGGACTTGAAAACGGCGAGATAGGATATCTGCCGCAGCAGACTGTTGTTCAGAGAGACTTCCCGGCATCTGTTAAAGAGATAGTGATGTCCGGATTCCAGGCTCGATGCGGTTTAAGACCCTTTTATAATGCACAGGAGAAAAAGCTTGCATTGGAAAATATGGAACGCATGGGTATAACTGAGCTTTCCGATCAGTGCTACAGGGAACTCTCCGGAGGACAGCAGCAGAGAGTGCTGCTTGCAAGGGCGCTTTGCGCAACAAGAAAGATCCTGCTTTTGGACGAGCCGGTAGCCGGACTTGATCCGAAGGTTACAGCGGATATGTATGAGCTTATCTCGTCACTTAACAGGGAAGGCATCACGATAATCATGATAAGCCATGATATTGCGGCAGCCACGAGGTATGCCGATCATATCCTTCATATCGGTGAGCGCATATTCTTCGGAACAACGGAAGAATATCTTGACAGTGACATCGGAAAAAGCTTCATGACCTTGCAGAAAGGCGGTGAAAACAAATGATAGAAACTCTTTCTATTTATTTTGATCATAGATTTGTTGTATACGCATTTATAGTGGGTATTCTTATAGCATTAAGCTCATCTCTTTTAGGAGTGACGCTTGTGCTAAAGAGATTTTCTTTTATCGGAGACGGACTTTCACATGTGGCATTCGGAGGAATGGCCATAGCCAGTGTTTTAAGCCTTACAAACAAGATGATACTCATACTGCCCATAACCGTGATATGTGCGATCCTGCTTTTGCGGACAGGACAGAATACAAGGATAAAGGGAGATGCGGCGATAGCTATGATATCTGTAGGTGCTCTTGCATTCGGATATCTTATCTTAAATATTTTTTCAGCATCATCAAACCTAACGGGAGATGTATGCTCGACGCTTTTCGGCTCGACATCGATACTTACTCTGACTTCATTTGAGGTATCGCTGTGTGCTGTTTTGTCGATAGCCGTAGTTTTGATCTTCATCGTTTTTTACAACAAGATCTTTGCCGTGACTTTTGATGAGAATTTTGCAAAGGCAGTCGGAACGAAAGCTGACGGATACAATCTTCTCATAGCGGTTGTGATAGCGATAATAATAGTGCTTGCAATGAACCTTGTGGGTTCGCTCCTCATATCGGCACTTGTCATATTTCCTGCTCTTTCTGCTATGAGAGTATTCAAGAATTTCAAGTCAGTAACAATATTTGCTGCGATCATCTCGGTAATATGTGCCCTGATCGGCATGCTGGTATCGTTGCTTTCGGGAACGCCTGTCGGATCGACAATAGTTGCAGTCGATGTGATTGCTTTTGCTGTCTGCAGTCTGATAGGAGCTCTGTTGGGAGTGGAAAAATGAAAAGATATTTCAGTGTTTTTGTGTGTATGATTTTATGCCTGTCTATCTGTGCCTGCTCACCAAAAAACGATTCAACAGCTACAAGAACAAACGGGTATTCTCAGCAGACCGTAAATGATGTGCTTAATGAAAAGATGGCTGAAGAAGACGGCGCGAATATACCTGCTGTAACACCTTCGCCTTCACCTGAAGCAATACAGCCTGAAGAGAATAAATCAGTTTTGGAAGCTGAGAGAGAGGCTATGACTCATGACGGAATAGATGTGGATCTTACGATGCTCTCAAGCAGCATGATCTATGCTGAGGTCTACAACATGATGACTGTTCCAGACGACTACGTGGGAAAAACCGTCAGGATGCAGGGAATCTATGATACGGTTTATGATGATAATACAAAACAACAGTATTATTTCTGCATCGTACAGGATGCCACAGCCTGCTGTGCACAGGGAATAGAATTTGTTTTGGAGGATGGAAGTGCTTATCCTGAACCGGGAGAAAATGTTACCGTTACGGGAAGATTCGAAACATACATGGAAGGCGAGAACATGTATTGCACACTCAGGGATGCTAAGATAATGTGATCTGTGTTATAATTATATAAGCTAGTAACTAGGAACAGAAACGGAGGGTTACCATGGAATTTGCACAATTACTCGAGAGCAGAAGAAGCATAAGAAACTATAAAAGCGGAATGAGGATAAGCGAGGATCAGATCAAGGTCATGATAGATGCTGCCATTCAGGCACCTACATGGAAGAATTCCCAGACAGGCCGCTACTATGTGGCTATGAGCGAGGATAAGATCAACTTTATCAGAAATCAGTGCCTGCCGGAATTTAACGCAAACAGCTGTGCCAATGCTGTAGCACTTATCATCACAACATACGAGACAAAACGTTCCGGATTTGAGAGAGACGGATCTGCCACAAACGAACTTGGAGACAAGTGGGGCGTATACGATCTCGGACTTCAGAATGAAAACCTTGTATTAAAGGCAAGAGAGACAGGTTATGATTCACTCATCATGGGTATAAGAGATGCCGACAAGATAAAGGCTGAATTTGATATACCCGAGTCACAGGAAGTTGTAGCAGTAATAGCCATAGGTGTTCGTGAAAACGATGTGGAAAAGCCAAGGCGCAAGACTCCCGATGAAATCACCAGATTTTTCTAGGTCATAAAATCACACAAAAAAGGAGAAGACAATTCGTCTTCTCCTTAATTATTTCTTATCTTATGTCTCTTCTATGCTGTGGAACAGGTCTCTGTACCATTCGAGAGATCCGAGGTATGCCTCGTATACTGCATCCATTGACATTTCATTTATCAGGAGTATCCTTGAAACTTCCTGCCAGTCGCCTGCTTCGTAAACCTGAATGAAATCAAGGACATCAACAAAAGGTCCGTCATGGGTTACCAAAGCTCTGCTGATATTCTTAGAAACCTTCAGAAGTGCCAGAGCTTCCTCCATGGGCTTGTTAAGGATTATATCAACTACTGAGAATAGTCCCATCAAAAACAGTTCAGGGCCGAATACACCAAGTTCAAACTGACCGGATATGTTTTCTGCAAACTTTGCTCTGAGAAGAGAAAGACGCATGATCTCACTGGGCCTGTCTGCACACAGCTGCTGTGTGATGGCTGTGGTGATCCATTTCTTGAGTTCTTTCTGTCCGAGCATCGCCGCAGCATGTCTTATTGACGTTATCTCTGTGGCTGAATGACTTACCTTGTTAACCATCTTTAACAGCGAGATGATGAGCGCTGTATCTCTACCGATGATATCGGCAGCTTCGGTAAGTTCAAAGTCTTCGCTGTTAACAAGATTTAAGAGTGATATATAGTTGAGCTTTAACGGAGAAACCGTCGTATTGCCCTTTGTGATGGGCATACGGTAAAATGATCCCTCAAACAGATAATAACCGCCTTCTATCTTTAGGCTGTCAAACATACCCAGACTGTCAAGGTCGCTGGCAATGAGCTTGATCTTGGGATAGATCTGGCTGAAGTATATCTTTGCCTTTGAAATGACTATCTTCTTGTGATTTAAGAGGATATAGTCCATAAGTCTGAGTATAGGTTTGTATGGTTCAAAATCATTTACATCCAGACCGCGGATAGCGAATTTGTATCCCTGATCCCTGAGCAGCATTATACGCTCGACAAACTGAAACTCGGGTTCAACCGAATTGTCGATAACAAGAACCATGCGGTTGTGTTCCGCCTCGCACTGTTCGCTTATATCGGAAAACAGCGAAACACTCGTGATGGGCACAAAAAGCTCGCAGTCTGTAGACAGAGTGTCCATACCCAGACTGTTTATAACTTCAAAGCCCGGATTGTTTACCGCATCGAACATCGCAGATGTACTCATTACGGTTGGATCCAGAAAAGAATTCTTTTTCTGGCTCGATATAGAATAAGCACGCACTGACATGCTCTCGTCAAAAAGTGGAATAAGTGTTACAAGCATGTGGTCTCCCTTGTATTATCGTAAAATCACGTCAATAGCTATAAAAACACATATCTAAATAAATTTTACACCCAATTAGCCTATTTCACAAGAATTTTCAAACAATAATCGATACTTTACAAGGATAAAATTAAGGTTTAGAATGTAATAGTTAAATCCTAATAATATGAAAGAAGGGAAATAATTATGGAGAAAAAGAATCTGGACTGGGGCAATTTAGGCTTCGGTTACGTAAAAACTGACTATCGTTACGTTTCAAACTACACAAACGGAGCATGGGATGCAGGTGTCGTGACCGAGGATGATCAGATCACGATGAGTGAGTGTGCCGGTGTTCTGCAGTATGCGCAGACAATTTTTGAAGGTCTTAAGGCATATACTACAGAGGACGGAAAGATCGTCACATTCAGACCTGACCTTAATGCTGACAGAATGATGGATTCGGCTGCACGTCTTGAGATGCCGATCTTCCCCAAGGAAAGATTTTTAGATGCTATAGATAAGGTAGTAAGTGCTAATGCAGCATGGGTACCTCCGTATGGCTCAGGTGCAACACTTTACTTAAGACCCTATATGTTCGGTATCAATCCCGTTATAGGTGTTAAGCCTGCTGATGATTATCAGTTCAGAGTATTTGCTACACCCGTAGGTCCTTACTTCAAGGGCGGAGCAAAGCCTCTTACAATAAAGGTTTCAGACTTTGACAGAGCAGCACCGAACGGAACAGGTATGATCAAAGCCGGACTTAACTATGCGATGAGCTTACATGCAATCGTAACAGCTCACAAGGAAGGCTTTGACGAGAACATGTATCTTGATCCCAAGACACGTACAAAGGTCGAGGAGACAGGCGGAGCAAACTTCTTATTCGTAACAAAGGACGGAAAGGTAGTAACTCCCAAGTCAGGAAGCATACTTCCTTCTATCACAAGAAGATCATTCGTACAGGTTGCAAAGGATTATCTGGGACTTGAAGCTGAAGAGAGAGAAGTTTACTTTGATGAACTCAAGGATATGGCTGAATGCGGTCTCTGCGGTACAGCAGCTGTTATCTCTCCTGTCGGCAAGGTTGTTGATCACGGTAAAGAGATCTGCTTCCCTTCAGGAATGAACGAGATGGGACCGATAACAAAGAAGCTTTACGATACACTCACAGGTATTCAGATGGGAAGAATAGAAGCTCCCGAAGGCTGGATAAGAGTTATAGGTTAATAAATGTAATGAAAGCGAGCATCAAGAGGATGCTCGCTTTTTTAGTGGATAAAAGGCATCAGTTCAACAATGAATACCATGAGACAGGCCATTACCGAAACGGCAAACAGACTTGCTCCGCGCCATGCTAAGATTATCGCAAACACGAAAGCTATTGCACCGGCAGTAGGTGATGCGGTAGCATCCATCATAGCCGGGAATGTCATTGCAGCCAGTGTCACGTATGGCACGTAGTAAAGGAATGACCTGATAAATGTATTGGTGATTTCTTTCCTTATAAGGGTAAGAGGAAGAACTCTGATCGTATATGTGACGGCGGCCATTATGAACATGTATATGTATATATTGTGTGTCATGCGGCCTCCTTCTTCTCATCGCTTACCGGGAACAGGATAGCGGCAGCGGATGAAATGATAACGGTTATAAGTATTATGCGTGTTCCTGATGAAACAGATGCAACGGCAGGAACCCTTGATGAAAGATAGCTTACAAGCATCGATATGATGACAAGGGAAGCTATGATCTTATCTTTCTTTGAAGGCGGGATGATTATGGCTATGAACATTCCGTACAATCCGACGCTTAGAGCACTCACCACGTTTTCAGGCAGCAGATTTCCCATGACTACTCCCAGATAGGTTCCTATAGACCATGCGGGAACGGAGATCGCAGCGGCACCGTAGGTGTAGAAGGGATTAAGCTTTCCCGGAACGGAAACGCTTATCCCGAATATCTCATCTGTTATAAAGCATCCCAGCAAAAAGCGGTGTATGACATTCATCTTCTCTGAAAGCTTCTGAGAAAGCGCACAGCTAAGTAAAATGTATCTCGCATTTGCGACTAATGTCATGATGGCCAGCTCAAGGTATGCGGCATTTGCACCGATCAGTGTAAAGCCGACATATTCACCGGCACTGGCTGCATTGGTCGCTGATACTATCATGGACTGGAGTGCTGTCACGCCTGCTTTTTTTGCCACTATGCCAAGCGTAAATGCAACAGCAAAATAACCCATGGCTATAGGTACGCCATGTTTTATGCCCATAAGGAATGCTGTTTTGTTGTTATGTTCCATTTCTATGCTCATATGTAGAGCTCCTTTATCAAAACCTCAGCTTTTCTATTGTACCCACTTATGATAAAATTGTCTAGAAAAAAGGAGAAACGTACTCATTATGCTGCAGCTTGGTCAGGATATAGAAAACAGAACATTCAAACGCTGTTATCTTTTGTACGGCGATGAGGATTATCTGCGCAAACAGTATAAGGATAAGCTGCTTAATGCCCTTGTCAGTGAAGGCGATACCATGAATTTCAATCGCTACGAGGGCAAGGATATAAATATTGGTGAGGTCATAGATCAGGCGGAGACCATGCCGTTTTTTGCCGACAAGAGAGTTATCTTTATCGAAGACAGCGGTCTGTTAAAAAGCGGCGGAGAACAGCTTGCCGATTATCTTTCGGAAAGCGCTCCAGATACCGTGATAATCCTAAACGAATCTGCGGTTGATAAAAGAAGCAGGCTTTTTAAGGCGGTGACTTCTGCGGGAAGGGCCGTAGAGTTCATGAAGCAGCCTGAGGAAACAATTAGGAAATGGATACTGGGAAGAGTTAAAAAGGAAGGAAAGAGCATAGACATAAGGGCTCTTGATATCTTTCTTGAAAGAACCGGTAACGATATGACAACCATAAGCACTGAGCTTGAGAAGCTGTTTTCATATACGATGAACAAAAATGCGATCTCAACATCAGATGTGGAGGATATAGTTACAGTAAGCACAAGCTCAAAGGTATTTGACATGATATCAGCCATGGCTGAGAAGAAGCAGAGCGCGGCGCTTGAGATGTATCATGACCTTTTGGCTCATAAGGAGACTCCCTTCGGGATACTGGCTCTCATCACAAGACAGTTCAATATGATGCTTCAGATAAGCGAACTGCTTGAAGGCGGCAGTTACGGAAAGCGTATCGCTGAAACTTTGTCTATCCCTTCGTTTGCCGAGCAGAAATATGAAAGACAGCTTAAGAACTTCAGTAAAAAGACGCTAAGAAAAGCACTGGATGCATGTGCTGCGGCTGATGAGAACGTAAAGATAAAGGGAATGTTACCCGAACTTAGTGTTGAACTTCTGATAATCGAGTACAGCACCGTTAATATTCACAGTTAGATCAAGACGGAAATCGTATGATGGGTTGAACAGGAGGAGCGAAATGGGCATATTTGATAAGCTATTTAAAAAAGGCGAACTGAAAGAAGAACCAAAGGCCGAGCAGGCTTTGGCACAACAGGCAAAAGAGGCAGAAGCTGTCGGTTGGGATGCCATTGAGAAAGAGTTTTTGAGGGTATATCCAGGACAGACTAATCCTAAACACTATGGGACAATTATTAAATGGATCATGGGTGGAGATGATCCGCTCGATGGTATCAGCGTTTACGATGGCGGTGATTTCTGGCATTTTGTATCCTTCGGACTTACTGAGATATACGAAAAGGAATGTGAAGATCCTGAGATCAGTGGCTACGGCTATGAGCTGACATTTAAACTCAAGAAGAATCAGTTTGAAGACGAGGAAGCTGAGATAAAGTGCATTTGCGGTATTCTCCAGATGGTTGCCAGAATGGTATTTAAAAATGGAGACGTGTTCTTGCCTTTTGAATATCTCTACACCGGACAGACAGAGGGCATTGATGCGTATAGAAAGTCAAATCTGACCGGATTTATCACGATCAAGGATCCTACAGTTGAAACTATCGATACACCTAATGGCAAGGTTGAGTTTTTGGAACTCATTGGAATGACTGACGCAGAGCTTAAGACTTTGTCTGACAGAGCTTCTGTTGAAGCACTTTACAACAAACTGCAGTCGGATGTTACTGATTATCACAGGGAGTCGTTGGTTTGATAAGAACCCTTTAAGACCCTTTAAGAACCAGATAAAGTACGATAAATCGTACTGATACATATGCATACTGAAAGCATAGTCAGAGCACTTGCGGAGGTATGATATGGATAATAAGTCTTATATAGCAGTAACACTTTTACTTTTGATGACATTCTTTCTAGCCACAGGGATAAAGGCAAACGGAAGATCAAACAGGGTACCTGATATAACAGGGGAATACTACAGACAGATAGAGAGTGAATATCTGTCCGATGTCAGAGATAAACTTACGGACAACGGATTTTCAAATGCCGGTCTTTCGCTAACAAAACAGGTTGATGATAATGGGGCTTTTGACTATACGCTGTCAGTTCATCACAGACGTATAGATAAGATGGATGAGGCAGAAAGAGCAAAGCTTACCGATATGATCACCGAGAATGATATCGTTATCGACGGAAGAAAAACATCGATGGCGGTCAGATATATAGAATACTGATAATGCTTGGAAAGGGATATTTATGGAACCGAAGATTGGAAGCGTATACAGACACTTTAAAGGAAATCTCTATGAGGTAAAAGCTATAGCACTTCATTCGGAGACCGGAGAAAAGATGGTGGTCTATCAGGCTCTTTACGGAGATGGAGATACCTATGTAAGGCCATACGATTCATTTGTATCAAAAGTGGACAGGATCAAATATCCCGATGCAGATCAGGAATACAGATTTGAAGAGCAGAAGGCTCAGGATAGCCCCGATATAGATCCGATGGTCATGCAGTTTCTGGAGACTGAGGATTTTGAAGAGAAATTTACGATTCTTGGCGGATTGCACCACAGGATAACAAAGGATCAGATAGCGATCATGGCTATGTCTTTGGATGTAACGATAGAAGACAGCGAGATCGAGGATATGTATCGTCAGTTAAAGACCTGTGTCGATACAAGACGCAGATTTGAGACCACACGTTTAAGATAGTGTGATCAGAAAATGAACTTGATTGCTTCTTTTTCACATGATACCGAAATGAAGTCAGCCTTTGTTTCAACTTCGCCGTCGGTATGTACCCACAGAGGAGCTGAACTGCGTACGGTATACTGATGCGCACGGTAAATCTTTATACCGTCTTTTCCAACGTGTTCGCCGTTATGAGCTGTAGGAAGAAGCTTGACTATATTTCTCTTGCTTACATTGGATACGACGCAAAGATCGATCAGTCCGTCATGGTTTGATGCTTCGGGAGCAAACATGAAGCCACCGCCCTCGAATTTGTTGTTCATGCCGCCTATGAAGATCAGCTTGTCAATGGATATGGTCTCGCCGTTTTCTTCAAGAGTGAGTTCCGCATCCGCATATTTGAATGAAAGAAGCTGTTTTAAGCAGATAAGAAGATAGGACAGTTTGCCCAGTCCTATTCTGTTAAGAAAATTCTTTATACCAGAGGAAAGAGCTTCCTCGCATACAGCAGCATCATAACCGATACCGGTGCTGACTAAAAAGTGTCTGTCGGGTATAGTCATCTGCCCGTCTCTTACAAGACTGTTCTCAAAATGAACCGTTCCCGCATCCATATATAATATAGTAGGCTTGTTCAAAAGATGCCATACCGCCTCGGCGGGATTGAAAGAGATCCCCAGTGCGAGTGCGAGATCATTGCTCGAACCGATGGGAATTGTGCTTATCGTGACATTGTCATATGAAGGGAGTCCCTGAACGACCTCATTGAGAGTGCCGTCTCCGCCGCATACCAACAGATTCAGACTTGAATTGTTCTCATACAGTTCTCTTGCATGCTCGCTGGCATCGCCGTGTTTTTGAGAAAAGAACACTTCATATTCTATGTTGTTCGTATCCAGTATGTTTCTAATGATATCCCAGTTCTTGCGTCCTCTGCCGGAACGTGCATTGGGATTGACTATCACGTGGTACATATTAGGCCATCCTTCATAAATTCATCTATCCGTAATAATATCAAATAAAAAAAATCCAGTAAATAGGTTTTAGCGTATTTTCACATCGCATTTCGTGTGCTATAATAGTCGAGCATGATTTATTATAGAAGCATTTTAATAAGAAAGGCGGAGAGATATGTATTCTTTAGAAGAAGTAAAAGCTGTTGATCCTGAAGTAGCTCAGGCCATAGTTGATGAGCAGGCAAGACAGAACAGTCACATTGAACTTATTGCGTCAGAAAACTGGGTAAGCAAGGCAGTCATGGCTGCTATGGGAAGCCCTTTAACAAATAAATATGCTGAAGGATATCCTGGAAAGAGATATTACGGCGGATGTGAATGCGTGGATGTTGTTGAAGATCTCGCAAGAGAAAGAGCTAAAAAGCTCTTTAACTGCGACTATGTAAATGTTCAGCCTCATTCAGGTGCTCAGGCAAACATGGCTGTATTCTTTGCAGTAATGGAGCCCGGCGATACATTCATGGGTATGAACCTCGATCACGGCGGACATCTTTCACACGGTTCACCGGTAAATATGTCAGGTAAGTACTTCAACTGCGTACCTTACGGTGTTGATGACAACGGATTTATAGATTATGAGGAAGTAAGACGCATCGCCAAGGAGTGCAAGCCCAAGATGATCGTCTGCGGCGCTTCCGCTTATGCACGTAAGATAGATTTCAAGAAGTTCAGAGAGATCTGTGATGAAGTCGGCGCTGTAATGATGGTCGATATCGCTCATATCGCAGGACTTGTTGCTTCAGGCTATCATGAGAGTCCCTTCCCTTATGCAGATGTTGTTACAACAACAACACATAAGACACTTCGCGGACCCCGTGGCGGCATGATCATGTGCAACCAGGAAACAGCTGATAAGTATAACTTCAACAAGGCAATATTCCCCGGAATCCAGGGCGGCCCTCTCATGCATGTAATCGCAGCCAAGGCTGTATGCTTCAAGGAGGCTCTTTCACCTGAGTTCAAGGAATATGGAAAGAATATCATAGACAATGCACAGGCACTTGCAAACGGCCTTATGAAGAGAGGCTTAAGCATCGTTTCAGGCGGTACAGACAACCACCTCATGCTGCTTGACCTTCGTCCTCAGGGACTTACAGGCAAGGCTGTTGAGAAGCTTCTTGACGCTGCACATATCACAGCAAACAAGAATACTGTTCCCAACGATCCTCAGAAGGCATTCGTAACTTCAGGTATCAGACTCGGAACTCCTGCTGTTACATCACGTGGAATGAACACAGAGGATATGGACAGGATCGCAGAGGCTATATCACTTGTAGTACTCGGCGGCGAGGAGAAGGTTCCCGAAGCAAGAGCTATCGTTCAGGAGCTTACAGATAAGTATCCTCTTATCTAGTATAATTTCATATATGAATAAGAAGAAAATGATCAGTGCCGATCTGCTTAAGTGGATCGCACTGATTACTATGTTTATAGACCATATTGGGGCGGGCATACTTGAAAAGTCATCTACATTCATGTCTGAGCACTATCAGATAGATTACGTGGCAAGAAGTATAGGCCGTCTGGCATTTCCCATATTCTGCTTTCTTATCGTGGAAGGATATGACCATACAAGGAGCAGGCTTAAGTATGCACGAAATCTTCTGATATTTGCACTGATATCTGAGATTCCGTTTGACATGCTCTTCAGATTAAAGTATTTTGATATGAGTTACCAGAATGTATACTTTACTCTGCTTATCGGATTGTTGACGATTATGGGCATGGGATTTATCGAAGAGAAGAACTTGAAGTTTTCTTTACTTCTGGAACTGCCGGTTGCAGCGCTCGGGGCATTCATTGCATATCTGATGAAAACGGATTACGCCGAGTGGGGTGTTGTCCTGATAGCGGTTATATTCATTACCAGAAAAAACAGACTTGTTCAGTGCCTTGTTACAGTGCTGTTTATGATAACTAGTCCTTTCTATATGGATATAGCGATGATAGAAGCACTCGGAGCACTCTCGTTCATCCTTATAGGAATGTATAACGGTCAGAGAAAAGGCACTATAAACAAATATGTATTTTACAGTCTGTATCCCGCGCATATCCTGTTGTATTGCGGTATACGGTATCTGTTGTGAAAGGTGTTAGATTATGATAAATGTTGCAGTATTTGGATACGGTACGGTAGGAAGCGGTGTTGTTGATGTAATAGATGACAACAATGAGCTCATATCGAAAAGAATAGGCGATGATATCTGTGTTAAATACATACTTGATATCAGAGATTTCCCCGGTGACAAAAATGAAGCAAAGATCGTACATGATGTAAATATAGTTATTGACGATCCTGAAGTTTCTATAGTCTGCGAGACAATGGGAGGCACAAAGTTTGCATATCCCTATACAAAGTCTGCGCTTGAAAAGGGAAAGAGCGTCTGCACGTCCAACAAGGAACTCGTAGCAGCATACGGTCCAGAGCTTCTTGAAACGGCAAAAGCCAATAACTGCAGCTATCTGTTCGAGGCAAGCGTGGGTGGCGGAATCCCGATAATCAGACCCATGAACACATCTCTTGCTCCGGAACACATAGAGAAGATCGTAGGCATATTAAACGGAACTACCAACTATATGCTTACAAAGATGTCACGCGAGGGATCAAACTATGACGATGTCCTTAAAGAGGCACAGGACAAGGGATATGCTGAGAGAAATCCCGAAGCCGATGTCGAAGGATATGATGCATGCAGAAAGATCGCGATCCTTTCATCGCTTATGACAGGCAAGACAGTAAACTACGAGAATATATATACTGAAGGCATCACAAAGCTTACTGCCGAGGATTTTAAATATGCAACTAAGCTTGACAAGTCGATCAAGCTGCTCGCGATAGCAGAGGATAAAGGCGGAAAGCTCGCAGCCATGGTAGCTCCTTTTATGATCGGAAGCGAACATCCTCTTAACGGCGTTAACGATGTATTCAATGCGATCTATGTAACGGGCAACAAGGTTGATGATGTAATGTTTTACGGAAAGGGAGCAGGTATGCTTCCTACAGCGAGCGCAGTTGTAAGTGATGTTGTTGAATGCGCAAGGAACATGGGAAGAAACATCTCTTTCACATGGTCTGATGAAAAAGCGCCTCTTGCTGACTGCAAGGATAATGTAAGAAGCTTCTTTGTAAGAGCCAAGGAAAGTGCAAAAGATGAAGCAAAGGCACTGTTTGGTGATGCAAAAGAGGTTGAGGCAGCTGCAAACGAATATGCATTTGTAACTGCAAAGATGAGCGAGAGAGAATTTGACGATAAGATAGTCAAGCTATCTGATGTTATAAATATCATTCGTATCGAGGAGTAGGAGTATTATGAAAAAGGTAGTAAAGTTCGGCGGAAGCTCACTTGCCAGTGCCGAACAGTTTGAAAAGGTCGGAGATATCATCAGAGCCGATGAGAGCAGAAGATATGTGATCCCCAGTGCACCTGGAAAGCGTTTTGACGGTGACACAAAGGTAACGGATATGCTCTATGGCTGTTATGCTCTTGCTGATGAAGGCAAGAAGTTTGATGCAGAGCTTAAAGCGATCAAGGAAAGATACAACGAGATCATTTCAGGACTTAAGCTTGATATGACACTTGATCCCGAATTTGAGGAGATCGAGAAGAATTTCAAGGCAAAGGCCGGCAGGGATTATGCTGCAAGCCGCGGAGAGTTCCTAAACGGAAAGATCATGGCAAAGTATCTCGGATATACATTCGTTGATGCCGCAGAAGTTATCAAGTTTGATGAAAACGGCGATTTCGATTCCGAGAAGACCAATGAACTTCTGGGCAAAAAGCTTTCAAAGCTTGATAATGCGGTTGTTCCAGGATTCTACGGAAGCATGCCAGATTCAAAGGTAAAGACCTTTTCAAGAGGCGGATCCGACATAACAGGTTCCATCGTTGCAAGAGCGGCTCATGTTGATGTATATGAGAACTGGACTGACGTATCAGGTTTCCTGGTAGCTGATCCCCGTATAATAGATAATCCCGAGGGAATCGAGACCATTACATACAAGGAGCTTAGAGAGCTTTCATACATGGGAGCAGGCGTACTCCATGAGGATGCTATCTTCCCTGTAAGAATAGAAGGAATACCGATCAATATCAGAAATACAAATAAGCCTACGGATAACGGTACATGGATCGTAGAGAGCACATGCCAGAAGTCAAAGTATACCATAACAGGTATAGCGGGCAAAAAGGGATTCTGTTCAATAACCGTTGAAAAGGACAAGATGAACTCAGAGATCGGTTTTGGTCGCAGAGTTCTCAATGTATTCGAGGATAACGGCATAAGCTTCGAGCATATGCCCTCAGGAATAGATACACTTACCGTATTCGTTCATCAGGACGAGTTCATGGACAAGGAACAGCGCGTTGTATCAGGCATACATCGCCTTACAAATCCCGATACGATCGAGATAGAAGCAGACCTTGCACTGATCGCAGTCGTTGGACGAGGCATGAAGTCACAGAGAGGTACAGCCGGAAGGATCTTCTCGGCACTGGCTCATGCAAATGTCAACGTAAAGATGATCGACCAGGGTTCGAGCGAGTTAAACATCATCATCGGTGTATCAAACAACGATTTCGAAGTAGCCATAAAGGCTATCTACGATATCTTCGTAACTGCACAGCTTGCTTAAAATTCGCGGAGCATGAACAACATGCTCCGTTTTTTTAGTTGTCAAATTGTCTGAAATAAACCTACAAAATAAATAAAATATGCAAAAGCAAGATTACATAATATTAAATAGAATAAAAATAATAAAAATAATTTAAAATTGTGTTGACAAAATAAATATACATGTTATAATAAGTACATAAATAAAACAAACACAAATCTAACAAAGGAGGAACAGTCCACCGGAAAGATAAGTGTATTATTATAAATGGCATAGCAAGTGGGACGTAAGTTGGTGACAGCCGGATGAGACCTGAAAAAATTCGATAGTAGGGTCCAGGTGTTACAGTACATGAGTACAAAGAGAGAATACGTCGAATATGTGTCGGTACAACTGAATAGCAGAGGATGAAGTCTAGTATAGAAAGAGAGGTATAGTCCATTGGATTCATCAGTTTAATGGCGGGTATCAATATAAATCAGGATTGGTACCCGCTTTATTGTTGTGTCCAAATGAAATTAAGCTTTCTTTAAGAATTTATATATTTTGTATTTTAATATTATATGGTATACTACAATTTGTGAAATTGGGGAGATTTTTTGTTTTAGAGGTATTATAGATGTCAGATTTGGAACGTACATCGTCGTGGAACGGATTAGAGATCATAGAAGAATCCGACGATGTAATGGCCGCACAGGCTAAAGAGGGCGGCGAAAACAATACGAATACAGAAGCAGCACCTGAAGGCGCAGGTAATGAACCTAAGGATGATAAGCCGGTAAGAAAGCTCACACCCCAGGAAAAAAGGGCAGAGAGACAAAAAAGAAGAAAGCACAACAGAATAGTTGCATTTACGGTCTTTTTTGTAGTCATAGCGCTTCTTGTAGCGGGAGGTATCTTTGGATATCTGGCTATAGGAAACAAGAAAGAAGAAACTCCTCCTGCAGCTGTCGTAGAAGAGATACCGGTTATCGAAGAAGAAAAGCCCGTTGTCGATATGACTCCAGAGATAGTGGAAGAACCTGAAGAGGAGCCGACTCCCATACCGGAGCCTGAACAGACTCCCGAAGAGATCTTCGAAGAAATGATCACAAATATGATCGCTGAAATGACTCTCGAGGAAAAGGTTGCAGGTCTATTTATCGTAACACCTGAGTCGCTCACCGGACAGCAGGCAGTTACAAAGGCAGGAGACGGAACAAAGGAAGCACTTGAGAAATATCCTGTCGGCGGAATCGTGTATTTTAAGCAGAATATAACATCTGCAGATCAGATCAAGGAGATGATCGATAATTCAAATAGCTACTGCAGATTTCCTCTGTTTATTGCCGTGGATGAGGAAGGCGGAGATGTAGCAAGGATACAGCAGGCATTAAAGCTGGACAAGACGGCTACCGCGCAGGAACTTGGCGAAGAAAACAATACGATAACGACCTTTGATGCTTATGACACAATAGGCAAGAGACTTACGGAATATGGCTTTAACCTTGACTTTGCGCCTGTTGCGGATGTATTGACCGATCCGGACAACAAGGCCATAGGCAACAGATCATTCGGCTCAGATCCCGATGTTGTTGCAAACATGGTGGTTTCAGCCATGGGAGGACTGCAGCAGAATGATGTTGTGACCTGTGTGAAGCATTTCCCCGGTCAGGGCGATGCAGACGGCGATACTCACAAGGCACTCGCTTCAAGCGACAGAACAAAATCCGATATAGAAAACTGTGAGCTGGTTCCGTTTAAGGCAGCTATAGAAAACAATGTCGACATGATCATGGTCGGACATCTTTCTGTACCCGAGCTGATGCCGGAAAATCCCAACCTTCCATGTTCGCTCTCAAAGGAGATCATGACAGATCTCTTACGTGTAAACATGGAATACAAGGGTGTGATAATCACTGATTCGATGAGCATGGCTGCCATATCGGAATATTACGGAGCTGACGAGGCCGCAATAAAGGCATTAAAGGCAGGAGCTGATATGATACTTATGCCGGAGGATTTCGAACTTGCATTTAACGGCGTTGTCGATGCAGTAAAAGACGGTACAATAGATGAGCACAGGATTAACGATTCTCTTGAGAGAGTATATAAGATAAAGTACAGGGATATCCTTGCAATAGCAGAGTAAACTAGATAAGACAAAAGTCATGTGAGAAATATATCTTTTTTCACTAGAAGGCATCACAGACGTTTTATATAATGAGTGTGTAAATTGAAAAATCAATGCACACTCATTTTTTTAAGATCAGATTTAAGGACTGAGACAAACAGAATAGAATGAAGAGAAGACAAACATCGCTTGTGCGATAGGTCATCATCCGGATCTTCTTATCTTTGAAGCATAGATCCTCAATCAAGAAACTTTATTTTGGATAAGATAAAGGAATCAAACAAAAACAAAGCGGCCGTCATCTACATAAGCCATGACAGGAAGGAAACAGTAAATATGAAAATGACAGGATCTTTAAACCATCCGCCAATGGGATGGAACAGCTATGATTATTTCGATACTACAGTCAATGAGAAGCAGGTAAAAGAGAACGCCGATTACATGGCAAGATACCTTAAGCAATACGGCTGGGAATACATCGTTGTTGATATAGCCTGGTATTCAAAACAGGCAGGACAGGCAAGAGAAAAGTATCAGTATGTTCCTTTTGCCGATCTTGAGATGGATGAGTATTCGAGACTTTTGCCCGATGAGAACAGATTCCCTTCATCAAAAGACTCAAAAGGCTTCAAGCCGCTTGCGGATTATGTGCATGATCTGGGACTGAAATTCGGGATACATATAATGAGAGGCATACCAAGAATTGCAGCCTATAAAAGGACTAAGATAAAGGGAACTTCTCTTACCGCAAATGAAGTGGCTGATCCCTATTCGATATGCCCGTGGAATCCGGATATGTACGGTGTCGATCCTAAATCGGAAGGATCTCAAAAGTATTATGATTCACTTTTGGAGCTTTATTCATTCTGGGGTGTGGATTTCATTAAATGCGATGATATATGCAGGATGGATGCCGAATCTGCAAAAGAGGAGACTCAGATGCTGCACAGAGCCATACAAAACTGCGGACGGGATATAGTTCTCAGTCTCTCGCCAGGACCTGCGATACTTACTGAGCATGAGTTTTATAAAAACAATGCCAATATGTGGCGTATGACTGATGACTTCTGGGACAGCTGGGGATCACTCAGGGACATGTTTGACAGATGCAGACAGTGGCAGCCTTATGTGGCTGACAACGCCTATCCGGACTGTGACATGCTGCCCATTGGAATGCTAGGAAAAGGATTCGGACAGGAAAGAAAGACCAATTTTACCATAGATGAACAAAAGACAATGATCACGCTGTGGTGCATATTCAGGTCACCCCTGATGATAGGAGCAAATCTTACACTGCTGGATGATGAGACGCATAACCTTCTTACCAATGAAAGAATTTACGAAATGGCAAGAAACATACGAAAATCCAAAGAAGTCTATAAGGATGATGACTTCATCGTCTGGGAAGGCAGATCAGAAGATAAAAGATATACTGCAGTATTCAATATTTCTGACAGGATGCAGCATACAATGCCGGTAAAGATCAGGGAAGGATCAACAGAGATGTGGTCGGGTAAAACTTTCGATACCCTAGAAGATGTGAGCATCCCGCCGCATGGAGTGATCGCATTTAGCATATAGTCAGACTCTACTAAGCGTAGGTAGTATCATAAGACTGGCTGATATACAATCCTGACATGGAGGTAAGTATTATGAACCAATATGTTACAGGCGCGGTCATAAAAGAGATGCGCGAAAAGAATAAGATGACACAGCTTCAGTTTGCCGACAGGATAGGCGTGAGTGACAAGACAGTTTCCAAGTGGGAGACCGCAAAAGGCTATCCGGACATCACCCTTTTGGAGCCGATAGCGGATGCACTAGGTATATCTGTTACTGAACTGATCAGCGGACAGCAGATTAAAAACGCAAATGTATCTGCAAATATGTTACATTCAAAGTTCTATGTCTGCCCGGTCTGCGGAAATGTTATTCACAGCATGGGCGAAACCGTCATTCACTGTCACGGTATCCAGCTAAATCCTTCACAGGCAGAGAATTCAGACGAAAATCACATGGCTTTTGTTGAACGTATAGAAGACGAATACTACGTAAGGATCGATCATGAAATGACCAAGATGCATTACATTTCCTTTATCGCGGCAGTTTCATCGGATCGCTGCCAGCTTGTTAAGCTCTACCCTGAAGGAGAAGCCGAGGCTAGGTTTATGATCCGCGGGGTAAAAAAGATCTATTTTTACTGCAACCGTGACGGTCTGTTTTGTCAGGATATAGTAAAAGGGATCGATGATAAAGAGAGCGGATATGATGATACGCAGGTAAGAAGGGAACTGGAGAAAGCAGCGGATATGCTGTTTGGATGATATCGTGATAATGGCTGCCGGAGTTGAGACTTTCGTGAGACTTAGCATGCAACAGGATTGAGATCATAGATTCAAAGTTAGACATGAAACGGGTGCCTCTTATTGGAGACACCCGTTAAATTATGCAAGTCTTGTTGTGAAAAGTGAGATGATACCTGCGATGATCAGTATCGGCAATGCGATATAGATCAGTCCGCCTGCTACAAGTGCTATTAAAAACAGCGGGAACAGGATTATCCCAAGTACGAATTTGCCGATCCCCCAGGCTGCCTTTAAAGCAAACCATGCGATCTTTGCGATGAAAACTATAAGAATTATTGAGAATAATGTGATCATATTTTAAACCTCCTTTTATTACTCCCCCTTTGTTATGCATTAATTGTATTATATATATAAGAAGGTTACCATTTCTTAAAGAGCAAAATGGAAGAGGTTATTTTAGCTTTAAGACCCAAATCATGAAAGATATTTTGCAATCTTTGAATACAGCGGTGCGTCGACACCGTATTTCTCAGCAAGTCTTACTACCTCGAATATAAGGCCGTCTATCTCGGAGTCGCGCCCTGCCATTATATCTCTCTGAAGGGATGTCGTGGCATCTTTGGAAAGACCATCCAAAATGGCCAGATTTCGTTTTACTATATCTTCTTCAAAATGAATGTCCATGGCGTTTGCCAGAGCATCTATCTCGCGTATAAGTCCTGCAAAGCATTCTCTTATCTCTCCGGGTTTTTGAATCTCACCGGCAGGGACATTGTAGTACAGACCGCATGCCCCCTGGGGAGATACATATGAGAACTTGAGCAGTGCATCTCTTGATATGTTGTCTGAGAGTATACCTTCGATGCCGCTTTCAATAAGATCATTTTCTATGTCCTTAAGACATTCTCTGTATTCTGATCTGTCTCTTACTCCGAAGATCACGCGTAAGATGTTTCCGTTCATCTGTATGCATCCCGGTTCTTTTATCTGGGCAGCCACATAGATACATCCGTCTGTTACAAGCGTGTTATCAAAATGTTTTTGCATCATAGCACCTGTTCCGAAGATGTTAAGGATAGGAATTATGACAGTATTTTCATCTGCGATCCTTTTTAACTGAGGTATGACAGAATCAAGCGAGTATCCCTTTACACAGACAAAGATCACATCCGGCTTTTCGTCATAGCTTTCCAGAGTCGCCGCCTTTGCCGGATAGATAGTGAATTCATCATCTGGTCTTATTATCCTTAATCCTTTTTCCTTAATGGCATCAAGATGATTGCCGCGAGCTATAAAAGTCACATCTTTTGAGGCTTTTGCAAGATAAGCCCCTATTGTTGCTCCGGTACCGCCACTGCCTACGATCAGATATTTCATATTTTCTCCTTTGGTTTTAAGACAGTTTTACTCTGTCTGATATTCATGTTTAAACAGCCTGTTATTGTTACTTAACAAAGAATATTGTACCATAATGTCAGGTGATTGATTAATACTGATGAGGAAAATGAAATGAATAAACAGGAAAGAGCAATTGAGCGTATCAGACAGATGGAAGAAATTCTTGACGAGGCAACATTGCTGCTTGATGAACTGGAAGAAAAGCTTGCCGATTATGAAAAACTCAGGCCTAAGATAAAAAAACTGGAAGAATACTATACAGGCAGACAATGGAAGGATGATCTTGCGCTGGATGAAGCAGGCAAACTGCCCAAAGACTTAAAACGCGGAGTTTTATCGCAGGATGCTGTCTATGACATGCTGGAAAAAAACCAGAATGTAAACCGCCATGTTACATTTTGAACATGAGAGTTTCTTGAAGTATGTATGTTTAGGATTATAAAATCTAAGCATCAACCAGCACGAAAGGATATGAGACATGAATGAACTGGGAAACAAGATAGCTAAGAAGAGAAAAGATATCGGGATGACGCAGACCGATTTCGCTCAAAAACTTTTAGTGACAAGACAGACCGTGAGCAGATGGGAGTCAGGAAACGTAATGCCTGATATAGATAAGATAGGAGATATAGCTTCAATTCTTGGCGTGAGCTGTGACTACCTGTTAAGGGATGGTGTCACGGAGTGTGAGAGCAATCCCGTATCTAATGTAAGCAGACTGCTTAAGCAGGCTGTGGGCAAAAAAGTGAGTCTTTCATTTTTTGACGGCGAAGCGGATATCGATCTTTATAACGCGGACTGCATTATTACAGAATTTGAAGGCAACTGGATGAAAGTAAAGGCTCAGACAAAAAAGGGAGATATAGAAAAGCTTCTGCCTGTTTCATCCATTCTTTCATTTGAGATAAAGGAGGATGAATAGATGGAATATGTGGCATTTGCATTCTCCATACTTGGCATGTTTGCTTTCTTAAATATGGGTGAGATGAAAAGAAGGATGGATAAACTTGAAGGTGAGCTTACAAAGATGAAGGGAACATCCTTTAACGAGGCAAGAAGTGATCTGGTAAGAGCAGCCAGAGACTACGAAGGAAAGAGTGTAAAGATCGAACTTAAGGAAGACTATATGGATCCGGATATAGTGTCATACGGGAATACAAAGCATGGCTCAAACACCATTATCGATGTTGACGATGAATGGATGCTCGTAAAGATATGTACTCCCAAGGCAGAAAAGATAAAAATGATCAGAATGGAAGCTATCCAGTCGATAAGCCAGGACTGATCAAAGAAATAAAAAATGCAATATTCGCCACAGTTTTAGCGGCAGATATTGCATTATTTTTTATGATCCTATGGCAGGTACTTTCCTGCAGATAGATACAGATCGTACCAGTCATGATGAGAAAGGCTTACTTCACTTGCCTTGCATGCATCCTTTATGTGATCGGGATTCATGGTGCCTATGATAGCCTGCATCTTTGCGGGATGACGCAGTATCCATGCAATAGCGACAGCTGCCTTTGATGCATTCTCGCGATCTGCGATTCTTTGCAGTGCTTCATTGAGTTTAGGATAATCCGGATTATCTATGAACGAACCCCCGAACATTCCGATCTGAAGAGGAGACCATGCCTGTATGGTGATATCGTTTAATCTGCAGTAATCAAGAGCATTGCCATCACGGTTTATTGAAAATTCAGTAGTCTTGTTGTTCATGTAAAGCGCCTGATCTATAAGCTGCGACTGCTCGAGAGAAAGCTGCACCTGATTGATGAGCAGAGGCTGTTTAACATACTTCTTTAAAAGCTCTATCTGCATCGGAACAAGATTGCTGACTCCGAAATAGAGGACCTTGCCCTCTTTTTCAAGTATGTTGAAAGCTTCAGCCACTTCCTCGGGATCATAAAGTACATCAGGCCTGTGTAAAAGGAGAGTATCTAGGTGATCCGTATTCAGTCTTCTTAAACTGTCATCAACGCTTGAAAGGATATTCTCCTTTGTCCAGTCAAACTCATTTCTGTCAAAACACAGGCCGCATTTGCTCTGAATAAATATATCCTCTCTTTTTATGCCTGTGAGCTTAAAGGCTTCTCCGAATCTTGTCTCTGCAGCTCCGTTTTCTCCATAGCATGTGGCATGATCGAAAAAGTTGATGCCGCAATCATAAGCTGTGCTTATTACTTTTGCAGCTTCGTTTACCGAAAGATCGGGCATTCTCATGCAACCCTGTATTACTGCGGAAACATTCTGCGGACCGTTTAATATATTGATATTCTTCATTCTTCCTCCTGTTAAATGAAATAAACGTAGTCTTCTTTTCTGTCAGCAGGCTCTTTTGCAGGTTCTGCTGCATATCCCAGTGCACAGTGACCGATTCCTTCATATCTGTCATCTATGCCGAGCCTTTTTAAGATGCTCTTTCCAAAGTCGGAATCAAACTCCTCCTTTGCCCTGTGGATCCAGATGCTTGCAACTCCGATGCTCTGAGCCGCATTCATAAGGTTGCCCATGACAAGAGATCCGTCATATACATGAGTGGGAATAGTCTTGTCTGCCAGTACTATGAGGATCACGGGTGCTCCGTAGAAAGGATCAAAACCGGCATCCCAGCCTCCGATCTTTGCATTGCATGCAGCTATCTCATCTCTGAGATCCTGGTCGGTAACTGCGATGATTATCGGACTCTGCTTGCCCATGCCTGTTGGTGCATATGTACCGGCATTAAGGATCGCGTTAAGCTCAGCCTCGCTTATCATGTCAGGCTTAAAAGCCCTGCAGCTTCTTCTGCTTTCAAGTGTGGTAAGTGTCTCGTTAAAAATATTTGTATTCTTCATATCTTTTTCTCCTGTAAGTGATGATTATATTATCATCAAACAAACAGAGCACATCAATGACATTAATTGACGTCGTGTTTTTAGTTTTATCTATAGATCTTTACTGAACAGTTAAGCTTGCCTTTTTTGCTGACATTCAGTTCACCGTCAAATTCAAATCTTCCGTGACCTCTTACAGAGATCATGTCTCCTGACATTATCTTTTTGGCATTTTCCGTACAGAGTCTGCCGTTTATATAAACAAGTCCTGACTGAAAGAGCGTGACGGAATCGTTTCTTGAAAGATTGTAGACTCTGGATATGATGGCATCTAAACGGTTGGATGAAATCTGTATCATCTTATCTGTAAGAGTGTGAGAAGTGATGTCGGATACATCCGTGCATTCGCTAACTTTAACACTCGTATGTTTTATGCGGGTCAGATTATCAGCTATATACTCCGATATCGAATCCCTGCAAAAGAGACATGCCCTGTTATCCTTAACAAAGATGTCTCCAAGCATCTGACGCTTAATACCCAGATTCATCAGGGCGCCAAGAAAGTCTCTGTGGTTAAGATCATCCGAGAATTTCTCGTTTAAAGGCTCTATTAAAAGAGAAGTTATCGGGAAGGTTTGCTCGTATCCCAGCTCGTCAGGATTGCCGAATCTGATCATCTTTCTCTCACTCAGATCACAGCCGCCGAATAATTTGGCGCATGCATACTTAAGCCTGCTTTCGATCTCATAAAAGTCCGAAAGCTCGGCCATGGATAAAAAATCTGTGAATGTAAAAGAACCTGTATTGTAGCTTCTTTTTGCCAGTTCTTCCAGCCGGCTTTGATTTTCTGAGCTTGTCTGATCGTTCATCACAGGTTATTCTCTCCCCATTTTTTTAATTGAAGAAGTATCGGTATAAGAGAAGCGGCTTTTTCTGAAAGGGTATATTCCACTCTGACAGGCATCTCATCGTACTGTCTTCTTATAACAAGACCGTCACTTTCAAGTTCCTTAAGCGACTGGGCAAGCATCGTATTCGTTATACCGAAGACTGATCTTTTGAGCTCTCCGTATCTGACGGTCTCATCCCTGTCTATTATGCATAGGATCATGATCTTCCATTTTCCGCCTACGATATCGATGACTTTTTTAAGGCCGCATCCCTGGCCTGCGATGTTCTCACATAATGGTTCTTTTTTACTCATAGTCAGTTTTTCCTTACCTGGTTAATATTATTTGCGTACTTGATAAGTTTTTTATACCATATATAATAAACTTAGCAGCAGGCAAAAACAAGTTAAATGAAAGGAGAACACTATGGAATATAGATTTACAAATGAAAACTTTGAAGAAGAGGTATTAAAAAGTGATGTCCCCGTTCTGGTGGATTTTTACGCAGACTGGTGCGGCCCTTGCAAGATGATGGGACCGGTTGTTGAAAAGATCGCCGAGGAATATGACAAAAAGGCCAAGGTCGGAAAGGTGAATATAGATGAAGAGGAACTGCTTTCAGCTAAGTTCGGTGTCATGAGCATTCCTTACTTCGTGATAATCAAAGACGGAAAGGTCATAGATAAAGCACTGGGAGCCATGCCCAAAGAAGCACTGGAAGAAAAACTCAAAAAAGCTCTGTAGAAGAGATGAGCGCAGGTAATGCCTGCGCTTTAATTTTTGGAATAATATACAATAAATTATCGTGAGACTGACAAAATACAGCGTTCTATCATGTTAATACGATCATTTAAAACACATATAAGTGATAGTAATATATCATTATAAGTTATCGGAAAATGTTGACATATGTAAGCATAACTCGATAAACTTGTAGGGATGGTCACAAACCAAATAATCTTATAGGGAGAAAAAAGATGGGTAACAAGAAAAACGAAGACATCGTTAACGACAATCCGATCAGCGCAGGCAGCAGCCGCGTTATCAAGATTGTAGTTACATGCCTTATTGTGATCATAATGATCATTTCATTATGCAGATGCTTCTATACCGTAAACGAGCAGAAGAATGCCGTTGTAACGCAGTTCGGAAGCATAGTAAAGGTAAATACGGCAGGACTTTACTTCAAGCCCCCGTGGCAGTCGGTACACAAGGTTGATATGACAACACACGGTACCGGAATAGGATATGTTGTTTCAGAGACAGGCCAGAATCTTACAGATACCGAGAACGGTATAATGATAACTTCGGATTTTAATCTGTTAAATATCGATTTCTATCTGGAGTACAGAGTCTCTGACCCTGTGGCATATCTGTACAACAGCGAAAATCCCGAGGCGATACTTTCAAACATCGCTCTGGCAAACATAAGGACCGTGGTATCAAACTATACAGTAGATGAAGCGATGACCACAGGCAAGAGCCAGATACAGGCAGATGTAAAGGCAGCAATGCTTGAAGAGCTTAATAAACAGAATATCGGTCTTACAGTCATAAATATTACCATCCAGGATTCAGCACCTCCTACAGAGCAGATCGTAGCTGCATTCAAGGCTGTTGAAACTGCAAAACAGGGAGCCGATACAGCAAAGAACAATGCTTATCAGTATCAGAACCAGAAGATACCCGAGGCCGAAGCGGAAGCCGATGCGATAGTTCAGAGAGCAAATGCAAATAAGGAAGCAAGGATCGCGGAAGCGGAAGGACAGGTTGCAAGATTCAACGAGACCTATACCGAGTATCAGAAATTCCCTCTTGTAACAAAGCGTCGTATGTTCTATGAAAAGATGGAAGAGATACTGCCCGGACTTAAGGTAATAATCACTGACGGAAATACACAGACTATGATGCCCCTTGACAGTTTCAGCTCTATGGATTCACAGACTGCTGAAACAGGTGTGACACAGGAGGTAGAACAATGAAGAAGATAAGAAATGCACTGATCGTATTTGTAATAGCTTTTGCTGCTACAATAATCGTAGGAGCTTCAGCATATACGGTTAAGCCAAATGAGGCCGCAATGATAATAAGACTCGGAAAGATACAGTCTGTAGTTACCGAGACAGGAATGCACTTTCACACGCCTTTCATAGAGAGCGTAACATCGGTATATACCGGAGATATAATGTATGACATACCTGTATCTGACGTAATTACATCAGACAAGAAGTCAATGATCGCTGACAACTACGTTATCTGGTCCGTAACTGATCCGACCAAGTACTACCAGACACTCGGAGCCATAAGAGGAAGGGCTGAAGAACGTATAGAAGCTGCGGTATATAATGCGACAAAGAACACGATATCTTCAATGGCTCAGGATGAGATAATAGCTGCAAGAGGAACGACTCTGACGGATATGATAACAAAGGAAGCCAATACAGATATCAAACAGTACGGCATAGATATAGAGCTTGCCGAGATAAAGGCACTTGACCTTCCTGATGATAACAAGGAAGCTGTTTACGAGAGAATGATCTCTGAAAGAAACAACATAGCAGCAGGCTATGCAGCAAAAGGTCAGGCTGAAGCACAGAAGATCAGAAATGAAACAGACAAGCAGGTAAGCATACTTACTGCAAATGCCAAAAAGGATGCAGCAAAGATTGAAGCAGAAGGTGAAGCAAAATACATGCAGATCCTTTCAAATGCATACAATGATGAAGGCAAGGCAGAATTCTACAATTACTTAAGAGGACTGGATTCATTGGAGGCTCTGGCAGGAAAGAACAAGACTCTAATACTTGACAAGGATTCGGAATACGCAAGGATCCTTTACGGAGAATAAGATAAAACGCAAGCGGTCATGAACTGCTTGCGTTTTTTAAAAGTGGTCTTGCTATGTGCACATTGAAGAATTCTATTAAAGGTCCCATGAAGAATGCTGTGATGATCGTTCCTATACCCGCTATGGTCGGTATCTGTGAAAAAAGACCTCCCGCCATGAGAAACAGGACTACTCCCAAAATGACACATACAAGGTCAGTGATTATACGTACATACTGGAATTTACCTTTCTTCCAGGTGTTGCATATGATGAGTGCTATCGCGTCATATGTGGAAACACCAAGATCGGCCGTCATATAAAGTGCAGATCCGAAGCATATGACAACTACGCCTACAACAAGACATATGATCCTTACAGTAATCGAAGGATCCGGCATGGCCTTTTGAAGCGCTTCATAGGTGAACTGGGTTATATAACCGAGCAAAAACAGGTTGATGAATGTCGCAATTCCTATGTAGTGTCTGTCAAATACAAGTGCAAACACCAGTAAAACGGCATTTGTTATGGCATAGAGCGTACCGAAGCCTATGGGGACTATTGCATCAAGTCCTGCCATGAAAGACTGGAAAGGATCAACGCCTAGGGCTGCGATCTTGAATATCCCCACACTTACCGCACAAATGATGACTCCGCATAATGACATTGCTATTCTTCTTTTCAAATTCTTTTTATCCATTGTATTTCTCCTAACGTGATAAATACATTATTAATAAATAGTGACATTGCTTCAATGACATTTATCGACATTTTGTTTTGACTTTTGGATTGAAAATGTAACGTATACAGACATATAAGTATGGACAAAGATATGTGCTATTTATAAAATATAATCATAATAAAAACAGACTGGAGATAACGATATGGGATCACTTGCTGAACTGATATACGGCAGCAAAACTGCTGAAGGAATCCTCCCGGATTCTTTTTCACTTCCGGATGACACCGAAGAAGGAAAACCCAGATTTGCCGACGGCGCGATGGATGGGATAATGATCTATCACATGGGTCATACACCGCTTACGGATGAAGAGAAAAACGAGCTGGTGGGTTTGTTAAAACTTGCGGGAGACGGAAAGTTTGATGAGGCTGAAGGCGGTTTTGCACTGTTTTGCGGAAAACACCGCGTCGTTTCGATAATAGATGATATACAGCGTTTGATACTGGACAATAAGGACAGTTTAGATCCAAACAACATGTACAGATTTGCTGTGAGCATGCTTACCAAATCCGCTGACAAGGAATGCCTTAAAGTAGGATTGAGCATTCTTGAGCTTTTCGATGCATATACAGATAATAACCTGGCAGACGTGATACGTACTGTGGGACTCAGTGATGAATTCACGATCTTTAGTGTATTTAACATGAGAAACTGGCCGAATGCGGAAAAAGAGATACTTGAGCTTGCAAAGAAAGTGCGCGGTTGGGGAAGGATTCACTGCGTGGATTTTATATCTGCGGATGATGAGGAGACAAGAAAGTGGCTTTTGTTTAACGGTGTCGACAATGACGTTGTTGCCGCTTATTCCGCTATGCCTGTATATGAAAAATCAGGCATGGATGCACTTATTGACAAGGATGAGCTAAGCTACGAGGAAATTCATGCGATTCTTACGATAGCCGATGCTCTTTTGGATGAGGGACCGGTCAGCGGTATCTCTACATTTGATGATCCCGAATACTTCCTTGAGAGGATAATCAAAAAGACGCAGGCGGATTATGAATTCTCAGAGGATGATCTTAAGATCATAGAGGCATTAAAGGAATGGAAATCTGAATGATTTTTAACGGGAGAATTTATGGGATATCTTATAAGTGAGACAACCAGGGAAGAAAGAGAAAGGATAGTCGAGGAATCCATAGGCAACATCAACGGATCCTGTGACGGATGCATGGCAGGCATGGCCGAAATGTATCAGGATTACATTGACGGGATCAGAGAACTTAAGGACATAAACATGGAATTCAGAGCTCACTACGAATCCGGTGAGGACAGGCCTGAAAGAAACGGCTGCGGATTGTTCTGATCAGATGTGATATGACCTGGTAAAGAAAGCGGTATATAAATGAAAAAAGAAGATAAGACAAATGTGATGAGGGTTCTCGAGGGAAAGAAGATCTCCTATGAGAGCCATTCATATGAACCTGATGCAACGCTAAGCGGCGAGCAGATAGCAGGAATCTTAGGTGAAGAAAAGGAAAAGGTGTTCAAGACACTGGTCACTCAGGCAAAGAGCGGTGCTTACTACGTATTCGTTGTTCCTGTGGCAGCTGAGCTTGATCTTAAAAAGGCAGCCAAGGCAGCAAACGAAAAGGCAGTGAGCATGATAAAGCAAAAGGAACTGCTTCCGCTTACAGGCTATGTTCACGGCGGATGTTCGCCTATCGGAATGAAAAAACAGTTTCCCACATTTATACATGAAACAGCCCAAAACTATGATACGGTTTTTGTAAGTGCGGGAAAGGTCGGTTTTCAGATAGAACTAGATCCTAAGGATCTTATAGCTGTCGCATCATGCAGGATCGCAGATATCATCTGCTGATTGTTTTAATACCGGAAAGGAGAAAAGATATGACATTTGATGAACTGGTTACTAAGGTAAGAAATATGGCCCAAAAGGTGGATGCATCCAATAAGGATTTCCTTGCTGTTCAGATCAATATCGAAGGCAAGGACAGTGGTGTATTCTATGTGGAGTGCAAGGATCACAGGATAAATGTAGAGCCTTACGATTATCATGACAGAAACTGTGCGATAACAATGAACATGACAAACTTTAACAAGCTTATTGACGGAAAACTCGATCCAGTACTCGGATATACCACAGGAAAGATAAAGGTCGACGGAGATCTCGGAAAAGCTCTTGAGTTTTCAAAGCTTTTAAAATAATAAAAGAAGGTAACAGATATGTACTATGTACCGGATGATACGAAACAGTGTGGTTTCTATGAATGCTGTGAATGCGGCAGCCGATTCCTTGATCTGAGGATAGCACCGACACTTGTATGTCCATATTGCGGCGAAGAAGTAAATATGGAGATAGGACCCGATGAGGAAATGCCGAAAGCAAAAGAGGATGCAAAGCTCATTCAGATGCTTGAAGGCGAAGATGTTTTAAAGTATGATACGCTGTTAAGTCTTGCAGTGACAGGCGGAGATTATAACTGGATCTAAACAAAACGGTTTACATAACTATAATTGACTAACAAAGTCAAAACGGTAAAAGCAGGGCTGATCCGGATATCAGCATCTGATTTTGCTTTGATATGTATTTGCAGTAGATATCTTAAAACACCGAAAATAAAGGGTTTACGCAAACGACACATATGTCACTGCGATGGAGCTAAAGATTTGTCAGATCATCAGATAGAGTGGGCATCAACTAAAGAAAGACTTGTTACGGAAATAGTTAAGCTTGGCCTTCCCGGTGAGCTAGGAGAGCTGATCGCAAAGCAGCTTGGCAGTCCCAAGGCAATGAAAAGAATGATCTCTTACTTAAGTTATGTCAGACCGCACAGTGAAGCGGAGATCGTAGATGAGATGTTAGCCATCCAGAGTGATATAGACAGATGGAAGGATAAAAAGGCATCGATTAAGGCAAACGCAAAATACAATGAATGGCGAAACAGTAACTGGGAGCAGATATGAGCAGACTAAAGGAACTTAGAAAGTATATAGATGATCAACTTAGCAAGATGCAGGATAAAGACGAGCAGAGAAGTGCCATAGTTCATTTATACGGAGTTTCGCTTGCAGCTACAATGATAGCAAAAAGGCGCGGACTTGATCCGGAACTGGCATCCATGGCAGGCATGCTGCATGATCTTTATGCATATATGAACGCATCCTATGATGATCATGCACACAGGGGAGCAGATCTGGCACGTGACATCCTTTCAAAGCTTAAGCTTACAGATGATAATGAAACAGAACTCATCTGCTGCGCAATCTATCATCATGACGACAAACTGGTCACAGATTCTGATTTTGACGAGGTACTAAAGGATGCTGATGTCATTTCGCACTGCATGAATGATATCTCAAAGCCAATAAAGGAAAAAGAACAGGCCCGTTTTGAGAAGCTGTGCGAAGAGTTTCAGATGCTTTATTGAGAATTTTTTCTTAAAAAATCTTCCATTTAATGGTAAAATATTAGATACTGACGGGAAAAATAAAGGGCAAAAAGTATATAAGACGATAAGTGATTTAAGGAGAAATGCTTATGGGACTTGTTAGAACCAACGAAAAGTGTGTAGGCTGCAACCGTTGTATAAGCGCCTGCCCGAGTCTTGGTACGAATGTAGCCATTGAAAGAGACAGAGGAAATGTTATCGAAGTCGATGAAAAGAAGTGCATCGCATGCGGAGCATGTATCGATGCCTGCGAGCATGAGGCAAGGGAATACACCGATGACGTTGACAGATTCTTCTCAGACCTTAAAAAGGGAGAAAAGATATCGGTCTTGATCGCCCCGGCATTCAGGGCAAACTATCCCAATGATTATGAAAATCTTCTTGGAATGCTTAAGAAACTCGGAGTAAACCGTTTCATAAGCATATCATTCGGTGCCGATATCACGACATGGGGATATATCAAATACATTACAGAGAGGAATTTCTACGGAGGAATCTCTCAGCCGTGTCCGGCAGTTGTGGGTTATATCGAGCGTCATATCCCGGAACTCATTCCGAAACTGATGCCTGTTCAGAGCCCGATGATGTGCGGAGCCATATATGTAAAGAAATACATGAAGGTACCGGATAAACTCGCATTTATCAGTCCGTGCATCGCTAAAAAGAATGAGATCGATGATCCGAACAATAACGGATATGTTTCATACAATCTCACATTCTCTCATCTAGTAAAATATCTGAAGGAAAATCCGGTAAGCGGATATCAGCCTTTTACAGATGAACTCGAGTACGGTCTCGGATCTATCTATCCGATGCCCGGCGGATTGAAGGAAAATGTATACTGGCTTTTGGGAGAAGATGCGCTTGTTCGTCAGATGGAAGGCGAACATCACATGTATGAATATCTTGAAAGAAACAAGGACAAGATAAAGAGCAGCAAATTCCCTTATCTTTTCATTGATGCCCTAAACTGCACTAACGGATGTCTGTACGGACCGGGTGTTGATGCAAGAAAGACTATGGATGAGAACACCTTTGTGAGCATCCAGAAGATAAAGGCTTCAAGCAAGAACGATTCAAAGAAGAACGCATGGAGCAGAAAGCTTACTCCCGAAAAGAGACTTGCTGCACTTAACAAGCAGTTTGAAGGTCTTAATCTTGATGATTTTGTAAGAAAGTATACGGATAGAAGTAAGGACTGCGTCTATAGGATCCCTTCAGCTGCACAGATCGATGCTATCTTTGAAGATATGCACAAGTATGACAGTGAAAAGCAGCATATCAACTGCGGCTGCTGCGGTTATGATACATGTCGTGACATGGCGATCGCTATCTTTAACGGCATAAACCATAAACATAACTGTGTTCACTATATAAAAGACCGTGCTTACGATGAGAAAGACAGAGCGATAGCTCTTTCCGATGAAGTACAGCAGGCCAGAGACGAGATGCAGGCAAAGAAAGCTGAGCTTGCCGAGGAGATCAGAGATAACTTTGAGAATCTCTCTGAATCTATCGGGCAGATAGAAGATACAAGTGCTGACAATGCAAATCAGACAAGCGGAATCTACAGTGCAATGACTGAAGTCGATGAATTTGCTGAGACACTTAAGGAAGTTCTCACAACAATAGACGGATATCTCGCAAAACTGGCTGAGAATAACGGACAGGTAATCGCTATATCTGCTCAGACCAATCTTTTGGCACTTAATGCAAGCATAGAAGCTGCACGAGCGGGTGAAGCGGGCAGAGGATTTGCAATCGTTGCAGAAGAGATCAAGAAACTTGCCGAGGATTCAAAGTCTACTGCGGATGACAGCAATAAGAACAACGAAGACATTAAAGAGACGATTGAAAAACTGGAAGTTCAGGTTGAAAGACTTACTCAGATCGTTGAAGGCGTTAACCAGAGGGCGGAGAACCTGGTGGCTTCTTCCGAAGAGACCACTGCTTCGATCGGCACCATGAGAGCCGTAACAAGAAGCGTTGAGGAATCTCTGGCTCAGATCTTGGAGAATTCTTAAAATTTTAAACTGTGATAGCCGTCCGTTGTGGCGGCTATCTGAGTATATGGGTACAGGAGGGTATCTTTATGGCAACAGCAAAAACCACATCTAAAACAGCAGCAAAAACAACGGCGAAGAAACCTGCAGCAAAAAAGCCTGCAGCCAAGAAGACAACAGCCAAGAAGCCGGCCTCAACAGCTAAAAAGACAACAAGCGGAAGCCGTATTCAGGTAACTGCTACTGAAAAGAAACTTGTTGAACTTTACAGACAGGCTGATTCGGATACAAAGAAGGCTGCACTTGCTCTGTTGAAGGGCGAAAAGACGCAGACAGGAAACATACTAACATCCATCCTGGAAGACAGCGGACTTCTTAACAACATTACGGATATCATTCCGGGACTTAAGAAATAGAAGGTTTCGGGGGAGATAAAGTGGAGATAGTGAACTACCCCAACCTGCGCTTCGCTTAGGAAGGGGCTTCCTGCTTCAACCACCACTGCGTTAACTAAGATATACTTAACTGACGTCTTATACGGTGTCCACAGGCTTTTGGTCTTAAGACCGGT
>JAEEGK010000462.1_pt1 | contig 102384 bp, 76 predicted proteins | sample 8958771 | NCBI WGS metagenome assembly JAEEGK01 (sample SAMN16246547, study PRJNA631951) | gut metagenome | biome: gut microbiome; feature: rumen; material: SC-attached | host: Bos | place: Iran: Karaj | collected 2018-10 | reverse complement strand
AAACCCTCGAGGCCTGCCTTTGTCTCCTCTTCGAAGAGGTACTCATACGACGGATTGTGAGCAATCACGGTTGAACCGGTGATGCCATACTGTGTCAAATCTAACTTTGCCATATTACTAACTGTTTATTATTTAAGTTGTTACTTGTTTTCGAAATGCGATGCAAGGACGGTGCAAACCGAATGCAGAAAGTTTGCTTTTTGCTGAGGTGAAGCCCGTTCTGGCGAGGTGATTCTCAAATCACGGCGCAAAGGTACAAAGAAAATACGAAAAGGCAAGTGCGAATTAGCAATTTTTTGCACGCACACAATTCTTTTTAGGTTAAAGAAATTAAAATAGAATGTCGGAGCGGCACTTTTGCCACTCCGACATATCAAACGTGTGTCCAATCATGGGGAATCATTTAATCATAACCTTACCGTTCTTGATATAGAGACCATGGGCGGGCTCCTTGCTCAACCGCTGGCCTGAGAGGTTATAAATCAGGTTGTTAGCGCCAGTCTTGGGCTCTGTCTTAGTGGCGACGATGCCTGTTCCGAAGTCAGCAGTGACTCCTCCTGTGTACTGGCCGATGAAGAAGATGGCGCCTGTAGACTGCTCGCTGATGACGTAGAGGAACGGGCGATTGGCGTGGAAGGGCTTCGGAGGTGAAGGCATACCAGTCTTATCCATTTGTATCACAGTGACGGCGGCAGCCTCTGTGCCCTCTTCGTCGAGTTTGATCTTAGCCACTTGGAACATATTGCTGATATAGACGGGTACGTTGCAGAAATGGGGGAAATCGGCATACTCTCCAAAAGCGGTAGGCATGCCTAAGTCTGACATAGTCTTCACCAGATTCTGATTAGTGTCCGTTTCAAAGCGGGGCAATTTCAGGTCGACTTCTGTGGGCAATCTGTCAAACTGCCAGTTGCTGCCGTTAAGGGTTTCAAGCACCTCGCCGACGGTCTTGTCCTCATGGGGCAGGAAGACGGTCATCTGGTAGGCACCGTTGCCATAGGGTAGCACGACGGCCTGATAGAGGTCGTTCTCTGTGTATTGGAATTTCTGGCCCATCTTGTGCATCATAGGCACTTCATCTCCACCGCCAAAGGACTCATTCCGCGTCATGTCTTTTCTGAAGGGATCGCTCCACATGCCCTTGAAATAGAGGGCGTTGAGGAGATAACTGACGGCTTCAGGATTAAATGAGTCTTCGTTGAGCACCGTAGGGATCATCCCTTCCGTATGGTCGTTGGCCCACTGGTTGATGACGTCCATCGTCTCGCCATCATTGAAGTCACGGTTCTGAGGCTCAGCGCTGTAGTAGGTGTTAGCCTTGTCGATGAAACCATCTTGCAGACGATAGCCCAAGCCTTCGTTGACGAAGATGGTGTTGGCGATGAGGGCCTTGGTCTTCTCGTCGAGGGTGTTAGCCTCCTTGAGCATCTTCTGGCAGAAGGTGTTGATGGCGTCGGCACCAGCCTCTCCAAAGCCGAGTGTCTGGTTGATCTCCTTCAGGGTCTGGCCGTCGGCCCCGTTGTTGAGCATGCCCAGGGCATAGGTGATGCTCAGGGGCGAGAGGACGCAACTGGTATCTATGCGGGCCTCGCGGAAGAGGTTGAAGGCGAAGTCGTTATTGCTTTCTATCAGTTTCCGCTCACCCTCGGCAAGTTCGATCTCCTTGGGAGCGTCGAAGTCGGAGGCATAGAACGTGAAGTCCCGGGTGCTGACGGAGTATAGTTCCTCGAAGTGGTTGGTTAATGGAGGGATAGTATAAAAAGCAAACGTTAGCAACCCGTATTTTTGGTAACCTACCCCCTCTATGCCAACGGTATTGGAATTCGTGTATCGATAACGGGTGAAGAGGTTTCCGTTAGCCTTGATGGTCTCTGTAAAGGCTGAGCCAGGATCATTGTAAGGCATTGGATAATCATTGTCTAACACTGGGAGTGGATCGTTGAAATCAATGAGTTTGAAATCTCTTCGACCTCTGTCGTCTGTCACATAGACCCGTCCTTCCTCGTCTTCACGATAAGCGGCATAGTACTCAGTCTTATTATTAGCGATAATAAACCTATACATTTTCATATATTGACGGCCATCGATAACGGTGTCGCCATTAAGAGTGTATTCAACTGGCCATCCATCTGCACCTGCTAACATGTCTCCTTCAGTGTTGTTAGGCAGAATCTCAACATAATGATAGATGTAGGTCCACGTCTTACCCTGCTCCAGCATGGGGCGCTTGGGGGCTTCGGCATTGGCTGTCATACTGCCAACTGCCAAACTCAGTAATAATAGATATTTTTTCATATGCAGAACATTTTAGTTTCTATTATATAAACCACAAAGGTACGAAAACACTGCATAAAACCGCGAATATTTAACATAGTTTAATACTAACTGCTCTTTTGTCATCTTTTCCCCTCCTGAGCAGGAGGGGTAGGGGTGGTCTGAGCAAGGGTCAGAGCAGGGAATGATGAGGATGATCAGACCCCCTCTGACTCCCACTACTTAGGGGGAGAAAAAGATACTTTGTAAAGAAAACTTGCCTAAAAATGCGCTCTCCGTTTTGCTCGAAATAGGTGCAAATGGGAGAGATTTCTGTCCGATTTCTGTTAGGGATGGCAGTTGATGGTCGTTAAGATGCCTTCTACGAGTGTTGGAGATGCCTGTTATACCTATATGGAAGGCATCCCTTACTCTCGTACTAAGCCTTAGTCACTGTGTTGGAAGGCATCTTAACGACACTAAACTGGCGGGGGTAGGCGACACAGAGCCTCTTTTTGGCGCCCGTAATCGCCGTCGCCGCTGCAATCGTCTCTGTATCAGCCGCTTATTCCTAATGCCTCAAAACTCGCGTATTTGTGGCCTCATGATGAGTTGGCCGTCAATACGCGAGTTTTGAGAGGCGCTTTGTAAGGATTATTCTTTGCCTTTCCGCTGGTAGGTGCGATACACCATATAGCGTCCGTCGCCTCGAAGCAGAAAGGTGTCGCCTGTGGCTTCGTTCAGCGTGCCCTGCCACCACTGGGTGTAAGGGTATGACTGCCAGCGGAGACCCTCAGAGGCGAGCGACTGGCAGTCGAGGTTGAAGATGCTGACCTGCTGGCCTGGGAACGATTCGAACCGTCTTTCGCCCTCGGCCACGACCAGCCAGCCGTAGTCGGTAGCCAGCAGGGGCTCCACGCCGAACTCCTGCTGGTAGCGGGCCATCAGCGAGATATTGCCGAGGGTGTGGTCCTCTCGCAGACCTGTCGCACCCAGATAGACAATCCTTCGCATGCCCTTCGACAGACAGTAGCGGGTGGCCTTCGTCAGGTCGTTGTCTTCCTGCTCGTCGATCTGTGTCAGGCGGCATCTCTGCTCTTCAGGCACGGAGTCGCCGTCGCCCACGATGGCATCGCACTGGGGCCAGTGGCGGACAGCACCGTCGCAGCAGACGACGTAGGGCGCTTCCCGTAGCAGTCGCAGAGGCTCTTCAGCCGTTGGGAACGCTCCATCGGCCAGGATGACGGCATCAAACTCGGTCATACTTGGTGATTTTGGTCATCTTCTTCCACTTGTAATAGCCTGCGACGGCGATGACGACATACAAGCCGTAAAGCCCGGCTTTGAAGGGGATGCCCTTCTGGACATAGAGCATACAGCATACGACATCGACCACGATCCAGAAGAACCACTGTTCCAAATACTTACGGGCCAAGGCCCACATGCCGATGAACGACAGGGCGTTGGTAAACGAGTCGAGTACGGGCACCGTGGAGTTGGTCCACCTTATTAATATATAATAGGTGACGCCCCAGGCCAGGAAGAAGCACAGCGTGGCAGGCAGGTACTTCCTTCTCGGCATGCGGATGATGGGCAGTTCCTGTTTCAGTTTCCTGGTCTTCTTGAACTTCCAGACATAGAAGCCGTAGAGGGCGGCCAGGGTGTAGTAACAGGCCATGCCGGCATCGCCGTAGAGGCCGTGCTCCCAATAGAGCACAATGTCCATGGCCGGCATGATGACACCTACGAACCAGAGTGCAATACTGGCACGATACTCGAGCCAGATGTAGATCAGTCCGAGTATCGTGGTGAAGATGTCGAGCCAGTGCGCTTCCAGGAAGGTCATCATCATGACTGATTGCGATTATCTCATTAGAAATTGACAGACAGGTGAGCCATCGCGTTGAATGGTGCCGAGGGGGCGAAGCCGGCCTCATATTGGTCTGAGGTGTCCCAGCCTGTCGCCTTCACCTGGCCGTTCTCCTTGATGAAGGCAGGAGCGGCCCAGCCGTTGTTGTCGTATTTGGCGGAGAAGATATTGTAGAGGCTCACGCCGAGGGTCAGGTCCTTGATGCCCAACGACTTCAGGGCGAAGGTGTAACTGAGGTCGATATTTGTGGTGAAGTGGCCGTCGAGCATCATGCTCACATCGATGGGCCTGCCATTGTCGTCGAGCGTCTGATAACTCTTGAGCCCTGTGTTCGTCAGATACTGGTCGCCTACGTACTGGCTCTGCACGCTGGCCTTCATGCCGCGATAGTTGAAGGTCAGGATGTTGTTCAGGATGAAATCGGGCGAGAACGACAGCGGGGTGTCGCCGAGACTCTCCACGGAGCCGTCCATCAGCGTCACGTCCCAGTCCTGCGCACGGTTTTTCGACAGGGTGGCGTTGGCATCCCAGCGGAACCAGTCTGCGGGCTTCCACGCTGCCTCCAGTTCGACACCCAGGCGATAACTCTTGCCGACGTTCTTGGCGATGGCCTCGCCGATGTTGTTCAGTTCGCCTGTCAGCACGAACTGATCCTTGTAACTCATCCAGTAGATGTTGGCTCCAGCCGAGAAACGCTCACTCTGGAACTTGTAGCCAGCCTCGAGGTCATTCAGGCGCTCAGCCTTCAGTTCCGTGCCGAGATTGTCCTCATAGTCGTTGCGTGTCGGCTCTTTGTGGGCGATGGCATACGAGGCATAGACCTTGTGGTTGGGGGTGATGTCGTAGTTCAGGCCGAACTTGGGGTTGAAGAAGTTGAATGATTCGTCGATCACGTATCTGCCATCAGCATTGGCTCCGTACCAGTCGCCTGGGTTTTGCATCTGAATACCGATGTGGCGGTACTGGAGGTCGAGGAAACCGTTCAGGCCGTGGGTGAAGTCGTAATTCACTTTGCCATAGACATTCCAGTCTGTCTTCTTGGCATTGTCGCGATAGTACTCAAAGTCGGGCAGCAGTTCCAACCCCTGCGGCACGTTCTTCACCCACTTCACCAGTCCGAAGTGGTCGCCGTCGTACTTGTTCCAGCCGCCGCCGACGGTGGCCTCGATGCCCTCGCGGTTGTTGTAGACCAATGAGGCCACGACGGCAAAGAAGTCATTGTCCATCTTCTTCTGGCGGATGAGGTCGCTCTTCAGTTTGGGGTTGCCGCCTGCCTCGGCATCGAACCAGGGACCATAAGGCAGATACTCCACCAGTTTGCGTCCGTTCTTGTATTCCTCGTAGTAGCCCTGACCCTTGGTGTAGTGGCCTGTCATGTTCAGGCTCAGGTTGCCCGTGATGCGCTGGTTCCACAGCAACTGATAGTTCTGCTGGTGGTAGTTGTCTGTCTGGCCGTCATAATAATGTACGTTGCCGTTGTCGTCGTAATACTCGCCGCAGGAGTTATAGGTGCGGCCGTAGAGGCTCTGCTCGTACTTCGACGTGTAGTTCCAGGCATGATAGGTCTCCTCGATACCGTTCCAGGTCAGCAGTTTCACCACCGTGTTGTCCGAGAAATAGCCGCCTTGCAGGAAGTAGGAGTTCAGTTTCGTCGAGGCACGGTCTAGATAGCCCTTTGAGCCGATGTTCGAGAGTCGGCCCTGCAGTCCCCAGTGCTCCTTGATGAGTCCTGTTCCGAAGCGGAGGGTCTCCTTATGGGAGTAGTAGGATCCTCCAGAGAGGTCGAGGCCTACGTATGGCTCTGTGCCGATGTTCTCCGTCTGCATGTTCACCGTAGCACCGAAGGCGCCAGCACCGTTGGTAGATGTTCCCACGCCGCGCTGGATCTGCATCGACTGCACGCTGCTGGCAAAGTCGCCCATGTTCACCCAGTAGAGTTGGGCGCTCTCAGCGTCGTTCATCGGTATGCCGTTGGCCGTGATATTGATACGGCTGGGATCCGTGCCACGCACTCGGAGTGAGGTATAGCCGATGCCGTTGCCTGCATCCGAGGTCATGGTGATGCTGGGGGTCAGCGACAGCAGGTAGGGCACGTCCTGTCCGAAGTTGACGGCCTTGATCTCGTCTTTCCCCATGTTGGTGTAAGCCACTGGTGTTTTGTTCGTTGCTCGCGTCGATACCACCTGCACACCCTGCAGTTCTACCGCCAGGAGTGAGTCGAGTTCGCCCTGGGCATTCATACTGACTGCATTCGCCAGCGCAGCCATCACCACGGCCTTTCTCCAAAATCCATGAACTCTGTGTTGTCCGTTGTTACTTTTCATTCTTTTAATTGTACCTTTAATTAATAAATAATGTAAAGGGGAACATTGTGTTTGTCGAGTTACTATCCATCCCTACGCCGGCATGATCCGGATCAGGTTAGAGGGTATCATCTCAGCCCACACCCGTGGGCACCCCTTGAATTGCGGCTGCAAAGGTACAAAAAAAAAGTAAAAAGTAAAAGTGAAAAGTGAAAAATTTGCTGCCGCCACACAAAACTTGAAGGGCGGCAGCAAATTCTTCACTCATATTCTTCACTCTTACCTACCTGATTCCCATGCGGGCCTCGACGACGTTCACCACGTAGTCGCCTAACTTCTCGCACTCGTTGATGAGGTCCATGTAGATGGTGCCGACAGCGTAGGTGTACTCGTGATTGTTCACATCCGTGATGTTCTGAGACTTCAACTGGTTGCGGTAGTTGTTGATCTCATGCTCAATGTTGAATGTGCGGTTCAGGTCGAACGACTCCTTGCGGCCACCCATCAAGCGGTTCATCTGTGTCAGCGACTGGTCCGTCAGTTCCATCATCTGGTGGATATGGTCGTACTGCTTCTCAACGAAGTGGTCTTCCTTGCCGTTGTACTTGCGGGAGATGGAGCGGGCCATATTGTAGCAGGCATCGCCAATCGACTCCAACTCCGAGATCTCACGGAGCATGGCACGTATCTTGGCTTTCGTGTCGTCAGACAGATGAGCATCACTCACAGACTCGAGATATTTGGCAATCTCCAGTTCCATATTGTCGCTGATGCCTTCGTACTTCTCGATACGGGTGTAGAGTTTGTTGAAATCACCAGCCTGACTATCCTTCTTGTTCGAAGAACTCGACGAGAGGGTCAGCAACTCACGAACCATTCCAAACATCCGCTGCATACGTTCTGAGAACGACTGGATCTCTTTCTGGGCCTCGAGTACTGAGAGTTCCGGCGTCTTCATGAAGCCAGCGGTGATGAAATGCAGGCGGAAGTCCTCTTCCTCATCGACCTTCTTGGACTTGATCACCCAACATACGAACTTCTCTATCTGGGGGATAAACCAGATGAGGATGAATGTGTTGGCCACGTTGAAGGCTGTGTGGAAGGCTGCAAGCACGAAACTCAGTTTAGCCGAGTTGGCGAGGAACACGCTGGCTTCCACAGCGCTCTTCTGCATGGTCACGTCGTAGCCTACCCAACCGCACACCATGTCGATGAACGGACGGAAGACGAACAGGATCCAGATAACACCAAAGACGTTGAAGAACATGTGAGCCAAAGCAGCCCGACGAGCCTGGGTGTTGGCCGACATCGCAGCCAGGTTAGAGGTCACCGTCGTACCGATGTTCTCACCCATTACCAGGGCGATACCCTGATAGATGGGCAGGGCGCCGCTCGAACAGAGGATCATCGTGATAGCCATCACGGCAGCAGATGACTGCACACAGAACGTCATCACACCACCCAGGAAAAGGAATATCAGCGTAGTGAGGAACGAATTGGGGTCGAAGGATGCGAAGAAGTTGAGCAGTGCCTCATTCTCACCTAAGTTCATCTCGGTGCCTGTCATACGGAGCGTGCCTAATCCCAAGAGCAGGAACGACAGACCGAAAAGGAAGTCGCCGATATAGCGGTATTTCTTCAGATAGATCAGGATGATGCCGATGAAGAAGGCGGGATAGACGGCGCTGGTGATGTCGAACGACATACCAGCCGACATAATCCATGCCGTCAGTGTGGTACCGATATTGGCACCCATGATGACGGAGATAGCCTGCGCCAGCGTCAACAGTCCTGCATTGACAAACGAGACGGTCATCACCGTCGTAGCCGTTGAAGACTGTACAGATGCCGTCACCAGCATACCTGTCAACATACCTGTAAAGCGATTGGTGGTCATTGCCCCAAGGACGTGTCGCAACTGCGGACCTGCCATCTTCTGCAAAGCCTCACTCATCGATTTCATACCGAACATCAGAAGAGCGAGTGAGCCAAGAAGTTTAAATATAACCAACATAAGATTTATTATAATGTGACTATTTGGCTGCAAAGATACAATATTTTTTTAACACAAAGGCATAGAGGCACTGAGAATTTAGATAAAAAAACAAAAAAAGGAACATCATCGTTAATAAATGATAATAAATAGTAGATAATCGTAAACTTAAAGAGATTTTTCATATATTTGTAAGCCAAAAGTTATTTACTACTAAATTTTGAGAACTATGAGAATGATAAACAGACCTAAAATGCTCGCCATGACACTCCTGGCAGTATTATTGCTTTTACCATGCGGACTGCTGGCTCAGTCTAAACAACAAGTGTGGTGTTTGAAGACCGATAAAGGACATTATATAGAAATGTCTCGCGTCAAGAAATTTGCCAAAGTTGATAAAGAAAACAAATTTAATGTCGTTTTCCATGAAGGCTCTGGAGCCACAGGCGTTCAGAGTGTTACTTTTGAGAAGCATGTCCCTGTCCTTTATGGTGATGCTGATGGTGACGGTTCTGTCACGGAAGATGATTTCTCGGAGATACTTAATGATATCTTGAGCGAATCCAACAAATTCCAGCCTGAGAAAGATGTTAATTTAGACGGTAAAGTTAATATTGTTGATTTGGTGATGGTCTTGGATATTATCAATAAGAAGAAAGCCGGTACCAGAGGATTATTAGCGCCATTCAGTCAGCAACTGTCGACCTCCAATGATGTGCCTGGAACCATATCTCAGGACGATTCGGGAGGTGACGAGGCTGGACGAACGAGAATGGAAGATGAGTATTGGACAATGGAGCCGTTGCCGGGATTAAAAATTGCGCCCTACAATACGGTAAGAGTGCCTGATCCCGATTTAGAAAAGCCTGAGCCTAATACCATTGAGCCCGAGCCGGAAGAGATAACACCTCAACAAGAGCCTGTAGCCGATCCCGATCTGGGAAGTGTGCCTTATTTCTGCGTACAGTTCACAGAGAACCTGAAGGACGTGAAAGCGCATGCAGCAGATGGTTACACCTTCTTCAATCCTGCCAAAGACAACCTCGACTTTAAGTACTATCTGCCCTTCACCCATGATAAACTCAGTGGCATAGTTGATGCCACTGCCGATTATTATATAGGAACAGGCCCAGATCCGTCGAAAGACCGTACCCAGTTTATACTCGCCAGCGATTTCGGCCCTCTGGCTATCAAGCAGGTAACGGCCTACAACCAGCCCATAGAGACCATCACCGTCTCCTCGAGTCGCGAACCTAGTGAGGTTGAAGGAGTTAAGAAGATTACCTATACCTTCAATGCCCTGCCCCGCAACATCGAGGAACTGAAGACACTGGAGGTGAACGACCGTGAGTATTTCAAGTCGCCGCATTTCGTCACAGCCCTCTTCATCTGCTGTCTGAACCGCCTCCCGGACAATAGTACTGATACTTGGGAGATGATTAACTATCTGCGTACTCATACTGCTACAGTCGGTGAGGACAACATCACGAAAGTATACAATGGTGATACACAGAATATTGTACAGCATTTGCTTGACCCTGACGCCAACGGCTTTCCTTCGGTTAATGGCCTGCGCAGTTATTTTGCCGGCTCGTCACCCGACAACAAATATACTCCAACGACACCTTTTCAGGTGACCATCGTAGAGAAGTCGGATGTCTACACCACCAAGGATGGTAATCTATATGCCAGGCTGTATGTGGAATCCAGCGGCCGTGACGATCTGGGTGAGCCGTTGAGACTGCGTAAAGTCGAAGGCCATGATTGGCTGGTCTATTCTGGTGAGACAGGTTTTACGAAGAAGATGAAACCTCAGAACTAATTGTAACAAAGGAATACGTTAAGGAGAGATATCTGGTATGGAACAGACAGTAAAGATCTATATCCGTAATAACGGACAGACGATAGAAGTGCCGATGGGCTGCACGCTCGAAGAGGCCTATCGCCAGTCGGGACTCGAGATGAAGCACGGCCCGATCTCGGCACATGTTAATAATAAGGTGGAGGGAATGCATTTCAGGATCTATAAGCAGAAGCAGGTCGAATTCCTGGATGTCACCTCTTCCAGCGGTAGCAGGGCTTACACCAGGTCGCTCTTCTTTGTGCTCTGTAAGGCTGTCCACGACCTCTTTGATCCTTGTAAGGTGGCTATTGACATCCCGGTGTCTAACGGCTACTACGTAAATCTGAACATCGGACGGCCTGTGACTCTCGATGATGCTGGAGCCATCCGCCGCCGTATGAAGGAGATTATCGATGCTGCATTGCCTATCCATCGGCATGAGACAACCACGCAAGAGGCCATAGAACTCTTCGACAGTCTCCATAACAAGTCGAAGGTGAAACTGCTGAAGAGTATAGGTAGCCTGTATACCACCTATTATGATATTGACGGCTATCTGGACTATTATTATGGTTCGCTGCTGACAAACACCTCACAACTCTATCTCTTCGGTGTGGAGAAATATTACGATGGCCTGTTGCTGCGCATCCCCTCCCGTGAGCATCCTGATGAACTAGGCGAGATGACGCATCAGGACAAGATGTTCGGTATCTTCAAGGAGCACCACCAGTGGCAGGATATCTTGGGACTGCGCACTATCGGCGACCTGAACGAGGTGATCAGTAAGGGCTATGCGTCGCAGTTGATCCAGGTGTCGGAGGCCCTGCAGGAGAAGAAGATTGCCAGGATCGCAGACGAGATAGCCCAGCGTAAGGGTATCAAGATGGTGCTCATCGCCGGACCGTCGTCGTCAGGTAAGACTACTACCTGCAAGCGCCTCTCTGTGCAGTTGGCCGTCAACAGCATCAAACCCGTCAACATCTCGCTCGACGACTATTTCCTCGACCGCGACAAGACGCCGCTCGACGAGAAGGGCGACTACGACTTCGAGAACCTGCACGCCCTGAACCTGCCTCTGCTGAACGAGCAACTGTCGGCCCTCTTCCGAGGCGAAGAGGTGGAACTGCCGCGTTATGACTTCCCCACGGGCACCAGTCAGAAGAGCGGCAAGAAATTACAGTTGAAGGAGAAGGAGATACTGGTCGTGGAGGGTATCCATGCCCTGAATCCTGAACTGACTTCAGAGATTCCTAATGAACAGATATTCCGTGTCTATGCCTCGGCTCTTACCACGATTCTGCTCGATAACCACAACTATGTGCCAACCACCGACAACCGTCTGCTGCGCCGCATCATCCGCGACCATAAGTATCGCGCCGTCTCGGCTCAGGAGACCATTCGCCGTTGGCCTTCAGTCCGTGCCGGAGAGAACAAGTGGATCTTCCCCTTCCAAGAGAATGCTGATGCGATGTTCAACTCTGCCATGCTCTTTGAACTGGCTGTCATCAAGAGTCAGGCGGAGCCTTTGCTCGAACAGGTGCCAGAGAACTGTGCGGAGTATGCCGAGGCTTATCGACTGCTGAAGTTCCTGCGTTACATTAAACCTATTCCGGAAACGCAGATCCCTCCCACCTCGCTCCTCCGTGAATTCCTCGGCGGCTCGTCGTTCGAGTATTAAGATTGAATATTTATTGTATAGAAAGTGTATATTTGCAAGAAAATAAAGGCGAATATACACTTTCTTTACATTTCTTTTGGCATTTTGGGCAAAAATGAATAATTTTGCAGCCCGAAAGTTAGTAATAAACCAAATAATTATGGCAGAACAATTAGAAGTGAAAGAGCTCGACCAGGTGGTCGTACGCTTCTCTGGTGACTCCGGCGACGGCATGCAGTTGGCTGGAAACATCTTCTCTACGGTCAGTGCCACCGTTGGCAACGGCATTTCCACATTCCCTGACTATCCCGCTGACATCCGCGCCCCGCAAGGTTCGCTGACGGGCGTCTCAGGCTTCCAGGTACATATCGGTGCTGGTAAGGTGTACACCCCTGGTGACAAGTGCGATGTGCTGGTAGCCATGAACGCTGCTGCGCTGAAGACGCAGTACCGCTATGCCAAGTCAGGTGCGACGATCATTATCGATACCGACTCCTTTGGACCAAAGGATCTGGAGAAGGCACAGTTTAAGACAGAGGATTACCTCGGTGAGATGGGCATCGACCCGGACCGTGTGATCCAGTGCCCCCTCACCACGATGGTGAAGGACTGTCTGGCTGATACGGGCATGGACATGAAGGCGATGATGAAGTGCCGTAACATGTTTGCACTGGGTCTTGTCTGCTGGCTCTTCGACCGTGACCTCAATCTCGTGGCCAACTTCCTGAAGGAGAAATTTGCCAAGAAACCCGCCATCGCTGAGGCTAACATCAAGGTGATCCAGGCAGGCTACGACTACGGCCATAATACCCACTCTTCGACGGTCAATGTCTATCGTGTAGAGTCGAAGACCAAGGAACCCGGACGTTATATGGATATCACGGGTAACAAGGCTACGGCCTATGGTTTCATCGCCGCTGCCGAGAAAGCAGGACTGAGGCTCTACCTTGGTTCTTATCCCATCACCCCTGCCACTGACGTGCTGCATGAGTTGTCGAAGCATAAGTCTTGTGGTGTCATCACCGTTCAGTGCGAGGACGAGATCGCTGGTTGTTCGTCAGCCCTCGGTGCTTCGTTCGCTGGTGCTCTGGGTGTGACCTCTACCTCTGGTCCTGGAATCTGTCTGAAGAGTGAGGCCATGAACCTCGCCGTCATCATGGAACTGCCGCTGGTGGTGCTTGACGTGCAGCGTGGTGGTCCTGCCACGGGTCTTCCCACGAAGTCGGAGCAGACAGACCTGTTGCAGGCATTGTTTGGCCGTAATGGTGAGAGTCCGATGCCTGTGATGGCTGCCACCAGTCCTACAGACTGCTTCGATGCTGCCTACCAGGCTTGTAAGATTGCCTTGGAGCACATGACACCTGTCGTGCTGCTGACAGACGCTTTCGTAGCCAACGGCTCGGGTGCCTTTAAACTCCCTAATCTCGCCCAACTTGACCCCATCAATCCCCCTTATGTTCCTGAGGAACTGAAAGGTAAATGGACACCGTATATGCGTGCCGAGAACGGTACCCGCTACTGGGCTGTGCCTGGTCGTGAGGGTTTCGCTCATATCCTCGGCGGACTGGAGAAGGACTCGAACACAGGTGCCATCTCTACGAATCCTGAGAACCACGATCTGATGACTCGTCTGCGCCAGCAGAAGATTGCCAATATCCAGGTACCTGACCTCGAGGTCGATGGCGATGCTGATGCCGACCTGCTGATTGTGGGCTTCGGCTCTACCTACGGTCATCTGCACTCGGCGATGGATGAACTCCGTCAGAAGGGTTACAAGGTGGCACAGACGCACTTCAAGTATCTGAACCCGCTGCCCAAGAACACCGCTGCCGTCCTTAATAAATATAATAAGGTGGTAGTGGCCGAGCAGAACATGGGTCAACTTGCTGCCTATCTCCGCATGAAGGTCGACGGCTTTGTGCCCTTCCAGTTCAATCAGGTGAAAGGTCAGCCCTTCGTGGTAGAAGAGTTAGTCAACGCATTCGAGGACATTTTAAAGAAGTAAAGCTATGAGTACGTATACAGCACAAGATTTTAAGAAAGGACAGCCTCGTTGGTGTCCGGGTTGCGGTGACCATTTCTTCCTGGCATCGCTCCATAAGGCCATGGCTGAGATCGGCGTGGCTCCCGAGAATGTTGCAGTGATCAGTGGTATCGGCTGCTCGAGCCGTCTGCCTCACTATATGGCTACCTACGGCATGAACACCATTCATGGTCGTGCTGCCGCCATCGCTACTGGTGCGAAGGTGGCTAATCCCAACCTCACCGTCTGGCAGGTGTCTGGCGACGGTGACGGACTGGCTATCGGTGGTAACCACTTCATCCATGCCAACCGTCGTAACATCGACCTGAACATGATCCTGCTCAACAACCGTATCTACGGTCTGACGAAGGGTCAGTATTCCCCCACCTCTCCCCGTGGCTTCGTGTCGAAGTCGAGTCCTTACGGTACTGTTGAGGATCCCTTCCGTCCTGCCGAACTCTGCTTCGGTGCCCGTGGACACTTCTTCGCCCGTGCCGTGGCTACCGATGCCAAAGGAACGGTGGAGATTCTGAAGGCTGCCTATGAGCACAAGGGTGCTTCGGTCTGTGAGATCCTGCAGAACTGTGTGATCTTCAACGACCACTGCCACGATATCGTATACAACAACGAGGGTCGTAAGAAGAATGCCATTTATGTAAAGCATGGCGAGAAACTCGTGTTTGGTGAGAACAATGAGTTCGGTCTCGTGCAGCAGGGCTTCGGCCTGAAGGTGGTGGAGATCGGTAAGGATGGCTATACCCTCGACGATGTGCTCGTGCATGATGCCCACTGTGAGGATAACACCCTGCAGTTGAAACTCGCCATGATGACACCCGAAGATGGCTTCCCCATCGCCCTCGGCGTGATCCGCGACGTGGAGGCTCCCACCTACAGCGATGCAGTTCACGCACAAATCGCTGAGGTCAGCGGTCAGAAGAAGTACCATAATTTTATGGAACTCCTTGAGACCAATGACATCTGGGAAGTGAAGTAACAGATAGGTTCACAGAATAAATCGGGGCGTTCGTTGAATATTTTTGGCGAGCGCCCCGATTTCTTATTATCTTTGCATCCGAAAAAGATAAAACTACACGGATATGAATAAGATTGTAATCATCATGATGGCTCTGGTAGGGGCACTGACTGTGCAAGCCGAAGAATATGCCTACCTGACCTTTGAGACGACGGACGGGACGAAAGTTTCCGTTGACGTGTCATCGTTGTCACTGACAGTCAGCGGAAACACGTTGACGGCAGGTTCGCAGACCTTTACCCTCTCAAACCTCTCCAAGATGTACTTCTCGAATACCAGCGAGACGACCGCTATCGAGGAGATCACCACTGCCACGCTCGATGAGGCAGCAGACATCTACGACCTTCAGGGGCATAAGGTTACGAAGGAGCAGATGAAAAAGGGAGTGTATATTGTAAAGACGAATAGCAAGACTTATAAAATCGTAAAGAGATGAAACGCATATTATTTTCCGTGATAGTCCTCGTGCTGACGATAGCAGCAGCAGGGCAGACGCTGAAGGTTACAACCAGTAGCGGCACCAAAGAGTATCAGGCATCGCAGGTGACAGCCAATTCGCCAGCCTCTTTTACTGGCGGCACCACGCTGACCGTGGGTAACGACGTGTTCACAATCAGCGACATTACGAGTATGGTGGTAGTCAGCAGCACGTCGGATGCAGAAGACAATACAGTAAACATCATATATAACGGCTCGACAGCTACGGTGTCGATGGCCGATAACGTCTCAAGCTACGTCACGGCAGAGGTCAGCGGCGCACATGTCACCATCACGCAGAGCAATACTGACGCGGTGGATGGCGATGAGATCACCTACGTGCTCAGCGGTTCGACGGCAGACGGCTCGCTGACACTCGACGGCTCGTACAAGTGTACCATATCACTGGCAGGACTGACGATGACGAACCCCTCGGGTGCGGCCATCAACATCACCAACTCGAAGCGCATACAGCTCAGCGCCAAGAATGGCACAGAGAATACGCTGACAGACGGTAGCGACGGCTCGCAGAAGGCCTGCATCTACTCGAAGGGGCAGTTGCAGCTGCAGGGCAAGGGCACGCTGAATGTGGCTGGCAACACGAAGCACGCCATCAAGAGCGGGGACTACATCAGCGTGAAGAACCTGACGCTGAACATCACCAAGGCCATGGGCGACGGCATCAACTGCGAAGAGTATTTCCTGATGAAGAGTGGTACCATTACCATCAGCGGCGTGGGTGACGACGGCATACAGTGCGACCTGGGCGGCGATACCTCAACGGGTGAGACCATCGATCATGACGACGAGGACAGCGGAAACGTCTATCTGGAGGGTGGTACGCTGAACATCTCTGTGACAGCCGCAGCCGCCAAGGGCATCAAGGCCGATGGCGACATGAAGATCAGCGATGGCGACATCACCGTAAAGACCACTGGCGGCGGCGCATGGGACAGCGACGACAACAAGACCAAAGCATCGAGCAGCCTTAGTGCTGACGGCAATATGAATATCAGCGGTGGCACACAGAGTCTGACCAGCACGGGTGCCGGCGGCAAGGGTATCAGCGTTGACGGAGCATTTACCGCTACAGGCGGTACTACGACCATCAGTACCAGCGGCAACGCCGTTGTGGCATCGTCGAGCGGCACCATCTCTACAGTCAGTTCGTCGAGCCAGCTCGACCGCTACGACAGCGACTATAAGTCATCGCCCAAAGGTATCAAGGTTGACGGTGCCATCACTATCAGCGACAATGCCATCATCAGTGTCACCACCACAGGTGCAGGCGGCGAGGGCATCGAGAGCAAGACTAATATCAACATCACGGGCGGTCAGGTGACCGTGAATGCCACGGACGACGCCATCAACTCGTCGTACAACGATGATACAAAGAGTTTAAGCACTGCCGGCGACCTGACCATCAGCGGCGGCTACGTCTATGCCCGCTCTACCGGTAACGACGGCATCGATGCCAACGGCAACTGCTACATCAAGGGCGGACTGGTATATGCCATCGGGACATCAAGTCCAGAGGTGGCCATCGACGCCAATAGCGAGCAGCGGAAACAGTTGTACGTCCAAGGGGGAACCATCATTGCCATCGGCGGACTGGAGAGCGGTGCCAGTCTCACACAGTCGTGCTACTCTACCAACTCATGGAACAAGAACACCTGGTATGCCCTGACCGTCGGCAGCGATGTGCTGGCCTTCCAGACACCATCCAGCGGCGGCAGCACGATGGTCGTCAGCGGAGCCTCACAGCCAACATTGAAGAGCGGTGTCACCGTCAGTAGCGGTACTGAGATCTTCGGCGGCGCAGGCTATATCGATGCCACAGTCGCTGGCGGCACATCCGTCTCGCTCTCATCCTATACCGGTGGCGGCGGCTTTGGCCCAGGAGGAGGGGGCTCTGGCGGTGGTGGTGGCTGGCCAGGCGGTCACTAATTCGTAATAAAACAATCCTAAGGCAGAATCTACCTGCCTTGGGATTGGACACAAATATTCATTATTAACAACAAAACAACTACGTTTATGAAGAAGTTTTTACTTACAGCAACGGTTTTGATGGCAATAGCCATCGGTATGAACGCCCAGCCTCCTAGCGACAGTTCTCCAAAGTATCCGCAGGGTGCCACGAAGCAGTATTCCAACGGCACGAACACACTGACTGAGGATGTCGATTGTTCAACGCAGTATTATAACGCTGTTCAAGTTTCAGGCGGCACACTCTCGATGACGGGCTGCAACATCACCAAGACGGGTGACGGCAGCAGTGGCGACAACAGCAGTTTCTACGGCAACAACTCCAGCATCTATGCCGGTGCAGCGAGTTCAACAGACTACAGCAGTACAACAGCTGCCAGCGACGCGAAGATTATCATCAACAACTGTACAGTGGCCTCCAGTTCACAAGGTGCCAATGCCGTGATTGCCACGAACGGTGCCACCATCGAGATTGACGGAATCACCATCGTGAACAACAATAGCGTCTCGCGCGGCCTACATGCCACCTACGGCGGCATCATCAATGCCTCGAATGTCGATATCACCACTAACGAAGCCACCTCATCGACTATCGCTACCGACCGTGGCGGCGGTACTGTCACCGTCAACGGCGGAACGGCAACGGCCAATGGCTCGAAGTCGGCTGTTATCTACTCTACAGGCGTCATGTCGGCAACAGACCTCGTCGGCACGTCGGCCAAGGGTGAAATAGCCGTCATCGAGGGCGACAACAGTATCTCGATGATCAACTGCACGATGACCAGCGGCTCCTCGGAACGCGGTCTGCTGATGATGCAGAGCGGCTCTGGCGATGCCAGCGGCGTGAACCCCGTGATGACCATCACCGGCACCTCGCTGACGATGACCGACAGCAGCGCACCGCTTTTGGAGGTCGCCACTTGCGTCACTGCCACCTGCACCCTCGACAACTGCACCGTCACCGTTCCCTCTGGCATCCTGATGTACGTGATGGAAGATTCGCAGTGGAGCACCACCGGCGCCACGGGTAACCTCATCCTTGACAATGGTTCGTATGATGGCATCGTAAAGTATGATAGCGGCTATACCGCCAACGTCACAGTAAAAGCAGGAGCTGTATGGAACCTGACGGGCAATGCTACCGTATCGACACTGGTGAACAACGGCACCATCAACAAAAACGGCTACACACTGACGTACTTATCGATGAGCGGCAGCGGCACCATCAACGAGACCACAGGCATCGAAGCGTTGAAGTCACAGACAAACACATATAGACCGATATATAACCTCGCAGGCCAGTGTGTCAGCAGTTCCGCTAAAGGCATCGTCATCAAAGACGGAAAAAAGATGGTAATGCGATAAGCCATTGATATATGAAGAAGATTATTTTGTTATTGACATTGTTGGTGGGAAGACTGGCGGTGCAGGCTGATGACTATGCCTACCTTACCTTTGAGATGACAGACGGAGCGAAGGTTTCCGTTCCTGTGGAGGAGTCTCTGACACTGACTATCAACGCAACCACGTTGACGGTAGGCTCGCAGACATTCTCACTTTCGAACCTAAGCAAGATGTACTTCTCAGTTTCTGACGAACAAACCACAAGCCTCTATACGTTCATCATCAACACCATTATGAACCCATCGCCGGATGAAGATGACATAAAGAAAGCTGACATCAATGGTGACGGAAAGGTGAATGTCGCCGACGTAGTGACTTTAACAAACGATGGACACTGAACCACAATATTTTTCTAATTCTTACGTTATTAAGTATGGTTAGAATGTATTGGATGAAACAGTCGCGACAGGAGAATCTGGTCTACTTGGTCGTGTGGGGTCTGCTCTTTGCAGCCCCGCTGCTGAGTCTGTATGTGCGCACCATCAGCGATTCGAATGTCACATTCGACTGGGCAGAGGTGTTCTTGGTGTGGCGTAAGTTCGCGATTTACCTCGTCCTGTTCCTCGTCCATAACTTCTTGCTGGCGCCGCTGTTGGTGCATCAGCACCGCAGGGTGGCGTATTTCTCCATCGTGGCAGTGGTCCTCGTGGCCTTTATGGTTTATCAGTGTAACAGCCGGCCTCATGTCAGGAAGCCTCTGAGGCACAGGCCACATATCGAACAGCCGGACAGGCATCGGCCTCACTTCGATGAGCCGCCGAAAGAGTTCGATGGCGGTCATCAGCCGTTTGGTGAGCCTGGTCCCCAGATGCATCGTCGCAACGGAACGCCTCCCTTCGTTGGCGAGCGAGACATCATGGCCGTCGTACTGCTTATCTTGATGTTTGGTGCCAACTTGGGTATCAAGGGCTATTTCCGCAGTCGCGACGACCGTAAGCGACTGGCCCAACTGGAGAAGCAGAACCTTGAGCAGCAGTTGGAGTACCTGCGCTATCAGATCAATCCGCATTTCTTCATGAATACACTCAACAACATCCATGCCCTTGTTGACATAGACCCTGAGAAGGCGAAGGATACGATCCTGGAACTGTCGAAGATGATGCGTTTTGTGCTCTACGAGGGTAATAAGCAGGTTGTGCCGTTGACGCGGGAGTTCGACTTTGTCCGTCACTATATTACGCTGATGCAGTTGCGTTATACTGATAAGGTACGCATCCATGTCAGCCTTCCCCAGGAGACTCCAGACCGTCAGATTCCGCCGCTGATACTCATCACCTTCATCGAGAACGCCTTTAAACATGGTGTCAGTTACCAGCAGGAGTCGTTTATCGAGGTGTCTGGCGTGGTCGAGGGAGAGATGCTGCGGTTCTCATGCCGTAACTCGAAGGCAGAGAAACCCAACGAGGAGAAAGGCGGCGTGGGTCTCGCCAATGTGCGGAGCCGGCTGGATCTGATATATGGTAAGAACTATACGCTCGACATCAGCGATGAGCCTGATGTCTATACCGTAGAACTCGTCATTCCCCTCCAATCATCAATGTGTAAATCGTAAATCCGTGAATCAGCCAATGAATATCCGTTGTCTTGCTATCGATGATGAGCCGTTGGCTCTGCAACAACTCGTTACATATATAAATAAGGTGTCGTTCCTCGAACTGGCTGCCCAGTGCCAGAGTGCGCTGGAAGCCCGTGCGTTTCTGGAGCACGACACGGTGGATGCCATCTTCTGCGACATCAATATGCCCGACCTCAACGGCATGGACTTCGTGAAGTCGCTTGCTGTACCGCCACAGATCGTCTTCACCACGGCTTACTCCGAGTACGCCGTCGAGGGCTTCCGTGTCAATGCCGTCGACTATCTGCTGAAGCCTTTCGGCCTGCAGGAATTCCAGCGGGCGGCCAATCGATTAAGCGAGAGGTTAGAACAGAAGACTGAGAGGCATGAGCACTCTCAGGCTGAAAACGATGTCATCTTCCTCAAGACCGACTACCGTGTCGTGAAGGTCAGCATCCCTGATATCCGATATATTGAGGGCATGAGCGAGTACCTGAAGGTGTGGATAGAAGGCGAGGCGAAGCCCATTATCACCCTGTTGTCGATGAAGAAGATGGAAGAGCGATTGCCGGATTACTTCATGCGCATCCATCGCTCCTATATCATCAACCTCAACAAGATCCAGGAGGTGAACAAGAACCGGGTCATCATGGACGCCGAGACCTATCTTCCCATCGGCGATATGTACAAAGAAACCTTCCAGGCCTATTTGGATACCAAGTTCTTGGGGAAATAATACCCCTAGGCGTAGCCCTCGAAGAGTGGCACGATGTTGCATGATTTTTTGCTATGTCTACTTGTCAATCAGTCTTGATGCACAGGAGCAGACATGAAATCGTGTATTTATACACTCAATATTCGTATTATTTAAGAATTCGGCGTCGGCTGATCAGAAAAAACTTCGTACCTTTGCAACCGCGAAAATTGTAATAATAGGAATTGTAAAATTGTAAATCTTTAGTCGATGTTTCACATTTACGAAGGCTTCCATCTGGTAGAGACGTATCACAAGATGCGTCACCAGCGCAAGTATCATCCCGAAGACAGCACCAAGCGTGTCGTCAAGATTGCCCTTGTGGCATTAGTCACCCTCCTGCTCTGGAATATTCCGACGGAATGGTTCGGAATTCAGAATCTGACAGTCATCCAGCAGCGCGTGATTGCCATCTTTGCCTTTGCCACATTGATGTGGATTCTCGAAGTAGTCAGTTCATGGGCCACATCGATAGCCATCATGGTACTGATGTTGCTATTCTGTACGGACAGTGGTATCGCGCCGATGGTAAACGAGGAAGAGGTAGGCAAAGTACTCAGTTACAAGGGTGTGATGGCTTGCTTTGCTGACCCAGTAATCATGCTGTTTATCGGTGGATTTGTTCTGGCCATCGCCGCTACGAAGACTGGTCTCGATGCCCAATTGGCCAAAGTGCTGCTGAAGCCTTTCGGAACGAAGAGTGAGATGGTGCTATTGGGATTCCTGCTGGTGACGGGTCTGTTCTCGATGTTTGTCTCGAACACGGCTACTGCCGCTATGATGCTCACGTTCCTTACGCCTGTATTCCGTCAGTTGCCTCCTGAGGGCAAGGGTCGTATCGCTCTGGCCATGTCGATTCCTGTAGCTGCCAACCTGGGTGGTATGGGTACGCCTATTGGTACACCGCCGAATAATATCGCCTTGAAGTATCTGAACGATCCTGAGGGCCTGAACCTGGGTCTGGGCTTCGGTCAGTGGATGATGTTCATGTTCCCCTTGGTAATCTTGCTGTTGTTTATCAGTTGGCGGCTGCTCCTGAAGTTCTTCCCTTTCAGCCAGAAAACGGTAGAACTGAACATAGAAGGAGGTATGCAGAAGGGATTCCACTCCACAGTGGTCATAATCACTTTCTTCCTTACCATCGCTCTCTGGCTCTCTGACCGTTTCACCGGCATCAATGCCAATACAGTGGCTATGGTTCCGTTCTGTATCTTTGCCCTGACGGGTGTTATCAACAAGCGCGACTTGGAGCAGATCAACTGGAGTGTTATCTGGATGGTGGCTGGCGGCTTTGCCCTCGGTTATGGTCTGAATGCCTCTGGTCTGGCTGCAAATGCTGTGGAGAGCATCCCCTTCGGCGAGTTCTCGCCATTGCTGATTCTGTTGCTGGGGGGGGCTATCTGTTATGTTCTCTCCAACTTCATCTCCAACTCTGCGACAGCCGCTTTGCTAATGCCTATCCTGGCTGTGGTCTGCGGTGCAATGGGTGATAAACTCGCACCTATCGGTGGTACGGGTACTGTGTTGATCGGTGTGGCCATCGCCGCTTCGTCGGCCATGATTCTGCCTATCTCTACCCCACCGAATGCCTTGGCTTTCGCTACAGGGTATGTCAAACAGAAGGATATGTCGAAGATTGGTATTATCATGGGTGTCCTTTCGATGGTACTTGGCTTCGGCCTCGTCTACTTGATGGGAACACTCCGTCTGATTTAATGATAGAATAGGCACATTGTCCTATATAAACGTATTAAATCCCGAAACGTGCGAGCGTTTCGGGATTTAATTCGTATTGCGTTTGTGCTATAGTTTGTGCATGAACGGCAGTTGCTGTGCTAGGTGGAGTACACCCTCTGCCAGCGTGATATTGGCGGCCTGCTCGCCGTTGACGGCATCGTAGACGGCCTTGATGCCGTACAGGCCGCCTCCCTGTTTGAGGGCATAGACCAGACAGAGGTTCTGCAATCCGATACTCTCGGAGAGGATGTCGAGATCGGTGACGGCCAACTGGGAGAGTGCCAGTTGGTAAGCGTCCTCGCTGTTCTCATCGATGAATTGTTGCACGTCGCCGAGGTCTTTGAAACGGAAGGTCTCGAGTATAGGCATGAAATTCATCATCGGGGCGGGGAATATCTCCGCTTGGTTGACGGCTGCGATGCGCTGGTTCAGGCGGTCGAAGGGGCGCAGTTCAAGAAATTGGCGGAAGGACTCCGTAGAGAGTGACACTTCGCTGAACTGGCCAGACTTGACCAGCGAATGCACCTGCCGGCGGTATTCCGACATAGCAGTTCTCAGACGGCTGAACTCGTCGTCAGCCATCTCGAGCATGCCCGCCAGACGGCTGAACTGACGTACGAACTCGGGGGGCAGTTTGACGGCGCCTTTGTAGCCGATGTCGTGCTCAATGGCCGACCACACGTGCTGCAAGGCTGTCCGCATCTGTATCTCGAAGGGGATGTCGCGTAATGGTCCTTCCTTCAGATAGCAGATGTAGTGAAGAGAGAGGTAGCCGAAACTGTCTAACTGGTGCTTGCGCTTATCCACAGAATTCTTCCAGTCGATGTCGAATATCTGCTTGGCGATGGCTGCCACCTTGTCGACGTCGTCGGTGTAATAGGTCACAGCCCTGATACCGACGAGGTCGGTAATATCGTAGATGGTTTTATACTTATACCCCTTCTTCTCCAACTTGCCTGTCAGGGAGTCTTCCGTCTTTACACGGCGCTCGAAGGTGTTAAGTTGGATATTCTGTTCGCGCAGTGCCTTCAGTAGCATGCTGGAAACCTGCTCAGCCAACTGTTCCAACTGTGGAAGATGAGCGTTATATGCGTTCAAGAGATCCACAGTGTGTGGACTCAGCATGTTCATACGAACTCGAAGAGGTGGGTGAAGCCCGTCATGGCAAACACCTGTCGGAGGTTGTCGTTCATGCCGGCGACAGCAACCTTGCTGCCCTTAGACTTAGCGACCTTGAGTAGTGCCAGGAAGAGACGAAGTCCGCTGGAAGAGATGTATTCAAGTTTCTCACAATCAAGGATGATGTCGTGACCTTCGCAGTTGTGGAGAACTTTCATTTCTTGTTCTGTCTGGATGGATGCTGCTGTGTCGAGACGACCCTCAAAGTGCATGATGTACTTACCTTCTTTTTCCTCAAATGTTGTTTTCATAATGATATTTGTTACTTTATTGATTTGTTAAGTTTATTTCTCACCCTTTCACCTTTTTCTTCAGTGTCAGGACATTATGTCCGTCTTTATACTCATATCCGATACTGTCCATCATCTGACGTACGAGGTATATGCCCAGTCCGCCGATGTCACGTTCCTCTGCAGAAAGAGTAATGTCAACCTCTCCCTTGGTCGTAGGATCGAAAGGCTTGCCCGAGTCTGTGATGACAAACGTCAGCCACTGCTCGTCTGCCCATGCCTCAATATCCACGTAGCCTTTCACCCCTTCGGGGTAGGCATAGTCCATTACGTTGACGACGGCCTCCTCGATAGCCAGGTTCATCTGCATGGTGACCATGTCGTCGAAACTTAGTGCCTCACAAATCTCCTCGACGAAAGTAGCCAGCCGCGGCACGTCTTTCAAGTCGTTGGTCAGTGTAAGGGTTCTGTGATTACTTAGGTCTTGTGGCATAGTTATCGCTTTTCAGAAATTTTACGGAATGATTGTAACTTTTCACCGTAGCAGAGGTCGCCGCAGTCTCCGAAGCCAGGTACGATGTACTTCTGCTCGTTCATGCCTTGGTCGATGGCGGCGCACCAGATCTGGCTGTCCTCGGGCAATGCCTCCTTCACCACCTCCAGTCCTTCGGGTGCAGCAATGACGCAGCAGAGGTGTATCTTCTTGGGCTTGCCCGTCTGCAGCAGGGAGTCGATGGCTGCTGCCAATGATCCGCCAGTAGCCAACATGGGATCAACAATCAGCAGCGTCTTGTTCTTGACACTCTGGGCAGCGATGTACTCAGTATGGATGCCCACCTCGGTATGCTCACGGTTGATATACATCCGGAAGGCAGAGACGAAACCATTGTCGGCCTTGTCGAACACATTAAGAAATCCCTCATGGAACGGCAGCCCGGCACGGAGTACAGTGGCGATGACCATATCGTCTTTCGGCAGCGGTATGTCTACCGTGCCCAGTGGCGTAGTGATGGTCTTGGTCTTATACTCCAGGGTCTTCGACAACTCGTAGGCCATCATCTCGCCGATGCGCGTGATATTATGCCGGAACAGGAGCCGGTTCTTCTGGTAATTCTTGTCTCGCAACTCTGACATATAGAGGTTGATGATGGAGTTGCTCTGACTGAAATCTACAATCTTCATATCACTGATGTTTCAAGTTCTGTGTGCAAAGATAATCATTTTTTTAAATATAAGTACATGTGAACCTATTTTTTTATGTTTCTTTTGTTCTTTTGTCTAAAAAAAGTAGTAACTTTGCAGCGGATTTATAGAAAGCGACTATGCAAACAAACACTCATTTGGCCAGATTGATTCATGATCAGGCTAAAATTTATGGAGACCGCGAGGTGCTGATCTACAAGGATTTTGGCGGAAAGGAATGGAAGTCTCTGTCTTGGAATCAGTTCTCTGATACGGTCAGGGTAGTGTCGAACGCTCTGCTGAATCTGGGTGTGAAGGTACAGGAGAACGTTGGCGTGTTCTCGCAGAACTCTATCCAGTATCTGTTCTGCGACTTTGGTGCCTGGGGTATCCGTGCCGTCACCATCCCCTTCTATGCTACCAGCAGCGAACAGCAGATTCAGTTCATGGTGAGCGACGCAAAGGTGCGTTTCCTTTTCGTTGGCGAACAAGATCAGTATGACAAGGCCCGCCGTGTGTTTGCTACCTGCAAAACCTTAGAGCGTATCATCATCTTCGACAAGGCGGTGCGCATCTCCAGCAAGGATGCCAATGTCATGTACTTCGAGGACTTCCTGAAACTGGGTGAGAATCTGCCACGCCAGACGGAGGTGGATGCTTTGACAGCCCAGGCCTCGATGGATGATATTGCTAATATTCTCTATACCTCTGGTACGACGGGCGATTCAAAAGGCGTCATCCTGACCTGTGGGCAGTACCATGCCGCCATGGAAGCCAATAACAAGTGTGTGCCAGTGGGCGAGAAGGACCGTGTGCTGAATTTCCTGCCCTTTACCCATATCTTTGAGAAAGGATGGAAGATCCTCTCTCTGACGAAGGGAGCCACCCTGATCGTGAATACCTACCCGATGGAGGTGCAGCAGTCGATGCGGGAGACGCATCCCACCTGTATGTCGTCGGTACCCCGTTTCTGGGAGAAGGTCTACATGGGCGTGATGGAGCAGATCGAGAAGTCCAGCGCTCCTAAACGCAAACTGTTCCTACATGCCATGAATGTAGGTAAGAAGCATAACGTCGACTACCTGTCGAAGGGCAGGCGCCCACCGTTAGGGCTTCATCTGGAGTACGAGATGCTTAACAAGACTGTATTCTCCCTGGTGCGAAAGGAACTGGGTCTTGAGAATGCCCATTTCTTCCCGACGGCAGGTGCAACTGTTAATCCAAAGGTGGAAGAGTTCGTCCATTCCATCGGCATCAATATGATTGTCGGCTATGGGCTGACGGAAAGCCTGGCTACCGTGAGTTGTAATCATCTTGGCGAGCCGTATACCGTCGGAGGTGTCGGCATTCCCATCGAAGGCATCGATGTCAGGATCAGCAGTGAAGGCGAAGTGCTGTTGAAAGGTCCGACGATTACCCGAGGCTATTATAACCGTGACGACCTGACGAAGGCTGCCTTTACGGCAGACGGCTATTTCAAGACTGGCGACTCCGGCTATCTGAAGGACGGGGAACTCTTCCTGAAGGAGCGTATCAAGGACCTCTACAAGACTTCCAACGGCAAATACATTGCTCCGCAGATGATTGAGTCGAAACTCCTGGTAGACAAGTATATTGATCAGATTGCCATTATCGCAGACCAGCGTAAGTTCGTCTCAGCCCTGATTATTCCCGTCTATTCGCTTTTGGAGGAATATGCCCGTGAGCATCAGATTCCGTTTGAGAGCCGGGAGCAACTCTGTGCCAGTCCGCAGATCAATGAGATGATGAAGGAGCGTATCGATACCCTTCAGCAGCAGTTGGCTCACTATGAGCAGATCAAGCGTTTCACCCTGTTGCCCCATCACTTCTCGATGGAGCGGGGCGAACTGACCAATACCTTGAAGATCAAGCGTCGCGTGCTCAACGAGAACTACCGTAAGGAGATCGATGCCATGTACGCAGACTAGCGTCCCACTAAGATGATGATGGACCGTGGGCCTACCAGCACCTCATGCTGGCTCTCAATGAGTGGCTCCTGCCCGGGCTCAAAGATATCATCTGGAGTCTCTACGCCAGTATTGGCAAATACGCGCCATGAAAGGCCTGCTGGCAGTTGGGGCAGTTCAAAGCCGTGCATCTCCCAGTGCATGTTCATGGCCACGTAGATGAAGTCGTCATCGTCGGCATATTGCCCGTTGAGCATGAAGGCCTGTGTGAGATTGTTATAACCGCTTTCGGATTGCCAAGCCTTCACACCGTGCCACGAGAAGTCAGGATATCCCAGGTTGCGATAGTCGCATAGTCTGAGGTGGTCTTCGTAGCGTAGCACCTTGTGTAGTCGGCGGAAGCGGATCATCAGTTTGAAATATCGGAAGATGTCGGCATGCTTCTTCTGATTGTTCCAGTTGAGCCAGGCGATTTCGTTATCCTGGCAGTAGGCGTTGTTGTTGCCTTGCTGAGAGTTGCCCATCTCGTCGCCCGAGAGCACCATCGGTATGCCCTGACTCACCATGAGCATCGTGATGGCGTTTTTCACTTGGCGGTTGCGCAGGGCGATGACTTCAGGATCATCAGTATCACCCTCGCAGCCACAGTTCCAACTGTTGTTGTGGTTCTCGCCGTCGCGGTTGTCCTCGCCGTTGGCCTCGTTGTGCTTGCTGTTATAGGATACCAGGTCCATGAGCGTGAAGCCGTCATGGGCGGTGATGAAGTTCACGCTGGCCTTGATGCCGCGCCCCTGTGAGGCGTAGAGGTCGGGCGAGCCGATGATGCGCTCCTTCACGTCACCGAGCACATCCTGGTCGCTCTTCAGGAATCGGCGCATGCTGTCGCGGAACTTTCCGTTCCACTCTGCCCATCGCCCCCATGAGGGGAATGATCCCACCTGATAGAGTCCGCCGGCATCCCACGCCTCGGCTATCAGTTTTGTCTTTCCGAGGATGGGGTCGTGCGCCAGCGATTCGAGCAGCGGAGGGTTCGACATGGGGTGGCCGTTTTGGTCGCGCCCCAGGATGGCGGCCAGGTCGAAGCGGAACCCGTCTATATGATAGTCGACCACCCAATAGCGCAGACTTTCCACAATCATGTCGCGCACGTTGGGGTTGTTGCAGTTCAGCGTATTGCCGCACCCGCTGAAATTATAGTAGTGTCCGTCGGGCGTAAGCATGTAATAGGTCTTATTGTCGATGCCGCGATAAGAGATGTAGGGTCCCTGCTCGTTGCCTTCGGCCGTGTGGTTGAACACCACGTCGAGTATCACCTCAATGCCGTTGGCATGCAGTCGCTTGATCATGTTCTTCAGTTCATCCACCTGCATGCCGAATTTCCCCGTAGAAGCGTATGCCGCCTTGGGGGCGAAGAATCCCACGTTGCTGTAGCCCCACAGGTTGAAGAGCCGTCGCCCGTCGACGGGAGAGATGCGATTGTTCTCAAACTCATCGAACTCGTGGATGGGCATCAGTTCCACGCAGTTGACACCCAGTTCCTTCAGGTAGGGTATCTTCTCGACGATGCCGGCAAACGTACCCTTGTGCTTCACGCCAGAGGCCTCGCCGCAAGTGAAGTTGCGCACATGCATCTCATAGATGATGAGGTCGTTCACGGGAGTCTCCAGGGGCAGGTCGTCTTCCCAGTCGAAGTCGTCGAACACCACTCGGGCCCGATACTGGTAACTGCTGTCCCAGTTAGGTTCCTGTCCCCATATATCACGCCCCACAATCAACTTCGCATAGGGGTCGAGCAGTATCTTCGACTTGTCGAAACGGTGGCCCTCTTCCGGCATGAAGGGACCGTCCATCCGGAAACCGTATTCGATATTCTCATAGTCCAGGTCGAAGATGATCATCGAGAACACATTGCCCAGGCGGAACTCCCTGAAAAAGGGGATTTCCACGAACGGCTCCTCCTCCCGATTGTGGAACAGCACCAGTGTGCAGTCGGTGGCGTAGCGGGAATATACCGAGAAGTTGACCATATTGCCAACGACCATGGCTCCAAAGGGGTAGGGTCTGCCTGGTCGCAACTTCAGCCCCTGGTACTCATGAGTGGGAAATAAATCGACTCTATGCATCGTCTGGCCTTTTTACTCTTTCATCTTTTCAAGGCACTCTTCCATGGTGCTGAAGGTTTCGAAGAACGTGTTGAAGCCTGTGACATCCATGATGTCCTTCACCTCTTCACTGATTCCGACCAGAAAGAGTTTCAGTCCTTTCGAGGCTGCTACCTTCTTGGAATAGAGTAACACGCGCAGGCCTGCACTGGAAATGTATCTGCAGGCGGTCATGTCGAGCACCACGTTGCTGCCTCTCTCCAAGATGGGCAGGATGTCGGCTTGTGTTTGCTGGTAGTTGAAAGAGTCCAGCCTTTTGTCTAATTGGTATGTCTCAAAGTTCATACGGTCTGTTTTCTGATACTTAGTTGGGGGGATTTTGACCAGTCCATGCAGTTGCGCACACGGAGGTCTGCGTAGGGTTCTGCATTGAAGATGGTGGGATTGTTCGTCATCAGTTGCTCCGTCCCATAGAGGAAGGAGAACGGCCTTGGCAGTTCTGTCGTCAGGTCGATGGCTTCCTGCAGCAGATTCACGTCATCATGGCAGTCGAACATAAACCTGTCGGTGTCGTGATTGTCGAGGAACAAGACCAGTTTGAAGTCGTCTGGATACTTGGCGAAGTGATCGGCGATCTTGCTGCGAAGCGTCTGATTGCCCTTGATGCCTCGGCCGGCATGGACTTCCTCCAGGAGGATATCACGGTAGGCAAAGTCCAGGACGCCGTCGAGCGTGCCCACGTAGTCGGCCTGCAAGTCGTCCTGGCTGAAGGGCTCGGCTTCTTGCGCCAGGAACTCGTTCAGCCTCTTCTCCGTCTTGAAATACAGTTGGCTGGCCAGTTGCGGGCCGATACCCTGTGCCCACACCTCGCCGAACACCACGATGTCGCTGCGGACGGCCTGCATCTGTTCACGGAAGCGGCTCAGGAAACTGAATGGCTGTCCCAGGGCATGGTCGATGCGGAACGCGTCGACTCCCATGCGGGCGAGCCGCTCGGCCTTTTCGATCATGAAGCGGGCTACCTCGGGGTTCGTCAGGTTGAACTTGGGCAGGTCGCCAAAGCCTAAGAACGAGACGAACTCGTCGCTGTCCTCCTTTGGATAGAAGAACCAGTCGCGGTGCTTGCCGCCATTCTTCAGCAGCGACTCCTCGAAGACCGGAGCCTCGTACCAGCAGTGGTTGGGCACGAAGTCGCAGATAATCTTCAGCCCCTTCTCGTGAGCCTGATCCAGCAGTTGCTGATAGTCCTCCCACGTGCCGAAGTGCGGATCCACGTCTTCAAAATTCAGCGTGTGATACCCATGATAGTTTGCCGACCTGAAGATCGGCGAGAGCATGATCGCCGTAAAGCCGAGACTCTTGATGTAGTCGAGTTTGTCAAGGACTCCCTCCAGGTTTCCTCCGCAGAACACGTTGGTGAGGTCCATGCGCCCGTTCTCGCTGGTTGGCGGCTTCTGCCAGCCTCCGTTGAATCTGTCAATCAGCAGGTGATAGATTCGGATGTTATTAAACCACTCGTTCATATATACATTAATTATTTACGGTGCAAATATACGAAAAAAAACAAGAAAATCATGAAGAATGCTTCACTAAATGCAGATTTATGTTTTTTTTGCTTTCCATGACCGTAAGGGATGCCTGTTTACACTCTTGGAGATGCCTTCTATACCCCTATAGGAGGCATCCCTTACTCTCATACTAAGCATCCCTTACAGTCGTGCAAGGCATCTTAGCGACCCTTAAGTATATATACTTACAAATGCACCCTTGATTTTGCTATCTGGAGATAGCAATTCAAGGCAACAATCTGCAAGTGATCATTCAAAAAAGGGAAACACCTCACATCAATCTCACGAAACCCCTTTAAATAAAGGGAAAGCGCATTTCAAACACCTCACATAACACCTCACATAACACCTCACATAGACCTCACATACAGGTAACATCAGACGTCAGCGTGTCATGTGAGGTGTTGGGCAATACTACAATTTACTTCAGATCAGGCAACTCCAGCCACTTCATATAGCAGAAATCCTGACGGTGGGGTAGTCGCTTGTTTTTTGGATACATACGGACGGCACTTCTGTACTGGCCGGACTGCTTGGGAGTCAGGTCTGCCTCAAAGGTATAGTTGTTGCCGTCACGGCCTGTCATCTTCAGCGGCTCGACGTGTAGCACACGCTCTTCGCCGTTGCTGTCAGTGTGGATGTCTACCTTCTCCAGGCCGATGGCATCGTCAAGGCCCTGTTCATTGATGACATACTTTAAGTGGTATTGCTTATTGGTCTCGCCTCCTGTTAAGGGGAAGTCCCATCCTGCACTGACCACACTGATGCTGTCCCAACGCTCAGCCACCGTCTCCTTCCACAGGGCGATTTCTTTGGCCAGTCGGTAGCCGTCCTTGGAAAGTTCCTTGAAGCGTTTGGCCTCCTTCTCGTAGAACTTGCTATAGTAGTCGTCGAGTTGGCGCTTCATGGTGTAGTGGGGGGCAATCTGGGCGATAGAGTTCTTGATGACCTTGATCCAGCCCTTCGAGATGCCCTTCTTATCCTTATTATAATAAAGAGGTATAATCTCATTCTCCAACAGTCCATAGATGGTGGCTGCATCGAGGCGGTCCTGATAATCCTGGTTCTGGTAGGTGCGCTTCTCCGTAAGTGCCCAGCCGGCACCCTCGCGATAGCCCTCCAGCCACCAGCCGTCCTTCACGCTGAGGTTCACGACACCGTTCATCTCAGCCTTCTCTCCTGATGTGCCTGAGGCCTCTAACGGCCGGGTCGGCGTGTTCATCCAGATATCAACACCAGAGACGAGACGGCGGGCCAGCAGGAAGTCGTAGTCTTCTACGAAAATCACCTTGCCCTGGAACTCGTCACGCTGCGAAATCTCATAGATCCGCTTGATCAGTCCCTGACCTGCACCATCTGCGGGATGAGCCTTGCCGGCAAACAAGAACACGACGGGGCGCTCTGGGTTGTTCACGATCTTGCTGAGACGGTCGAGGTCGGTAAACAGCAAGTGAGCACGCTTATAAGTGGCAAAGCGACGGCAGAATCCGATGATCAGTGCGTTGGGATTGAAGCGTTCTGCCATCTTGGTGATGCGTGAGGGGTCGTTCTGATTCTTCAGCCATGTGGCTTTGAACTGCTTCTCTATATAGAATATAAGGTTACGCTTCATGGCCAAACGGGCTTGCCATAGTTCCTCGTCAGGACAGTCGTAGATGCCTTTCCACCGCTCCTCGTTCGACTGGTCAGTCATGAAGGCAGGATCCAGATGCTTCTCGTAGATGTTCTTTAGCCAGCCTGTGGCAACCCAGGTGGGGAAGTGTACGCCGTTGGTGACGTAGCCCACGTGATTCTCCTCAGGGAAATAACCAGCCCAGATGTTGGCGAACATCTTCTGTGACACCCATCCGTGGAGCATCGACACGCCGTTCACCTCCTGACAAGTGTTGCAGGCGAAGGTCGACATACAGAACCTCTCACCCTTGTCGTCAGGGTTCGTACGGCCCATGCCGATGAACTCATCCCAAGAGATGCCGAGTTTCTGAGGATAGCCACCCATGTACTTGCCGAAGAGACCCTCGTCGAAGTAGTCGTGGCCGGCAGGCACCGGTGTATGGACGGTATAGAGTGAAGAGGCGCGGACCAACTCCATGGCCTGGTTGAAGGTCAGACCGTCTTCCTCGATATAGTCGCACAGACGCTGCAGGTTGCAGAGGGCTGCATGGCCCTCGTTGCAGTGATAGATATCCTTCTTGATGCCGAGTTTCTTCAGCAGCAGCATACCACCGATACCAAGCAGAATCTCCTGCTTCAGGCGGTTCTCCCAGTCACCACCATACAAGGCGTGGGTGATGGGCTTGTCGAACTCAGAGTTCATCTCATTGTCGGTGTCGAGCAGATACAACTTCACACGGCCTACATTCACACGCCAGACGTAAGCATAGACATGGTAGTTCATATAGGGAACATCGATTACCATCGGATTGCCGTCCTTGTCGAGTTGACGCTCGATAGGCAGAGATCCGAAGTTCTGAGCCTCGTAGTTGGCGACCTGCTGACCGTCCATCGAGAGGCTCTGGGTGAAATAGCCGAAACGATAGAGGAAGCCGACAGCGCACATATCTACGTTAGAGTCACTGGCCTCCTTCACGTAGTCACCAGCCAGCATACCCAGACCGCCAGAGTAGATCTTCAGGGCTGAGTGGATGCCATACTCCATGCAGAAATAAGCCACAGATGGACGGTTCTTGTCTGGTTCCACATCCATATACTTGCGGAATTTGGCATAGACATCCTTGATGCGCTTCATGAGGCTCTTGTCCTTCAGGATTTCCTCCTTACGACCATAGGTGAGACGCTCGAGTAACATCACTGGATTGTGCCGTACCTCATGATAGATTTCTACGTCGAGGTCACGGAACAGGTCGCGAGCCTCATGGTTCCATACCCACCACATGTTGTGGGCTATCTCATCCAAACACTTCAGTTCCTCTGGTAGGGTAGCCTTTACGGTCAACATTCTCCACTGCGGAACATTGGTATAGCCTGCTTTGATTTTCATCATCTGTTCGTTTTTGTTTTTTACCTATTTACTTTTTCCTTAGATGCTCAGTTCGTCGAGCACATTGATGAGTCGCGTGTCGAAACGCTTGTCAGTGCGGATGCACTCAGAGAAAGGTACGTATACAATCTCATTCATACGGTAGCCCACCATAATGTTGCGCTGTCCTTGGATGATAGCCTCAATGGCACCTACACCCATGCAACTGGCCAGGATGCGGTCGCGGGCAGAGGGCGTTCCACCACGCTGAAGATGGCCCAGGATGGAGACGCGTACATTGAACTCGGGGAACTCGTGCTTTACACGGTCGGCATAGTATAAGGCACCGCACTTGGGACTTTCGGAAACGATGACGATGCATGACTTCTTCGACTTGCGGATGCCGCGACCCATGAAGGCGGCCAACTGGTCGACATCGGTCGATTCCTCTGGCACGATAGCAGCCTCGGCACCACAGGCGATGGCGCAGTTCTGAGCCAGGAAGCCGGCATCGCGACCCATCACTTCCACAAAGAAGATCCGCTCGTGGGAGTTGGCGGTATCGCGGATGCGGTCTACGCACTCCATGATGGTGTTCATCGTCGTGTCGTATCCTATAGTGGCGTCAGTGCCGTAGAGGTCGTTGTCGATGGTGCCGGGCAGACCAATGACGGGGAAATCGAACTCAACACCGAACTTCCACGCTCCCGTCAGCGAACCATTGCCACCGATCACTATCAGGGCATCGATGCCGTGCTGCCGGCAAGTCTCGTAGGCCTTTTGCCTACCCTCAGGAGTCATGAACTCCTTGCTTCGGGCGGTCTTCAGAATGGTGCCACCACGGGTAATGATACCGCTGACGTCCTCTGTGGTGAAGTCCTTGATCTCACCCTTGATGAGGCCGTCGAAACCCCGGTAGATTCCCTTGATATTAAACAGATTGTAAATGCCGGCACGTGTCACCGCACGGATGGCTGCATTCATACCAGGGGCATCGCCTCCTGAAGTCAGAATACCAATAGTCTTAATCTTGCTCATAGTTAAAAGTGTTTTGTTAGTTTTCAAATAATGTCAGACGGCATGACGATACTGCTGTTCGTCTTTTACCTCTTCTTGGGTGCAAAGTTCGAAAAAAATATCCGATAATTAATGTTCGATATCTCGCCTAATCTGTCCGATTTTGCCGAAAGTGCCCGAAAATGTCCCATCGGCAACAAATAATGTCGTACCTTTGCACCCATGGTTACACAAGATCAACTAAAAGATGTATTGGAGCGGGCGGATGCGCTGCACCGTTATCTGGAGATAGACAAGAAACAAATGGAGTATGAGGAGGAGGATCTTCGTACTCAGGCACCAGACTTCTGGGAAGACCGTGTCAGGGCCGAGGAGCAGATGAAGAAGGTGAAGGGTATCAAGCGCTGGCTTGACGGTTATAAAGAAGTACGTACATTGGCCGACGAATTGCAGTTGGCTTTCGACTTCTATAAAGATGAGATGGTGACGGAAGAAGAGGTCGACGAGGCTTATCGGAATGCCATTAAGGCCATCGAGGATCTGGAACTGAAGAACATGCTCCGTCAGAAGGAGGATCCCATGGAGGCGGTGCTGAAGATAAACTCTGGTGCTGGCGGTACGGAGGCTCAGGACTGGGCTTCGATGCTGATGCGAATGTATATGCGCTGGGCGGAGGCTCACGGCTATAAGGTGACGATCTCGAACCTGCTCGATGGCGATGAGGCTGGTATCAAGAGCGTGACCATGCAGATAGAGGGTGGCGACTATGCCTATGGCTATCTGAAGTCGGAGAATGGTGTCCATCGTCTGGTGCGTGTCAGTCCATTTAATGCCCAGGGCAAGCGTATGACTTCGTTCGCCTCGGTCTTCGTCTCGCCACTGGTAGACGATACTATCGAGGTGTATGTCGACCCCGCCAAACTGTCGTGGGATACATTCCGTTCGTCGGGTGCCGGTGGCCAGAACGTAAACAAAGTGGAGTCAGGTGTGCGTCTGCGCTATTGGTATACTGATCCTGATACGGGCGAGGAAGAGGAGATCCTCATTGAGAATACCGAGACTCGCGACCAGCCCAAAAACAAGGAGCGCGCGATGACATTGTTGAAATCCCAACTCTATGACCGGGCCATGAAGAAACGCCTTGAGGCTCAGGCGAAGATTGAGGCTGGTAAAAAGAAAATCGAATGGGGAAGTCAGATACGTTCGTATGTCTTTGATGACCGTCGCGTGAAGGATCACCGGACCAATTATCAAACCACCGATGTCGATGCCGTCATGAATGGTAAAATCGATGATTTCATTAAGGCATACCTGATGGAATTCCCGGTGAATGATGAAGAGAATTAATATTTTGTTTATAGTTTAAAGTTTATAGTTTATAGTTTACAGAAATGGCACAAATAGCAAAACCATCTAAGGCAACCCAGAAGAAGGTTGCGTATCAGAAGAAACAGGAAGATAGCGGTAAGAAAGTGCTGGAGTGGATCTTCGGCGTCTTGGTCGTGCTGGCCATCATCTTTGTCATCTATTCCATCTTCATCGTCAGTTGATGAGCGGGCTGGAGATAGAGCGTAAGTTTCTGGTCCTTAACGATGATTACAAGCGGCGGGCTTACTCTAGCAGCCGCATTTGCCAGGGATATATCTGTAGTGGTCACGGTCGTACCGTCAGGGTACGTATTCGTGACGACCGCGGATATCTGACAATTAAAGGCCCGTCGAATGCCGATGGAATCACCCGTTATGAGTTTGAGAAGGAGATTACGCTTGATGAGGCCAAGGAACTGATGAAACTCTGTGAACCTGGTCTGATTGACAAGACCCGTTATCTCGTGAAGAGCGGCACTCATACATTTGAGGTGGATGAGTTCTATGGCGAGAATGAGGGGCTGGTGATGGCTGAAGTGGAACTCCAGTCAGAGGATGAAGATTATGAAAAGCCCGATTTTATCGGGAAGGAGGTGACTGGTGACCGTCGATACTACAATGGTCATCTGCGCTTGAATCCCTATTCCTTGTGGCGCGAGAAGTAGATGAACGTCAGACCGAATATGGCTCCCAACGTTACTCCCAGGGCATTTGCCGTCAGGTCAATCCAATCGCCATTGCGGGTTTCCGTACAGTATTCCTGTAGAATCTCGATAATACCACTCATGATGACAGGGGCTGCCCAAGCCCAGACGAACAGTTTCTCATAATCTGGCTTGTTGTGTTGTCGGTAATATTCTATCCACAGCACTCCACAGGTGCCGCCATACATCACTAGGTGAACCCATTTGTCGATGAGCAGCACGTTGTCAAGAGGGGTCTCTGGGGCTTTGAAGAAGAGTGACAGATACCAGATGACGGCAAACAGAACGCACGAAATGGGGTAATCCTTTATAAAATGTGATACGATTTTCATTTTTATTTTCAATTTTGGTGCAAAAGTAAGAATTATTTTATACTTTTGCAACGGAATTACGAGAAAATTATAAATGGCGAAGTTAGAGAGAGCAAGTTTTGGAAGTAAACTTGGTGTTATCCTGGCAACTGCAGGATCGGCTGTAGGTCTGGGCAATATATGGCGTTTCCCGTATATGGCTGGCCAGAATGGTGGTGCCGTGTTTATCATCATTTATATCTTCTGTGTCTTGTTACTTGGTATCCCTTGTATGATCAGCGAGTTCATCATCGGCCGTCATGGTCAGGCCAACACGGCCCGATCGTTCCGGAAACTCTCTGGTGGAACGGCCTGGATGCTCATCGGTTATATGGGTGTTCTGACGGGATTCCTCATTTCCGGATATTATGCCGTGGTGTCCGGCTGGTGCCTGGAATATATCTGGGCGTCGTTGTTTGTTAAACTGCAGGGCGATCCCGAACTCATCAAGACCTATTTCATGACGTTCTCGCAGGATCCTGTCAGACCGGTTTTCTGGACAGTCCTCATCCTGTTGGCAACCTTCCTGATCATCTCCAACGGTGTGCGTGACGGCATCGAACGAGCCTCAAAGATGATGATGCCCACCTTGTTTATATTATTACTGATAATCGTGGTGGCCTCGTGCTTGTTGCCCAACGCAGAGAAGGGCATTGAGTTCCTGTTTAAGCCCGACCTTACAAAGGTCAATGGCGATGTGTTCCTGGCAGCCCTTGGCCAGTCGTTCTATTCACTGAGTATCGCCATGGGCTGTATCTGTACCTATGCCAGTTATTTCTCCCGTCAGACCAATCTCACGAAGTCTGCTGTACAGATTGGCGTCATTGACTTCATGGTGGCCATATTGGCCGGACTGGTCATCTTCCCTGCTGCCTTCTCCGTGGGAGTCCAGCCGGACAGCGGACCATCGCTTATCTTCATCACCCTGCCGAACGTGTTCCAACAGGCTTTTGAAGGTTTCGCGAGTTTAGGCTATATCATCTCCGTACTTTTCTATGCCCTGCTGTCGATGGCGGCACTCACATCGCTCATCTCCCTCCATGAGGTGAGCACGGCCTTCCTTGAGGAGGAGATGGGTACTACCCGCAAACAGGCTGCACTAATGGTGACCATCGGCTGTGTCCTCATGGGCATCATCTGTTCTCTCTCGTTGGGGGCTTGGCACGACTACCAGTTCTTCCGTATGACGGTGTTCGATCTCTTCGACTTCGTTACCGGACAGTTGTTCCTGCCTGTCGTAGGCTTCCTCACCTGCATCTTTATCGGATGGTTTGTGCCCCATAAGATTGTGCGCGATGAGTTTACGAACAACGGCACGTTGCGCAACGGTGGCATCTTCCATTTCTACCTCTTCCTGGTGAAGTATGTCTGTCCCATCTGTATTCTCTTCATCTTCCTTCATCAGTTAGGGCTGCTTTAGTGATGGCACGGGGGAATTTCGGAAGTAAGTTGGCGATTGTTTTGGCGACAGCAGGCTCAGCCGTCGGCCTTGGCAACGTGTGGCGCTTTCCGTTCATGACAGGACAGAACGGCGGTGCAGCCTTCATCCTCATCTACTTTGCTTGTGTGCTGCTTTTGGGTATCCCAGGCATGGTCAGCGAGTTCATCGTGGGGCGTCACTCTCAGGCCAATGCCGCCCGTGCTTACGGCAGCTTGGGGCATCGCGGTTGGCGGTGGATAGGCTATTTAGGTATCCTCACCTCCACCATAATCCTCAGTTTCTACGCCGTGGTGGCTGGCTGGTGTCTGCAGTATCTCATTGCCTCCCTCGGCGGACGACTGAATGGTGATGCCTCTTACGTCATCGACTATTTCACCACCTTCTCCAGTGATCCAGTGAAACCCTGCCTATGGGCTGTGGCCTTTGTACTTATCACTCATGCAGTGGTGGCTCAGGGTATCGAGAAGGGTATCGAGCGTGCATCGAAACTGCTCATGCCGTTGTTGTTGCTCTTGCTGGTCATCCTTGTGGTGGCATCATGCATGCTGCCTGGTGCCTCTAAAGGTATCGATTTCCTGTTGCGACCAGACTTCTCGAAGGTCAGTGGTAGTGTGTTCCTCGAGGCTTTGGGCCAGGCCTTCTTCTCATTAAGTCTTGGAACAGCCTGTCTTTGCACTTATGCTTCCTATTTCAAGCGCGACACCAATCTGTTGCGCTCTGCCACACAGATAGCCCTGCTCGATTCGGCTATCGCTATCCTCGCCGGACTGATGATCTTCCCTGCGGCTTTCTCCGTAGGTGTGCAGCCTGACAGTGGTCCTTCGCTCATCTTCATCACTCTGCCGAATGTGTTCCAACAAGCGTTTATCACGATGCCTGCCGTGGGCTATTTCATTTCTATCCTGTTCTATGCCCTGTTGGTATTTGCTGCCTTGACATCGACTATCTCGATGCATGAGATCGGCACGGCCTTCTTTTTGGAGAAACTGCATTGGCCTCGTCAGCGGGCCACATGGATACTGACTGTTGTCTGTGCCACGATGGCCGTGTTCTGTTCCCTCTCTGTGGGGGCGAACACTGATATCCAAGTACTGGGCTTGTCGCTGATGGACTTCTGTGATTATTTGACGGCCCAGTACATGTTGCCAACGGGTGCTTTCCTGACGAGTATTATGTTGGGTTGGTTTGTCGACCGTAAGTTGGTTCATGACGAGTTTGCTGTTGGGGGTTCTGCCCGTGAGTCGTTCTTTCGTGTTTGGCTGTTTTCTGTCCGTTTCATCGTGCCTGTCTGCATCGTTCTGATTTTTCTCCATCAGTTCGGCGTGATATGATCCGCGAGTTCTTTTATCTCCAGAAGTCCGACCGCAAGGTAATCCTTGTTCTGCTCTCCGTGGTGGTTATCGCCTTGGGCATTATCTTCTTAACGGGGGGGGAGAATGAAACCTCCAATGCTCTCGTTTCTGCCGATTCCATCGACAATTCCGCCCCCTCCAAACATTATCGAGACAGTTCCTATAAGAAGCCTTACCGTGAGCGGACGGTCTATGTCCGTACCAAGGTTGTCTATCGCGACACGGCCTATCAACGGGGCCGTCGACTTTCAGATGTAGAAAATGACTCTGTGGTGGCTCACTACCAGCCTAAGATCCGTCGTGGCGAACATATCGTACTCAATACGGCCGATACTACTGCCCTGAAGACCGTCCCAGGCATCGGCCCCTATTTCGCCCGAAAGGTTGTCGAATACGGTGAGCGCCTCGGGGGCTATGTCAGTGTCGACCAACTCGATGAAATCGAGGATTTTCCTCTTGAAGCCAAACGTTATCTCGTTATCGAGAACCCCTCTCCGAGGAAACTGAACGTAAACCGTCTCTCGCTCAACGACCTGAAGCGCCATCCCTACCTGAACTTCTATCAGGCCCGTGACATCACCGACTACCGTCGCCTGCACGGACCCCTCCGTTCCCTCGATGACCTCCGGCTTTCTAAGGACTTTCCCCAAGAAACCATCGATCGCCTCAGACCCTATGTGGAGTTTTAGCGCCCTCCCTTGATAGTAAAACAAGTTGTTTTGGTGTCGTATCAGGCATTCCTTACATTCATGGAAGGCATCTTTAACAGACCAAAACAAGTTGTTTTACTTTTGCACTCTGCCTTCCTGTCTTGTGTGCTCTGGCATTCAACACAGAAAAAGTCGTTTGCGCTAACCGTTACAAATGAGACTTGTTGCTTTTTGTTTCTCAAGAAAAACAGCCAAACATTTGGTGCATTCGGATATTTTGCTTAACTTTGCCACGCGAACGAAACTAAAAACGATATATCGTATGATTGGATTAGGAATGCAGAATATCCTTTTGTTTGGATTGGGTATGGAGGAGATACTCGTGATTGCACTGATCGTGCTGCTGTTGTTCGGCGGCAAGAAGATCCCAGAACTGATGAAGGGCCTCGGCAAGGGCGTGAAGAGTTTCAAGGAAGGGATGAACGAGGTGACGGATATCACGAAGGACGAGGGAAAAGAGAAGAAGGATGAGTGAAACTTCACGCCAGACTCCACCCCGTGAAGGGGCGGGGAATGGTTCCTTGATGACCTTCTGGGATCATCTCGATGAGTTGCGGGCGGTGATTATCCGGGCACTCTTGGTGACAGTTGTAGCCGCAGCGGTGGCGTTCTGCATGAAAGAAGAACTGTTCGCCGTAGTACTGGCTCCGAGGACGGGTGACTTCATTACTTACCGTCTGCTTGGCGTGGAGCCGTTCTCGATCCATCTGATGAACACGGGGCTGACGGAGCAGTTCATGATCCACCTCAAGACAGCCTTCTATGCTGGTCTGTTGGTGGCATCGCCCTACATCATCTATTTGCTCTTCGGTTTCGTAGCGCCGGCGCTCTATGACAACGAAAAGAAATATGCTACGGCATTGGTGGCGAGCGGTTATGGTATGTTCATGCTCGGAACGGCGCTGAACTATCTGCTGATCTTCCCGCTGACGGTGAGGTTTCTGGGAACCTATCAGGTAAGTCCTGACGTGGCGAATATGCTGACGTTGCAGTCGTATATGGACACGTTGCTGACGATGAGTCTCGTGATGGGCATTGTATTCGAACTGCCAGTGGTGAGTTGGCTGTTGGGAAAGATGGGATTGCTGAATGCTCAGATGATGCGAACATGGCGCAGGCATGCCATCGTGGCAATTTTGATTGTCTCAGCCATCATTACGCCAACGACAGATGCCTTTACGCTCTTTGTGGTAGCCCTGCCGATATGGCTGCTGTATGAGGTGAGCATCGTGATTTTGAAGTTTACAGTAAACTAAACAAGTACTATATGTTAAAGAAGATTCGTACAATTCTTGCAGTGGTGTGCTTCGCATTGATTACCCTGCTGTTCCTTGACTTTACGGGGACGCTTCATTGCTGGCTTTCGTGGTTGGCGAAGATCCAGTTCCTGCCTGCTGTGATGGCGCTTAACGTCGTTGTGGTCGCGGCACTCATTATCCTGACGCTCGTCTTCGGGCGTATCTATTGTTCTGTCATTTGTCCTCTAGGCGTGTTTCAGGATCTTTTAGCCCGATTCCATCGGAAGAAAAACAGGTATTCATATTCTAAGGAGGTGCGTTGGCTGCGCTATCCTGTGCTGGCAGTGTTCGTTATTGCAGGCTTGGCTGGCATCGGCTCGCTGTTCCAGTTGCTGGCACCCTACAGCAGTTATGGTCGTATCGCTACAATGATCTTCCAGCCAATATGGAAAGGATGCAACAACCTGCTGGCGATGGCTGCCGAGCACTATGAGAGTTATGCCTTCTATAGCATCGACACATGGGTGCGATCCATGCCTGTGCTGATTATTGCAGCCATCACGCTGGTAGTACTCTTCGTTTTGGCTTGGCGGGGAGGACGAACCTATTGTAACACCATCTGCCCTGTGGGAACGATTCTCTCGTTTTTCTCCAGATTCTCATGGCTGAAGGTACACTTCGACACTGATAAGTGCAAGAACTGTTCCATGTGTTCAAAGAACTGCAAGGCAGCCTGCATTGACTACAAGACACACACAGTAGACTATAGCCGTTGCGTGGTCTGTGGCAACTGTATCGATAAGTGTAAGTTTGGGGCGCTGTCGTATTCCCCTCTTAAGTTAAAAGGGGTTAGGGATGGTCAGAAGGACGCCCAGCATAATAACTCTGTGGATGCCTCTAAACGTTCCTTCCTCATAGCTTCGACGATGGTGACGACGGCTGCTTTTGCCCAAAAGAAGGAGAAACTGATGGACGGCGGGCTGGCAGAGATTGAGGACAAGGTGCAGCCTGATCGTCAGACACCGTTGACTCCTCCAGGGTCGCTGTCGTTCCAAAATCTCTCAACGCGTTGTACTGGCTGCCAACTCTGTGTCTCGGAGTGTCCTAATCAGGTCTTACGTCCCAGCAATGACTTGTTACATCTGATGCAGCCCACCATGTCGTATGAGAAGGGTTACTGTCGTCCTGAGTGTACACGCTGTTCTGAGGTCTGTCCTGCGGGAGCCATCAAGCCACTCGACGATATAGAGAAGAGTTCGATTCAGATTGGGCATGCTGTTTGGATTAAGAAGAACTGTGTAGTGCTGACTGATGAGGTGGAGTGCGGCAACTGTGCCCGCCACTGTCCTTCTGGAGCCATCGAGATGGTGCCGCTCGACGAGAACAATGAGGAGTCGCCCTTGATTCCCGCTATCAACGAGTCTGCCTGTATCGGCTGCGGTGCCTGTGAGTATGTTTGTCCGTCGCGTCCCTTCTCGGCCATCTATGTAGAAGGCCATGAGGTGCATAAGAAGATTTGATTTTTTTGAGTTTATAGTTGATGGTTTATAGTTTATAGATGATAACCTGGCAAGCCTTGATATATCTCTGAAGACTATAGAAGTAATCAACTATAAACTATAAACTTTTAAACTAGAAACAAAGAAAAGAATGGAAAAGAAGAATATATCGAGACGGAGTTTCCTGAAGATGTTTGGAGCAGGAACCATTAGCACGGCCGCCGTATTGTCAGGTTGTAAGGGAGGCAGTAAGGCTGAAAGTCAGGCCGCAGAGGAGTACAAGAACCAGGTGGAGCCTCCTGTGGGCCAGATGACCTATCGTGAGAACCCCAAGACGAAGGAGAAGGTGTCGCTCTTAGGTTATGGCATGATGCGCCTGCCGACGAAGGTGGACAATGACAACGAGTTTGATCAGGATATGATCAACCGTCAGATAGACTATGCTATCGAACATGGTCTGAACTATTTCGATACGTCCCCTGTCTATTGCCAGGGAAAGTCAGAGCATTGTACGGGTATCGCCCTCAGCCGTCATAAACGGAGTGAGTATTTCGTTGCCACAAAACTGTCGAACTTCAACCGTGACTACTGGAAACGGGAGAAGGCCATCGAGATGTATAGGAACTCGTTGAAGGAACTGCAAGTGGAATATATTGACTACTATCTGCTGCATGCCGTAGGCGGTGGGATGGATGAGTTCAATGGTCGCTATGTAGATAACGGCATCATGGACTTCTTGATGAAGGAGCGTGAGGCAGGACGCATCCGGAATCTTGGTTTCTCGTTTCATGGAAAGAAGACCGTGTTCGACGAGGTGCTGGCCATGCAGGATAAGTATCATTGGGACTTCGTTCAGATAGAGTTGAACTATCTGGACTGGGACTATGCCGACGAGATCAGCCGTAACAATGTCGATGCCAGTTATCTCTATGCCGAACTCTATAAGCGTGGCATCCCCGCTGTCATCATGGAGCCGCTGTTAGGAGGTCGTCTGGCAAACTTGCCGCAGTATTTGATGACCGAGTTGAAGAGTCATGCCCCAGAGCGGTCAGTGGCTTCGTGGGCCTTCCGCTATGCCGGTACCCCTGAAGGTGTACTGACGGTATTGAGCGGCATGACCTATATGGAACATCTGAAGGACAACCTGCTTAGTTACTGCCCGCTGGTGCCTCTCTCTGACAAGGAGATGAAATATCTGGACGATGAGATTGCCCATAAGATCGTCGGACTGGAGAATATACCATGTAACGACTGCAAATACTGTATGCCTTGTCCCTATGGCGTTGATATTCCCGCTATCTTCGTACATTATAATAAATGTAAGAACGAGGGATCATTGCCAACGGGCGTTGGCGACGAGGAATATCGTAAGCATCGTCGCCAGTATCTCATCTCTCTGGATCGTGTTGTTCCCCGTGATCGCCAGCCAGACCATTGCATTCAGTGTGGGCAGTGTGAACCCCATTGTCCACAGAGCATCCACATCCCTCGCGAACTTCGTAAGATTGACGAGATGATTGAGCAACTGAAGCGTGATCCTATTGGAATAGGCGAAAAGGCTTAGGGCATGGTTCACAAAGTGAACAGCATCGTCAGCAAAGGAATGGTAAGCATGGAGAGGAGCGTAGTGATAAGCGTAACCTCCGTGATAAGTGTCGTGTCGCGATTATATTTCAGGCAGAGGATAGTGCCGTAGGTGGCTACTGGCATCGCAATGACAACTGTATTGATATTCACGACATACGAATCGAAGCCCAATGCCCTGCAGAGGTAGTAGAAGCCGACAGGAATGAGCAACAGACGGAATAGGGTTGTAGTATAGACCGTCCAGTTGCCAAGCATGGTTCGTAGGGATAGTTGCGACATTGACGAGCCGATAATGAGCAAGGCTGCAGGAACGGTAATGTTGCCAATCATTGTGAGTGGCTGGCTGACAACTCCAGGGATATGGTCAATACCTAAGGCAACGATAATCATCGCCAGATAGGCCGAGAGCATCGGCGTGCTGTAGAGCACTTTCTTCTGGAACCGCTTTCCGTCGCCCAGATCTCCAACGATAAGGATGGTGCCGATGGTAAAGACGGCAAAGGTGTTGACCACATTGAGAACGGCGGCATAGAACACAGCCTGATGGCCGAAGATGGAGGCGACAACGGGATAGCCCATAAAGCCGACATTGCCGAACATTAGCGAAAAGCCTATGACACCTTCGTCTTCCTTCTTCCTTGTGAGATAGTGTGGTAACAACAGCCCTACGCCGGATAGAATCACATAAGTCAGTAGACTGATGCCTAAGAGGGGCAGAATGAGTCCTCTGTCAGGCAGTTCGCCTGTCATTGCGGAGGAGAGAATCAGGGCTGGACAGGTGATATTGATGACCAGGCTCGACAGCTTCTTGTCGAACTCCCCACCCATATAGCCCAGCCTGCCTGCCGCATAGCCTGCTATCACGATGGCAAAGAGTGTCATCATCACTTCAACCATTTTTTCTCATAAAAAGACAAATGGCTGACGAATCAGCCATTTGTGCTTCCAACTTGGTTTCTTTGTCGGGATGAGGCGACTCGAACGCCCGACCCCTACGTCCCGAACGTAGTGCGCTACCAACTGCGCTACATCCCGATTGCCTGAAAGCGGCTGCAAAGGTACGCAGTTTTTTTGAATTACGTGCAAGAAAAGCGATAAAATTTCAGAAATACCGGAATTTTATCGCTTTTCTTGGTCATTAAGGGTGCTTACTTATAATGTTTCTTGAACTGAATGAACTCATCACAGCGAGAGACGTATGGTGCAGGTGTGCGACTGGTCTCAAACTCAGAGAGATTCTTGAATGCAACAAACTGCTGGGCCTCGGAATTCGGCACACGTTCGTACTTGTAGGTCTCGCTGTTCCATTTCTCGTTGTACCAGTAGTTGGGGTAGAGTTCACCATAGCAGAGGGCGAAGAGGGAGCGTTCCCTGAGGTTGACATCCTGGCTCATGCAGGCCTTCTGTAGCAGCCAGACAGCCTTCTGGGCAAGGTCGGCTTCGCCTTTACGCTGGCTGTCGCCAGTACTCTTGCCGTTGCGCATCAGCCACCAGCAGTCTCCGCGGAAGTGGGCCTGGGCATACCGTATGGCCAGATCGTAGTAACTCTGTTCGAGGGCCTTGCCCTTGAGCACGTTCTGTTCGCCCTCCAGTTTCTGCATCTCCTGGGCGAAGGTGAGTTTGGGATTGTTCTTGAGTTCCCATTTCGTGCCGCTATACTCGATGTCCTGTTTCAGGAACTGCCGTTTGATCCAGGGCTCAACATTCCAATTGCGGTTGGCGACATAGACTGCATAGCCTTGTCGCTCATAGAACGACTTGGGAATGTCCTTCAGCCATGTGACGGCTTTCTCCCACTGGCATACTCGCATGTATTTGGTACCAACCAGATCCTCTATCTCATAGGGCTCAGGCTTGACATGGGCCTTGAGGTAGCGGTCCAGATTGTTGTTGGCAGGCGTGTTGGCGTAGTAGAGGTATTTCTGCAGTCCCTCCACCTGCATCGTGTCGATGTAATAGCCGTACTTGTAACTGCCGCAGGTCTTGTAGAGGGCGATGAGGCGTGAAGGTTGGGCGGCGTAGTGCTTCTGGAGGGTCTGATGGAGCACACGTTCCCTGACATAGTTATAGTCCTGATTCTCCTCCAGCCACTGAAGTTCGTCTGTGAGATAGTTGTCGAAGGCCTCGCTGTCCTTGGCCTGATATGCGGTCATATAGAGCATCAGCGAGCGGGTGCAGTCCTTCATCCTTCCTGTTCCGTTGAGTTTGGCAGCGTCGATGATATCTGAGGCGGCCTGGCGCTTGTCGCCGAACATGAACTCGAGCCAGGCCTGGGCGGCCTGCCACATCATGGGCACCTCGGTCTTGCCCTCCTTGACGACCTGCTTGCAGAAGTCCCGCATCTGAAGGGCTTCCTTCTTGGTGATGTCGCGGATGAAGAGTTTGCCGCCCACTCCCTCGGCATTGGGGTTGGTGGCATCGTCGGCTTCTTGGGCATTGTTCACGAAGTCCTGCAACAGGAATACCAGCACTTTGGCATTCGGATTGTTCAGATACTCCTGGCGGATGGCTGCGAAAGAGCGCTTCTTGTAGTACTGCGTCATCAGACTGTTGTAGTCGCCCATCTCAGCAAAGAGTTCTCCAGCCTCTGCCTGGCGGCCCGTCTTGTAGAGGGCCCCAGCGTAGATGTTCTTCATCATGTCCTTGTAGACGGTTTCGATATACTCGCTGGCGGTCTGCTCCCAGAAGGTGACATTGTCCTGATGCCTGCCGAGCAGCATGTTGCAGCGCATGTAGAGCAGGGCGTGCTGGGAACGGAGGCGCGACTTGATCTTGCCGAGGGCATATTCACGGACGCTCTTCAGCACCTTACCGCGCTCGGCGATCTCTTCCTTCGACGGGTATTCCCATCGTTCGCTGCTGACGCTGCGGGCACAATTGAGATACAAATCGAGGTTCTTGGCATAGCTCACCATGAGGGCATCGCCCTTCTTCTGGGCGAACTCGATGATATCGTCGGAGTCGAACCAGTACCAATCGTCTGGTGACTTGCCGAGATAGGCTTTCCAGTTGTCGTTGCATATCTTCTGAACACGCTCGCTGAACTCCTGACTGTCGTAGATGCGGAACAGGTAGAAGTTGCTGGTCCAACCTCCAGCGCAGGCCAGCATGGGCAGTACCATTGCTGCCAGCAGATTAGTGATGATAAATCTCTTCATAGGTTTCTGGTTTATATCTGTTAATGTTGTCTTTGTCCAAGTGGTAGGTGATGATTGAGCGGCTCAGGTCTCTCCGCTCCTGTTCGACCATGCGCTTCACCAGCGTCACCTCCTCGGCCTCGGCCTTGTGCTCTAACTCGACGCCGTTGATGATGCGCAGCCAACTGAATGCAGGGTAGGCGGCCGCCAGGGGCAGGGGATAGTCGTCGAGATGTCGCAGATAGGGGGCCACATCGCGATGGTCGAGGATGGGGTTGCGCTCCATGAACTTCTGAGGGTCGCCCGTGTTGTAGAGCATCAGCGCACCATAGTCCACAGGGGGCGCCTCCATCGAGAGTTGGTGCAGGCGGATCGTCGTGGACAGTGCCTGCCCCCATGCCTGCCTCACTTCCTCCAGGAACTGGTAGTAGATCTTCATGTTGCGGGCCGTATAGTCGTGGTCGATCTGTATCTCACGGACGCCGCTGATGTCGTTGGTCTCGTTCATCTGGCGGATGCGCTTTACCAGTCTGGCTGCCAGGCCCTGATGCGGCTTCTGCAGGCAGTCGATGGTGATATACACCGTTGGGATCATCTCCACGCCTTCGGGCAGCGTGTCTGAGAAGGTGATTGTCGCGTTGGGCATAGGCTCTCCCTCGTCGTTCATCACCACGTCGAAGTAGCGGCAGTACACCTTATTTATATTATATAGATGGAGGAAAGCCCGCTCTGTGGAGTCGAGCCTCAGGTCCGTGCGCCAGTAGTACACGGCGTTCCCCTCGTCCAACTCCTTGCGCTGCTCGTCATCCCCACAACTTGCCAGCAGGGATATCATCACACAGGTCAGTGCCACGATTCTATGGTTCATCTTCAATGCAGAAATGGCGTGATTCCTTATCTTGGTGCAAAGGTACAAAAGATTTGGTAAAAACGGAAGTATTTTGCCAGATGTTTTTCTCTTAATCTGTTTCTTCCCTCTTGTTTAAGCATGAAATACTTGCTCGTCTCTGGCTGCCTAAGCCTTGCCAAAAGTGTATCCCCCTATCTTCGCCAAAGTAAAACAACTTGTTTTACCTTGTAAAGGATGCCTTCTAAGACAGTAAAGGATGCCTAGTACGAAGGTAAAACAAGTTGTTTTACTTTAGCGACCTGCCAGCCTTACAGGCGGAAGGATATCTGTCAGAGCAGTTCAGACAGTTGGAAGAGGCGGTTGCTGTTGCTGCCCTTGATGAGGATGTAGTAGCCCTGAGGGCAGTCTTTGGCGATGGCGGCCTTCACTTCCTCCACATCGTGGAACTTGCGGAAGGGGCAGTCGATGTCGCGGAAGTTGTCACCCACGAGCCATACCTCGTCGTAGCCAGACGATTCCAGGCGGTCGACCAACAGTCGGTGCTCCTTGTCGCTCTCTTCGCCCAGTTCTCCCATCTGCCCCAGAATAGCCATCTTGCGATCGGCCTGGATGAGGCTGAAGTTGTCGAGGGCGGCATGCATCGAGGTGGGGTTGGCGTTGTAGGCGTCGACGATGAGGTGGTTCTTCTCCGTGACGGTCATCTGCGAGCGGTTGTTCGAGGGCACATACTCCTCCAAGGCGGCACAGATCATCTTGCGGTCTACGCCGAAGTTGATGCCTACGGCGATGGCGGCCAGGAGGTTGTCGATATTGTAAGAGCCGATGAGTTGCGTCTGCACCTTGTGCCACTTCGTGCTGCGCCCCTCTTCCTCGAGCACCATCAGCGGCTCGCGCCAGTGGAACTTCAGGAAGGGGTTGCACTCGATGACCTCGCCAGAGATGCAACTGTACCAGTTGTCTGGGTCTGTGGAGTAGGGTGAGAGCCAGATGTCCTCCTCGTCGCCAATCCTGCTCATCAGATGTTCGTTGTCGGCATTGATGAAGATGAGACTGTCCTTGCGGCTGCGGAGGAAGTCGTAGAGTTCGCACTTCGTGTTGATGACGCCTTCGAAGGAGCCGAAGCCCTGCAGATGGGCACGGCCTACGTTGGTGATCAGCCCGCAGGTGGGCTCTGCCGTCTCTACGAGGGTCTTGATGTCGCCAGGATGGCTGGCTCCCATCTCGATGACGGCTATCTCGTGTTCCTTCGTCAGGCGGAAGAGGGTCTTGGGCACGCCAACGTCGTTGTTGAAGTTGCCCTGGGTATAGAGCACATTGTATTTCTGTGAGAGCACGGCAGCGATGAGTTCCTTGGTCGTGGTCTTGCCGTTGGTGCCAGTGATGCCGATGACGGGGATGTCGAACTGACGGCGATGCTCGCGGGCCAGGTCCTTGAACGTCTGCAGGCAGTCGTCGACGAGAATGAGTCTTTTGTTGACAGTTGACGGTTTACAGTTTACAGTTGATTGGCTGGCAAGCCCTTCAGAACTTCCACCTTTAGTGTCATCATCTGTAAACTGTAAACCGTCAACTGTAAACAAGTCCTTATCGTCGACGATGGCATAGGCACATCCCTTCTCGAGGGCTTGCAGGGCGAACTTGTTGCCGTCGAACGTCTCGCCTTTGAGGGCGAGGAAGATGCTTCCCTCAGGACAATCACGGCTGTCTGTCGTGATGCAGGGATGCTGCTGATAGAGCTGGTATAGTTTCTTAATATCCATAAACTTCGCAAATTTTGCTGCAAAGATAATGAAAAATCTTAATTCATGATTCTTAATTCTTAATTATTTTGTATCTTTGTACCCGATTATGGACTATACGATCAATATTCACGGCCGATTGTTGGACTTGGCGACGCCTCAGGTGATGGGTATCCTGAATGTGACGCCCGACTCCTTCTATGCTGCCAGTCGTAAGCAGACGGAGGCGGAGATAGCCCAGCGGGCCAATCAGATTATGGCCGAGGGCGGAACGATCATCGATATCGGTGCCTGCTCTACCCGTCCTGGATCCCAGCCTGTCTCTGAGGCGGAGGAGATGGAGCGGCTGCGATTTGGCCTCGAGGTGGTGCGCCGTGAATTGCCTGACGGCGTCGTCTCTGTGGATACCTTTCGACCTGATGTCGCCCGAATGGCGGTGGAAGAGTTCGGTGCTGGACTGGTAAATGATGTCTCAGAGGGTAGCGACAGAATGTTCCGTATGGTCTCTCGCCTTCGCGTACCTTATATATTAATGTCTGTCCAGCCAACTGTCAGGGGGATGCTTCTGTCGTTTGCGGAGAAGGTTCAGCAGTTGCGAGACTGGGGGGCTGCAGACATCATCCTCGACCCAGGCTTCGGCTTCGGCAAGACGATGGAGGAGAACTATCAGGTGATGAATGAGTTGGAGAAGTTGCAGGTGATGAATCTGCCCTTGTTGGTAGGCATCTCCCGTAAGTCGATGATCTACAGACTGTTCGGATGCACGCCTGATGAGTCGCTGAACGGTACGACGGTCTTGAATACCATCGCCCTGATGAAGGGCGCCTCCATCCTCAGGGTGCACGATGTGAAGGCGGCGGTGGAGTGCTGCAAGATCGTGGGAAAGATGGAAAGGTAATCATCAAGTTTAAAGTTTAAATTTCAAAGATAAAAGCCGTGTTGTTCGAATTTGGAATCAAAGACGTCATTGACATTCTGCTTGTCGCACTGATGCTCTACTACATCTATCGGCTGATGCGTGAATCGCGTTCGCTGAATGTGTTTATAGGCATCATGGTGTTCGTCGTCACCTGGCTTTTCGTGTCGCAGGTCTTGCAGATGCGTTTGCTGGGTTCCATTCTCGACAAGTTGGTAAGCGTGGGTGTCATTGCCCTGATAGTGCTCTTCCAGGATGATATCAGGAAGTTCCTCTATAATCTCGGCGCCCATCGGCGAATGCGTGCCTTTACCCAGTTCTTCACGTCTTCGAAAGGAAAGGACAAAGCCAAGAAGGAGGTGAAGGAAACCATCATGCCGATAGTGATGGCGGCGATGAACATGAGCAAGGGCAAGGTAGGCGCTCTCATCGTGATAGAGCGTACGATACCTTTGGATGATGTGGTGGTGACGGGTGATCAGATCGATGCTGCTATCAATCAGCGGCTGATAGAGAATATCTTCTTCAAGAATTCTCCCCTCCATGATGGCGCAGTCGTCGTCGCTAATAAACGAATCAAGGCCGCAGGCTGTATCCTGCCTGTGAGTCATGACCTCGATATTCCAAAGGAACTGGGACTGCGGCATCGTGCTGCCATGGGTATCTCGCAGGAGAGCGACGCCCTGGCTGTTGTGGTGTCGGAAGAGACGGGAGGCATCTCTGTGGCTGTGGGAGGCACCTTCCAACTCCGTCTCTCGGCAGAAGAACTCGAGAGTATCCTGACCAAGGAACTGGAGTAGTAACGTAAAGGTTTTCATTTAATTTTCTGAAAAAACAGTCGTATTATATATGTTATTCGGATTATTTTTATTATCTTTGCAGACTACAAGACAAATAGGAATTTATAATAATAGCGAACTATGGATTTATTAAGTCAAATTGTAGCGCGTGCTAAGTCAAACAAGCAGCGCATCGTGCTCCCCGAAGCAGAGGAGGAGCGTACACTTCGTGCAGCCGACAAGGCTCTGGCTGACGACATCGCAGACATCATTCTGATTGGTAATCCTGATGAGATCTTCAAACTGGCCAAGGAGTGGGGGCTGAACCATGTAGACAAGGCCACCATCATCGATCCGGAGAACAATCCGAAGGCTGAGGAGTATGCCCAGAAACTGGAGGAACTCCGTCGTAAGAAAGGCATGACGATTGAGCAGGCCCGTGAACTGATGAAGAACCCGCTTTATCTGGGTTGTATGATCATCAAGACGGAGGGTGCTGACGGTCAGATTTCTGGTGCCCTCTCTACTACAGGCGACACCCTGCGCCCCGCTCTCCAGATTATCAAGTGCGCTCCTGGCATCTCTTGCGTCAGTGGTGGCTTGCTGCTGATTACCAAGCAGCCTCAATATGGTGAGAATGGTGTGCTGGTCATTGGTGACGTGGCTGTAACGCCGATGCCCGATGCCAATCAGTTGGCACAGATTGCTGTATGCACGGCACAGACCGCAAAGGCAGTGGCAGGTTTCGCTGAGCCCAGAGTGGCTATGCTGAGTTTCTCGACGAAGGGTAGCGCCACACATGAGGTGGTAGACAAGGTGATCGAGGCTACAAATCTGGTGAGGAAGATGGATCCAGAACTGAAGGTCGACGGTGAACTTCAGGCTGATGCCGCTCTCGTACCTTCAGTGGGTGCCAAGAAGGCTCCAGGCTCAACGATTGCTGGTAAAGCCAACGTGCTCGTATTCCCCAATCTGGAAGTAGGAAACATCGGCTACAAACTTGTTCAGCGCTTAGGCGATGCCATCGCCATCGGCCCGATCTTGCAAGGTATAGCCCGTCCAGTGAATGACCTCTCTCGTGGCTGTTCTGTCGATGACATCTATTATATGATTGCCATTACAGCCTGCCAGGCTATGGATGCGAAGAAGTAAGTTTTTGGTAATGTTTATTGTTTAAAGTTTATAGTTTAAAGTTTATAGTTTATAGATGATAACCTGGTAAGCCACTCGTTCTGCGAAGTAATCATCTATAAACTATAAACAGTAAACTATAAACAGAAAGAAAAGATTATGAAAATATTAGTTTTGAATTGTGGCTCGTCGTCGATTAAGTATGCCCTGTACAATATGGACGACAAGAGCGTGATGACCAGTGGTGGCGCTGAGCGTGTTGGCCTTGATGGCTCTTTTGTGAAAGTGAAGCTTGCCAATGGCGAGAAGAGACAAATCATGCATGATATCCCCGAGCATACCGAAGGCGTGAAGTTCATCTTCTCTCTGTTGACGGATCCTGAGATTGGTGTTATCAAGAGCCTTGATGAGATTGATGCTGTGGGTCATCGTATGGTGCATGGCGGTGAGAAGTTCAATAAGTCTGTCATCCTTACCGATGAAGTGCTGAAGGCTTTTGAAGAGTGCTCGGATTTGGCTCCGCTGCACAATCCTGCCAACCTGAAAGGCGTGAATGCCGTGAAGGAACTGATGCCAGGGCTGCCGCAGGTGGGCGTTTTCGATACGGCTTTCCATCAGACCATGCCTCCAAAGGCCTATATGTATGCTATTCCCTATGAGTTGTATGAGAAGTATGGCATCCGCCGTTATGGCTTCCATGGAACCTCTCATCGCTATGTCTCTCAGCGTGCCTGTGAGTTCCTCGGCATCCCTGCTGAGGGCACTAAGATGGTGACTTGCCACGTTGGTAATGGTGGTTCCATTGCTGCCGTAGTAGATGGCAAGTGTATCGACACCTCGATGGGTCTGACTCCGTTGGAGGGCTTGGTCATGGGTACTCGTGCCGGTGATATTGACGGTGGTGCCGTGACCTTCATCGAGAAGAAACTCGGTCTCGATGCTGACGGCATGTCGAACTTACTCAATAAGAAGAGTGGCGTGGCTGGTCTGACGGGTGGTTCTTCTGATATGCGCGACGTCGAGAATGCCGCCAAGGAGGGTGATGCCCGTGCTCAGTTGGCTCAGGATATGTATTTCTATCGCATCAAGAAGTACATAGGTGCTTATGCAGCCGCTATGGGCGGACTTGATGTCGTCGTATTCACGGCAGGTGTTGGTGAGAACCAGATTGGCATGCGTTCTGAGGTCTGCAAGAACATGGAGTTCCTTGGTATCAAGTTCGATGAGGAGAAGAATAAAGTGCGTGGTGAGGAGGCAATTATCTCTGCAGACGACTCTAAGGTGAAAGTAGTTGTTATTCCTACCGACGAGGAACTGATGATCGCCACAGACACGATGAATCTGTTGTAGAAACGTTTCCATGATATGTAAAAAAGGCGGCCAGAAATGGCTGCTTTTTTTTATAACTGGAGTATTTGTATCAAGAAAGAGTGCGAATTAACATAAAAAATCGTAAAGAGACTTTAAATGTCAGATAAAAGTATTACCTTTGTGCCCTATTATTGTTTTTGATCAGGTAGATTATTATAGTTTGATATGAAGAGATTTGCGTTTATAGTATTGGTATTGGCCTGTCTTGTTTCCTGTAAGACAGACTTGACTGATATCGAGAATCGTATTACTGAAGTGGAAAAGCATGGACAGACATTAGACAGCAAGACGAAACAGTTGATGGATGAGAGCAAGCGCCTTTCCGATGATATTAAGGAACTTCAAAAGAAAAGTGAAGAACTTGGCCGAGAGAGTAATGAACTTCAACGAGAAGAGGAGGAACTTGAGAAGGCCAATCAGGCACTTAAAGATGAACTTCAGGCCCTGAAAACAAAGAGTATAGAATTGGCGACAGAAATCTTGAACTTGCAAGAAGAGGGAAAAGTTCTGTCTGGTTCTTTTGATAATCTGAAAGCTGAGAATGATTTGCTTGTGAAGGAATGGAATGCCATGCTGGAACTGATAGAAGAGTCACAGAGGACGATAGAGCAGTTGAATGAGAAAATCAATCAGACATATCCGAAGTTGCTGCACATGGAATTCCTGGCTTCAGAGAATCCTTTAGAGTTGGTTGAGGATGCTGAGTGCGAGATTATTGGTGACAGTGTCGTTGAGTGCAGAGTGCTGAATCTGATGAGTGCTAAGAATCTGATTCCACGATTCCGATTTACTGGTGACTATGTGACGATTGGTGGTCAGGTGGCTCTAAGTAGCAAGACCATGTTTGATTTTAGCAAAGAGTTAGTCCTCGTAGTCCATTCTGGGGAGAAGACCAAAGAATATATAGTCAACGTCAGTGCATATACCGGCCTTCCCACTCTGTGGGCAGAGACAAATGGCCGTTCTTTGAAGGATGCCAATTATTATTATAAAAGTACTTTCAGCCTTGTAGATAATGTTGGTTATGAGGGTAAGGGCAGTCTCCCAGAAACTACTGGTAGGATTATGGCAATGGGATCTCTTCGATACTATAAGAAGGCTGACGGGTCAGGTGGTACGGAGCCGGGTAAGAATGATTATAGGTTGAATTTCTCAAACGCCGTACCGATGTTGGACATGCCATCACATACAGACTGGAGATTAGTTCCCAATGTAAATGATGTTACTATGTTACATAATCAGACGGCTTTTTATATGAGTTTGATGAGTAACCTGGATTATACGCCGCGCTATCGTTATGTAGACTTAATGTTTAATGGTCGCTATTCGGGAACTTATATGTTGGGAGAAAGCCTTAGTGCTGATACGAGAAGAGTAGATGTTGGTGTTGACGGTTATATCCTGAATATCAGTTCGGTCACGTCAGGTTCCGCATTTACGACTACGTATCTTGAACAGCCAGTGAGCATATTGCACCCTTCTTCCCAGTCGGCAGCAGTGGTTAATTATATTGCTAGTTTTGTAAATGATGCAGAGAATGTATTATTCTCATCATACTTCACGGACGAGTCTGGTGGGTGGCAGAAGTATTTGGACATGAATTCCTTTGTTGATTGGTATCTGATTAATGAGATTGCCAAGAACTCCAAAGGGGCTTTTATGACTAATTGCATCATGAATTACAGACGTGGTGGTAAGTTGAAGATGGGACCAATATGGGATTTTGAAACGGCTTTTGGTAATGCTGGAAAAACAAGTTCTAACGGATTTGTCATTAAGGATGTCAGGTGGTATAAGCGTTTATTCCAGGATCCTGTGTTCGTAGCCAAGGTGAAAGAACGTTTTGATTATTTCTTTAATCATCAGGAGGATATCATCAAGAATATAAACGAAAGTGCCCAATACCTTAAGTATGCCATTCAGGAAGACAATACAAAGTGGGATACATTTCTGCCATATAAGTCTTCTGGTGCAGATACTTGGATTTTGTACCAGGGTCAGGTAAGCAGTATGAAAAGTTGGCTTACAGAGCGAATGAGATGGCTTAAGGAGCAGTTTGATGCAATGTGATGGGTTTGATAATTATGAAGAAGAGTATGAAAAAGTTCTTATTCATAGCTTTTGTCCTTCTAGGCATTGTGGCCTGTAAAGAAGATCTCTCGGAATATTATAACCGTCTTGAACAGCGCGAGGCTTTGAATAAACGTGTTGAGGATGATAATGCTTCTCTTGAAGCCCAAAACGTTAAACAGGCTGCTCAGAATGACAATCAAGATGCAGAGAATGAAGCCCAGGCTCTCCGCAATGAAGAAATCAGGAAATGGAATGCTGAGCAGATACTGAGAAATGCTGAGCAGGGAATTCTGAACGATGCCATGTCTTCTGTTTTAGACTCCTTGTTAAGAGAAAGAGATTTGGTTCTTGTTCAAAATACGGATTTGTCGGGAAAAGCAAAGGACCAGGCTCAAATCAATGCAGATCAGGCACAGCGCAATGGACAACTTCGACTGATGTGGGAAGCCTTGCAACAGAGACTTGATAGTCTGGAGAGAGTTCTTGAAGAACGTGTGGATCCGAAACTCCTCACTATGGAATTTGTGACGGCAGACAACAATTCGTTGAGAGAAAATACAAAATGCAAAATCGTCGGCGATAGCATTATCGAGTGTTGGTTATCAGGAACGACAAATAGCAAAGTCCTGAAACCCCGTTTTACCTTTGAGGGTACAATGGTGGTTATCGACGGTTTCGAAGCAGAGAGTGGAAAAACCGAAATAGACTTCACAAGACCAAGAACGGTGCTTGTTGCTACGTCAGACAAGAAGAGATACTACACCATTTATGTCCATTCCTTTACCGGGCTTCCCATGATGACTCTTACTACTGACGGCCTTCGGGAGGTTACTTCAAAGGAAACGTATATCGGGGCAACTTTGACGTTAAGGGAAGATGTGAGGACACGTGCCGCTGGTGACTATGTGGAATCGAGGGTTAACGTCAAGGGACGTGGCAACTCCAGTTGGAAATTCCCCAAAAAGCCTCTTCGTCTCAAATTTGATGAGAAGATATCCTTGTTGGATATGCACAAAGACAAATCGTGGGTGCTGATCCCTAACTATAACGACAAGTCGATGCTGCGCAACAGACTGGCTTTCTATATGAGCAGTATTAGCAATATGGACTACACCCCTGAAAGTCATTTTGTAGATTTCACTTTTAATGGTAAATACTGGGGAACCTACCTGTTGTGTGAGAAATTGAAGATTGCCAAACACCGGGTGAATGTTGGAGATGATGGTTTCTTGTTTGAGATTGACAGTCGGGCGTCGGGGGAGGCTGATTCTCGGTATTTTGCTGTACCCCACTTAGAGAACGTTGTCAATATTAAGGATCCCGAAGTGCAATATGGTGATGCTAATTACAATTACGCCAAGGATTTTGTGAATAAAGCTGACCAAGCTTTGTTTAGTAGTAATTTTACCAATCTGGCAACAGGCTGGCAGGCATATATGGATATGGATTCTTTTGTTGACTGGTATCTTATTCAAGAGATTGGCAAGAATCTCGATGGTTTTTATGATACCAGTTGTTTTATGCATCTTACCCGTGGTGGAAAGTTGATGATGGGTCCGATGTGGGATATGGACGTGGCATACGGTAATATGAGTCAGGCGAACCAGACATGTTACGACCCGAAAGGCTTCTACATCAAATATGTTAAGTGGTATACTCGTCTGTTTAAAGATCCGTCTTTCGTGAAAAGAGTAAAAGAGCGCTTCAATTATTTCTATAGGCATCAGAATGACATCTTAGCCTATATCAATGCTGATGCGCAATATCTGAAATACTCCGCTCTGGAGAACAATAATGTGTGGCATCTGCTAAATGTCAAAACATGGCCTAATTACAATATCTGGGGAAGTTATCAGAATGAAGTTCAAGAACTGAAAGTATGGTTCACCAACCGCATGGAATGGCTGAAGACCCAGTTCGATCAGATGTGAGCAAATAAAGTATATAAACAAATGATAGGGCCAGCAGATGTTGGCCCTATCATTTTAGATAACAGTTTTATAAAGGGTGCCTTGGTTATAGCAGCCAGAAAGCACATCCAGTATCTCTTTTTCTGTCGAGAGGTTGAAGTCACCGGGGATGGTGTTCTTTAGGGCTGCGGCTGCAAGGGAATAGTTCAGTTGCATTTGCTTGTCTTCAGGGTATAGGCTGATGGCGTGTAGCCAACCGCCCATGAAAGCGTCGCCAACACCGACGGGATCGATAACATCGGGTATATCCATAATGGGAGATTGCAACAGTTCACCATCCGTCCAGAGCAGTCCTGTCAGCGTGTGATGCTTAGAAGAGACTTCGTTGCGCATACCCATCATCCAGTTTTTCAGTCGAGGGTATTGCTCGTGTAGTTCGTCAAACCATTCGCGATACTCGTCCATCTGCATCTTGAACGTAGAATCGATAGCCGTAAAAGGTGGCTGTGGATGTTGGCTCAGCCAATCGAACTCGACGGCATCGCCGAACATCATATCGCTTCGTGAGAGCATCTTGCTGAGTGTCTCACGGGGATTGGCGCCCTCGTATTTCCAAAGGTTTTTACGGTAGTTGATGTCGAAGCATACGGTGACACCCATCTCGTCAGCGATGTCGAGGGCCTCGAACGTGGCGTCTGCTGCCTGTTGAGAGATGGCAGCCGTGATGCCTGATACATGGAAATAAGCACAGTCTTTAAGAATCTCACGCCAAGGTATCATGCCAGGCCTGAGGTCGAAATAGGCAGAGTTGGCGCGATCGTAGATGACCTTCGGAGGCCTCATGCCTGCTGCCGGCTCGAAATAGTAGGTGCCGATACGTTGTCCGCCATAAAGCACATGGCTGGTGTCCACGCCCAACTGCGCCAGGTTCATCGCTCCGGCATGGCCTACAGGGGTATCAGGCAGACGGGTGATATAGGTGACGTTCTCTCCTTGCGTGGCAAGCGACACGGCCACATTAGCCTCGCTGCCACCATACTTGCTGGTAAACGTATCGCCCTGTGTCAGTCGTAGGTGGTCATTCTTCGAGAATCGGAGAAGCAACTCTCCAAAGGTTACGATCTTTTTCATTAGTAATTATTGCTTAATAAAATAATGAGTGTTTGATGCTTATGATTAGTTTTTATGCTGATGATTCTAAACATATCCGTATTTTCTTCTGCACTTGTCAGGTAACTCTCCTACGGTTTACTCTCGCCCTCGATGTACTGCGACATCAGCAGGTGGTCTCCGTCGTAGACGACATAAGTGAAGTGGCTGATCCAGTCGCCGAGGATAATCATCCGTGCCTTTTTCGTCAGTTGGAGGTCGAGTTCGATATGGCGATGGCCATAGATGAAGTAGTCGACATTGGAATGATATTGGATATATTTCTTCGTATAGAGCACGAGATGCTCACGGTTTTCTCCCATGTAGGCAGGCTCCTCGCCGTTAGGCCGCTTCAGCCGCGAGTGCTTGGCCCAGTTCAGTCCGAGCCACATGCCCCAGCGGGGATGTATGGCCGAAAACATCCATTGGCACATGGGCGAATGGAAGATGCTGCGAATGAACTTAAACGACTTGCTGGGGTCGCCAAGCCCGTCGCCGTGGGCCAGGAAGAACATCTTTCCGTAGATCTCCGTCGTCTCAGGCTGCTTGTGCAGGATGACGCCGCACTCCTTCTCCAGATAGTCGTAGGCCCAGATGTCGTGATTGCCCGTGAAGTAATGCACCTCGACGCCCATGTCCGTCAGTTCAGAGATTTTCCCAAGGAATCGGGTGAAGCCCTTAGGCACCACATATTTATATTCGTACCAGAAGTCGAACATGTCGCCCAGCAGATACACTGCCGCCGCCTTCTCCTTGATGGAGTCGAGGAAACGCACGAGTCGGCGCTCCTGCATCCTCTGGTGCGGAACGGCCAGCGACCCTAAATGCGCATCGGAAAGGAAATATATCGGTTTCATCTTTTCACTTTTTCACCTTTAGTCGAATCCTAATTCCACTCTTGCTTCTTCGCTCATCATCGACTGGTCCCAGGCCGGCTCGAAGACGAGGTTCACGTTCGTTGACTTCACGCCCTCGACGCTCTCCACCTTCGTGCGTACATCTTCTAATATATAGTCGGCGGCAGGGCAGTTGGGAGCCGTAAAGGTCATCTCCAGGTCCACGGAGTAGTCCTCCTGCACATCGATCTTGTAGATCATTCCCAAGTCATAGATGTTGACGGGAATCTCGGGGTCGTAGACGGTCTTCAGCACATCCACGATCCGCTCTTCTATCTGAGTCTTCTCTTCCTGTGTCATAATCGAGTGCAAAGATACGCATTTTTGATTAATTATTCACATCTTTGCCGAAAAATATATTATTCTTCAATGTGGATGTGCTGACGCATTACTAAAAGATATATTTTTTCCCGTTCTGAATGTAAATGCCTGGACGGCTTGGCTGCATGGGCTGACCTGCGAGACTGTAGAACCGATTGTCGTGAGGACGACTGAGGATGAGGGCGCTGACGACGGTGGCAGGCAGTTCTTCCTCGGAGAATGTGCCCTTGACGTAAACACGGTAGCCCTTGGTTTCAAGGCTGATGGTCTGTGTGGCCGAGAAGGTCTGCTGCTGACGGCTTGTGCCTTCTGCGATGGTCTCGCTGTTCAGCCAGAGGCTCCAGTCTCCGGCAGTCAGTCCTGTTAGTGTCGCAGTACTGGCTTCCGTAGCCATATTCAGCACGACTAATATCTCGCTGTCGCCTTCCTTGCGGGTATAGGCCAGGACATTGCTGTTGGCAGGACTGAGGGTCACCCAGTTGACGGAACTCTTGTCGTGCAAAGCGGGAACGGCATGCTTGAGGGCCGTCAGCGTGCGGATGGTGTTGTGCATCTTGTCGTCTTTCGCTGACCAGTTGATTTTGGTGTCTGTGAAGTAGTTGAGGGCTTGATTCCCGCCGACTTCCTGGCCATTGTAGATGAGCGGCATGCCGTAGAGGGTATAGGCCAGTACGGTGAGCGGATAACGGTTGGCGCCGTATTTCTCTGTCAGCGTCTTTTTGCTCTCGTTCCAGTTCTGGTCGTGGTTGGTCACGTAGAGCATACGGCCGAAGGATAGGCCATCCGATGCCGTGAGCATCTTGTCGGCATTGGCTTTCAAGGACGCTGCATAGACACCAGCACTGCCATATCTGTCCAGACTGCTCTGGAATGCCCAAGCATAGTCGTAGTCGAATCCGACAGCCTTCAGCCTCGATACATCCTGTGCGATATCAGTCTCGCCGAGGAAGGTGATGGTCTTACCGCTCTTATATCCCTTAATGTCAGGGATGGTCGCCTGCCAATAGGAAGCGGGGATTTCCGGGCTGCTGATGTAGTCGCAACGATAGCCGTCAACGTCGGCCTCGTCGATCCAGAACTTCAGACAGCCGTTCATCGCTTGCCGTAAGTCAGCATTGCCATAGTCCAACTGATAGACGTCACCATAATTATTTGGATGTATGAAGCGGTCGCCGTTCTTCTTGTAATACTCTGGATGCTCAGTCACCCATTTGGCATCAGTGGCCGTATGGTTGGGCACCCAGTCGAGCCACACCTCCATATTCAGCGTATGGGCCGCATTCACCAACGCTTTCAGGTCTGCGATAGTGCCGTAGTTGGGGTTGGTCTGTTGGAAGTCTGTGGCGGCGTATGGGCTGTTGATGCCTCCGCCTCTCGGATAGATGGGCATCAGCCAGACAATGTCCACGCCGAGTGCCTTCAGTTCGCCGAGTCGTTGCTGGGCGGCGGCGAACGTTCCTTCTGTGGTGAACGAACCAACGTTCATCTCGTAAATCACCTGATGGCCTGCTTCATTCTTGGCCGTGGCAGAGTTGATGGCATCAACATAGTCAGCAGCCATTGCTGTGGAAATGAAGTATGATGCATGAAAGATGAAGAATGCTGCGGCGAGCAGCCTCTTCATCATGTTCAGACTTCTTTCCTGCTTATTGCTTAAATTCTTTTTATTCATATTAATATCTGTTATTATATCCAGAAGGGCGGTAGCAAATTCTTCACTCTTCATTTTTTACTCTTCACTTAAAAATGGGTGGCCGTTCTTCCCAGAGCAGCCAGCCCAGGGTTGTTAAATATTTAACTCTAATTACAGTAAGCCTTTGATGAAGCAGGACATTACTGTTTACTTATCTTCTTCATACAGATTCTATATACTTAATCAGCATTAAATGTATAGCTCTGATTTGCGATAACGGTGTCAATGTCCTGTTGTACGCCGTCGCCTTCACCGTTCAGGATGAGGTTGTACTCGCCGCCATCGTTCGGCAGGGGGAATACCAGCGTGCCGTTCTCATTGATGGTAGGCTTGATGCCACGCCAGCCACCATAGATCTCACCAGCCCCCCAGGCATAGAGACGGGGATCGTTGTAGCCTGCATTGTTTTGGATGGTCACCGTATTGGCAGACTCTTCCCATCCAGCATTCACATCGTAGAAATGGCTGCCAGCGGTGAATACCTCAGGACCGTCCACCTGCGGACTTCCGTTGTCGTTCAGGATCAGGTTGAACGTGCCATTAGCAGGCAGTTCAAAGAGGCACCAGCCGTTGTCGGTTACTTTCACCGGTGCTGCGCCAGGCCATCCACCGCAAGCCTCGCTGTCGCCCCATACATAGAGATGAGGATCGGCATAGCCCACACTGTTCTTCACGGCAATGATCACCGTTTCGCCTGTAGGCTGAGGTTCTGGATCAGGACCGGGTGCAGGCGTAGGCGTCCCGCCACCAGGCTGGAAGGTAGCAGGATCGATCTCTGTCGCACCTGCAGTGGTGATGTGCAGATACACATCGTGATCGATGGTGTAGGCAAAGTCAGCCAACTGACTGGCTCCGGCATTGCTGAAGATGAGGTTCTCGCCCAGACCGGTATTCGCCTCACCCATATCGAAGTACTTATAGGTAATGCCGTTGATGGTCTGTTCACCGGTCACCTCCATGCCAGGCCAGTCACCGTTCAGGTTGTTGGTATCGCCCCACATGTAGAGATTCAGAGCATCCCAGCCCGTCTCGTCGTAAACAAACACAGCATAACCGTCGTGCTTCACGCTGGGTTCCAGCCCGATCTCTTCGACACCGTCGGCAGTGATACGCAGATAGACATTACGCTCGATTGTGAAGTTGAAGTCGGGCAACTGTATGCCTGCACCGCCATTATTGAAGATCAGATTTTCAATGAGCCCATTGTTTGCCTCGCCCATGTCGAAGTATTTCCAAGTGACACCGTCGTGATTCCAAGTGCCAGTGACACTCATGCCAGGCCAGTCACCGTTCAGGTTGTTGATGTCGCCCCACATGTAAAGGGTAAGCACATCCCAGCCCGTCTGGTCGTCGACATATACGGCGAAACCGTCGTGCTCCGGCTCTGGTGCCTCGCCACCACTCCAGTAGTAACTCTCCCAGCGCTGACCCCAGATGTTGGTAAAGGTGCCAACGCCCGGATTGTCGGTATGCAGCGCCTCATCGCCTGCTGTTGTGAACTCCTTGCCCTGATTCTTGGAGTAGAAGCGGAAACCGTCGGCCAACGACTTGCCGCCTACGAAAGTGCTGGGGTCGAGATAGATGCCCCATTTGATATTGTTGTTGGGGGCCTTTGTCAACAGATACTGCGGATTGCCGACGGCCTCTTCCTCGCCGTTGAAGGCTCCGGTGATATAGATCTCTTCGTCGGCAGTGGTGCCGAAGGGGGCAATGAACTCCAGTAGGATACGGTCGGCCCGTGTCTCAAACTGCTGACGCTCATGGTCGAACGTGATGTCTTCGTCGCTCTTACAGCCTGTCAGCAACCCCGTCAGGGTCAACAGGCCTAACATCAGACTATATATCTTGGTATTCATAATCTTTAATCTTTAAACTTTAAGCTTTAAGCTTTCATTTTTCAATTTTCAATTTTCATTGATAACTCGGGTTCTGAATCAATCCGGGATTGACAGAGATAGCCGTTTGCGGCAGAGGATACCACTCATACTTACGGTCGCGCTTTTCAGGCAGGCTGATGCCGTCCTCGGTGGCACGGCCCCAGAACCACCACTGGCCCTGCGTGAACTTGTCGAAACGGCGCAGGTCAGTACGACGGCGGTTGCCCTCGCCCAGATATTCCTTGCCCCACTCAGAGAGCATCCAGTCCATATCGAATTGAGTGAAGCCTGGTCCAGGAATGCTGAGCGCAGAACTGCGGTCGGAGGTCGTATAGTAGCGGGCACGTACAGCATCCACATAGTTCTTGGCCTCCGTATAGTTACCCTTGCGCATTTCGCACTCGGCCACATTATAGTAGGCCTCAGCCAGACGGAACTGAACATCGTCGATGCTCTTGAAGCCGCCCTGCTCATCGTTGGGATACAGCGGATATTTCACCAGTCGGACGCCCGAGTTGGTCTCACCCCAACGGGGACTCATCACCGTCTCGAGTTCGCGACCCTGATTGAGGAATGTGCCTAGTTGATCGACATACACCAGATCCTGACCGTCGCGGTCGGCATCGGCCTTCAGTACGTCGCCCGTTCCGAAGTTGGCACGGATGATGCCCTTCAGGAACATACCCGGACCATGGGTCTTGGTAGCGGCATCATAGGTGTAGTTCTGTTTTCGGATATCACGGTCGTCGAAACGCTCATAGGGGGCGCCCAGTTTGTCGCCATAGTCGAGGAAGCACTTGGCACCTGTGGTACCGCCAGTGGGTAGAACGGTGCCTGAGTTATCGAACGAAGGAACCAGACACACACAGTTCCAGGCACCGATACCGTCGTAACTCTGTCCGAAGTAGTCGGCATAGCCATACCACATGCCCACCATCGTCCGTACATTCGAGATGGCGTTGGCAGCGCCCTGACCGTCTTCGGCAGCCAGTGCGAAGATGACCTCAGGACTCTTCACGTTATCCATCGAATAGAGGTTGCGGTAGTTTTCGTCGATGGCGTAGTTGCCGTATGTGCCGTTGATAATCTCCTTTGACAGGGCTTCGCACTCGTCATAGTGGCTTTCACCGATGAATACCTCGGCATTGAGCAGCAGACGGGCCTTGAGCAGACGGTTCATCGCCTGATTGGCACGGTTCACCATCGAGTGGTTGGCGTCGTCCTTGGCCAAAGCATTGACCGTCTCGTCGAGTTCGGTAGCGATGAAGTCATAGATCTTCTTGCATGAGGTGTTCCAGTCAGGATCGGCAGTGCCGGGCACCTCGCTGCTGGCGGAGGTGTTCAGTGGCAGGGCACCACCCCAGAGTTCGAAGATGCAGTAGTAGTTCCAGGCACGAATAGTGCGCACCTCGGCCACATACTGTGCCAGTTGTGCATCGCTCATCCCCAGTCCTGAAGCACTCAGACCCTCCAGGTCACTGAGCAGCAGGTTAGCCAGTCCGATAGCCGTCCAGGCTCCGTTCCAGGCATTATTGATGATGGTCGACTCTGAAGTCCAGTTGTGCCATGAGAGTACGGTCTTCATAGCCTCGTCCCATCCCCAGAGTCCGGCATTCCATACACGCCAGGTGATCTGGTCGGAGGGGTATTCCGAGAGGTGGAAGAAATTCTCGCCTGCCAGTGTCTGAGACGTCTGTCCGTAGATGGCAGCCACAGCGCCTTTTACACTGGCCTCATTCTGATAATAGACGCCGGCGTCTATACGGTCGTACACCTTCTCATCGAGATCGGTACAGGCGGTAACGAGGAAAGAGGAAAGTGGAAGGAGGAATGAGCAAACTCTTGCCACAACCTTATTATATATATGTGTAGTCATAATTATCAAGTTTCAATTATCAATTTTCAATTAATGGAATCTTACCGTTACGCCCAGTGTGATGTTTGTGGCCTGCGGATAGGCACTGTTAGAATCGATACCAGGAGTGATGCCCGTAGAGGTGACGATTGAGGGGTCATTGCCTTCATAGCCTGTCAGCGTGAATACGTTCTTGGCGGTGAGGTAGATGCGCAGGTTCTCAACCAGTTGACGGCTTTTCGGACTGTAAGAATAGCCCAGAGTGACGTTGTCGAGTTTGAAGTAGTTGCCCTTCTCGAGGAAATAACTTGAGATGATACCACCGCTCGACTCCACGTCGGCATAGTCGGTATAGGCCTTGCGCAGCACATTGTCGGTACCGGAACCCTTCAGTCCCATACCATATTTCCGCATATTGAAGATCTCGAAGCCGAGGGCACTGCGGAAGAGCATGCTGAGATCCCAGTTCTTATAACTCAGCGAGTTGCTCCACGACAGGAAGTGCTTGGGAGCGCCGTTGCCGATATTGCGCTTGTAGGTGGGATCGGCCTGGGCTGCAGGCACGGCGTTGCCTTTGTTGTCGTAGATGAGCAGTAGTCCGTTCTCATCGACACCGGCATGCTCGTAGCCATAGAACTGACCGATCTTGCCGCCCTCCTCCACACGGAAGAAGTACTCACTGGTGCCGGGGCCTGGCTTTTGATAGAGGTCGAGGTAAGCCATCTGATAGGCATCGCTTGAGAGTTTGGTGAGTTTGGTCTGCCCCATGCTCCAGTTGATGCCGGTAGTCCACTTAAGGGCTTTCTTGGCCAGCACGTCGTAGTCGAGCGACACTTCGATACCGGTATTCTTGGTGGTTCCGACGTTCACCAGGATGGTGTTGTAGATGAACGGAGGCTGCGGAGCCGTATAGTTGTAGAGCAGATCCTTGGAACGGCGGTCAAAATACTCCACGCTACCACGCAGACGGCTGTTCAGAGCCACGAAGTCTACACCCACGTTGAAGGCTGTAGACTTCTCCCAAGCCAGATCGGGGTTGGCATTCAGCGAAGGTGCATAACCATTGATCCATTGATTGTCGATGAGATAGGCGCCACGGGTACTATAGGTGGCGATGCTCTGATAGGCATTGAAGTCGGAACGGCCGGTGACACCGTAACTCACACGGGGTTTCAGACTTTGGAAGGCTTGTGCCAGACTCTGTGCAAACGGGGCCTTGGTAATCTCCCAAGCCAGTGATCCAGAAGGAAAGTTACCCCACTTGGTGTTGGCACCGAACTTGGTGCTGCCCTCGCGACGCATCGAAGCCGAGGCGAAGATCATGTCTCGGTAGTTATAATTCAGGCGTCCGAAGAAACCTATCAGTGTTGATTCTGAACTGCCTGCCCAGAGGTTTGCCTTGCCGTCGCGCAGGTAACTGCCACTGCCGATTCCGTGATACGAGAGTGCATCGTATACAAAGCCCATGTTCTCATTGCCGCTCTGCTCCCACTTGCTGCGCTCCCATGAATAGCCGAGCACGGCCTTCAACTGGTGCTCACTGAGCGTCAGCGTGTAGTTGACGAGCCACTCCAGACGGTTCGTCCACCACTTCTGGTAGTTGATGCGGGCACGACCTGCATAGCCGTTCCAGAACGACTCGCTGGAGGTCGACGGTGTATAGAAGTTGTCCTTCAGGTCGTTGTATTGCAGGGCATAGCTCAGCGAGGTGTTCAAATTGTGCTGCTCCATCTGCAGGATGTTTAACTTCATATCGGCATTACCCAAGAGGTAGATGCGGTCGCCCTGGCTGACATTCTCCTTCAGGTCGTTCACAGGGTTGTGGATGTCAGTAGGCGAGTTGGGCTGATAGTATGAGCCGTCGGGATTCTTCACGGGCACTGTGGGATTCATGGTCAGGGCGGTGTCAAACAGTCCGTCGTTGCCCCACTCCTCGTGCACCTTACGAACAGAGAGCGACGAGTTGAACTGCAGGCGGTTGTTCAGTACACGTTGTTCGCCGACGAAGCGCCCACCATATTCCTCACGTCCGGAAACGATGTCCAGACCATTACCTTTCTTATAATTCACTGACAGACCGAAATAACCGTTCTTGGTGGAAGAATCGATAGAGAGATACTGGTTCAGATTATAACTGACAGGGCGTGTGATCTCATCCCACCAGTCGGTATCGGCACCGTAGTCCTGACCACGGCGCGAACGGCGGAACTCATCGGTAGAAAGGATGCCAACACGCGGTTTCTGCACGTTGAAAGCAATATAACTGTCGTAAGTCACATTGGTCACGCCGGCCGTACCAGAGCCTTTCTTCGTCGTTACCAGAATCACACCATTTGCACCCCGGGTACCGTAGATGGCAGCCGAGCCGGCATCCTTCAGCACCGTGATTGACTCTACATCCTGAGTAGCGATGTTACGCAGGTCACCACCAGCGATACCGTCGATGACTACCAACGGACCGTTGGAGGCTGTGAGCGAACCGGCACCACGCACCTGGATGTTGGTCATGGCGTTGGGGTTGGCATCGGCCGATGAGGCCACGTTAAGACCAGCCACCTTACCGGCAATCAGGGCCATGGGATCGCTGGCGGCTCCTTGGTTGAACTGATCTTTGCTGATCTGAACGACCGAACTCGAAATCTCTTTCTTGGCCATCGAGCCATAGCCCACGACCACCACTTCGTTCAGTTGGGCCACGTCTTCCTTCAGCGTGATCTCCAAGCCATCTTTGGCTTTCACCTCCTGCGGGTTGTAGCCGATAAAACTGATCACCAGTGTCGCACCAGACTTACACTGTAAAGTGAATTTTCCGTCAAAGTCTGTGACGGTGCCGTTCGATGTTCCTTTTTCCATGACGCTGGCTCCGATGACATCCTCACCAGTGTCGTCTTTCACATGGCCACTGACGGTGGTCTGTGCTGAAACATCCAAGGCAAAACACACAACCGCTATGAGCATGAGCAAGCGGCAGAATTGACTCTTAGTTTTTTCCATTGTTTTACTTTTTAATAATTAATTAGAGTTATTTGTACTATTATATCTCATTTTCTCAAATTCTCAATCCTCACGGCTGCACCTCCACTACGGGCAAGTCTGAGTTTCAAAGTGCTACCTTTGGTCACTTCTTCCTGACGGATGGTCATCGGATAGGGATTCTTCTCATAGTCTGCATCCGGCCCGTCTTCATAGACGATAGCGCAATAAGTGGTATCGGCATCGAGGAAGTCGAGTTTTAGAGATAATTCTCGGGACTCCTCGTTGGTGATGCTGCCGATAAACCAGCGGTCGCCGTTACGCTCCTTTCGGGCTACAGTGACATATTTGCCGATCTCGCCGTTGGGGACAATAGTCTTGCTCCAGGTTGTCGGACAACTTTCGATGAATGTCAGGGCTGGCTGGCCTTCGTAGTTCTCGATAGCATCTGCAGCCATCTGCAACGGACTGTAGATGACAACGAACTCACCGAGTTGTTTTGCCAAAGTAGAGTGGGGATGAGTGCCTTTCACCACCTCCGAGAAGTTGAAGATGGCAGGCGTGAAGTCCGTCGGCCCAGCCAGACAGCGGGTGAAGGGCAGGGTGACGGTGTGGGCAGGGGGATTGCCGCCTCTGCGGTCCCAGGCATTATACTCCTGACCGCGCACTCCCTCCTGTGTCATCAGGTTTGGCCAGGTGCGTTGGATGCCAGTGGGCATGGCAGGCTCGTGGTTGTCAATCATGATGTGATGCCTGGCGGCCGTTTCAATCACCTTACGGTAGTGACGGATGCCATACTGCGACTTGGCCAGTTCCTTACCATCGAAGAAGTGGCCCACGTAGCCTGTCTTCACGGCACGGATGCCCAGATGGTTGAACCATGCAAAGGCAGAGTCCATCTGCTCTTCTAAGAGTTTGGCATTGCCCCACGTCTCCGTATGGCCGATGAAGCGCACGCCTTTCGATAGGGCGTATGCACAAACCTCTTCTATATTAAAGTCGGGATAAGCCTTCAGATACGAGATATTCTCGCCTTGTCCCCATCCAGGGTTCCATCCCTCAGCCAACACGCCGCTGAAGCCGTGACGGGCGGCAAAGTCGATATATCGTTTTACGTTTTGTGTGGTTGCTCCGTGTGCCGGCCCCATCTCCCAGGTGTTCTGCTTCTTGTGGATGCTCCACCAGATACCGATGTAGCGGCCCGGCTCAATCCAGGAAGTGTCTTTTATCTTCGAAGGCTCGTTCAGGTTCAGCATCAGCCGCGAGGTCATCAGGTCACCAGCCGTTTTACTTATTATAATAGTACGCCAGGGCGATTTTGTCTCCCCCTCGCAATACACCTTCACACCGCTCTGCCAAGGTGTCAGTGCCGTTTGCAACCTTACAGCGGAAGCAAATTTTTCACTCTTCACTCTTAACTCTTCACTTCTAACGGGTGTCAAGTTGATGCTGGCATAGTCCTCGAGTGCGGCCTCGTGAATGGCGAGGTATAGCGAATCCTCATATTCTATGGTGAGTGGTGTGCATACGGTATCTTTCCTGCTCAGCAGATCGGCGGTATAGATACCCTCGAAGTACTCGGTGTGATTAGTTGGAATCGACCAAGCCTTGGCATTGTGTGCCAAGGTGATCTCGGTCAATTCGTCCTGAATACAATACTTTTCGCCTTTACTGATACTTGGCAGAATATAGCGGAAGCCGACACCATCGTTGAATACGCGGAACACGACATCCATGCGTCGGCCTGACTTCTCCCTGAAATTCACCGTCAACTCATGATAGTGATTACGCACCGTATCTTCCTCGCCCCAGGGCTGTAACCAAGTCTCGTCTTTCGAAGAATAACTTTTGCCTATCAACCTGACATCATCACCTAGTGTACCCTTGTCGAGAAGGAAACCGAGGTGCGAAGGAGCGACAATCGTCTTTGTACCATACTTAATCGTGTAAAAGGGCTTGTTGGCCTTCACGCCGACAGCAACCGTCACGGTGCCGTCGGGTGAACAGACCAAAACTTCCTTTGCCTGAACATTGGCAAAGAAACTGCAACAAACTAAAACAATTAATCTAACTAACAACTTATGCATGATGAACTTTATTTTATCCATTGATTGTGAATTCGACGGCAAAGTTAAGGCGATAAATGACCATAAACAAGTTGTTCAAACAAAAATCAAAATGATCAAATAGGCAATTGGCTGATAGTCAACATGTTTCTTTTCGTTGCATAATAGAAAATCAAAACTTTTGCAACCCCTTTTCATCTTGATTTCGCCTTTTATCACGTACTTGGATTTGGTGGTTTCAAAAAGAATCATTAATTTTGTGCCGGAATAATAACTAAACTCGGAATACAATGAATAAATTGATAGCCATCGCATTTATAGCCTTGCTCATTGTAGCATGTGGAAGACCTGTTGCCGACACGCAGACAGACCGACTCTATCAGACACTCGATAGTCTGATAGAACGTCACGATGAAATCGTGGCTGCCAAGGAATCGCAGATCATGTTACTCTCCAAGGGCCTGCAGGGTGTGACGCTGACACCAGAGCAGGAGTACGAAAAGAATCTGCGACTATACGACGAATATTTGGCTTTTCGTTTCGACTCTGCTTTCTATTATATCAATCGTAATATCCAGAGTCCTTTGGCAATGACCGATGCTGAGCGTCGTGCCGCCAGTGCCATACGTTTGGCTCATATTCTCAGTGTTTCGGGCATATTCAACAATGCCCGTCTGCTGCTTGACAGTATACAACCCGACCTGCTTTCGACAGAAACCCGTGTGTTGTACTACAACCAGCGTGCTGAATTGAACCTCTATCGTTCGGAAATGGCACAATACACACCTTATTTTATGAACTATATTGATAGTGCGCAGTATTATCGTCAGATGTTGTTGCAAATTGCTCCAAAGGAGTCCTTTGAGTATATTGTCAGTCGTGCCAGTTACGTTTGTGAGCAGGGAGATGTGGAAGGAGCCATCCGTCTGTTTGAAGAGTATCTTCCCACCTTACAGTCTGGTGACCGCCGCTATAGCATCGTGGCTAGTACACTGGCCTTTTTCTATTGGAAGAGCGGGCAGCCTCAGCAACAGGAGCACTATCTGCTGCTTTCGGCCATCAGCGATTTGCAAGGTGCCATCCTCGAGAACAATGCCCTGCGCGAACTGTCCTCCATACTGATGGAGAGGGGAGTCTATGAACGTGCCTATCGCTACCTGTCGCGAGCCAGCAACGATGCACAGCAATATGGAAGTCGTTTGCGGAGCATGCAAGTGGCTCGACTGACACCAGTTATTACCAAGGCTTACGATACCGAGAGGGAACATGCATTACAGCGCACTAACCGACTGCTCACCATATTGGCATCGATCACTCTCTTGTTAGTGGGTCTCATCCTCTTTAATTTCTGGCTGCTCTATAAGCGTCGCATAGCCAACAGGAAAATCAATCAGATGAATGCGGTGCTTACCAGCCAGAACGAGGATATGCAGACACTCAACACCCAACTCTCGACTCTCAACACTCAAATGAAGGAGGCGAACCGAATTAAAGACGAATATATAGGCCGATTTTTGGAATTGTGCAGTGCCCTCATCCATCGGGGTGAGGAGCGTCATAAACTCTTTAACCGTTTGGCTCGCGACCGTAAATTGGAAGACCTCTATGCCGAACTTAAGAGCAACTCGGCTATCAATGAGGGTATCAAGATGTTCCACCAAAACTTTGATACAGCCTTTCTGAATATCTATCCTGATTTTATTGGTGAGGTGAACCGCTTGATGATACACGATTGTCAGTTTGAAATAGAGGAAGACTCCACCAAGTTGACCACCGAGTTGCGCGTACTGGCTCTCATCCGGCTGGGTATTGTCGACAACCAGAAGATTGCCGACATTCTGCGATCGTCGATAACAACCATCTACACTTATCGCTCAAAACTCAAGTCTCGAGCCTTGCAGAGGGATACCTTTGAGGATGACGTCAAGCAGATCGCTACCTATTGATGAGGCCTTGGACTCCCTTCCTTTTGCGTTCTTGTCGTCACCCTGCAGGGTTGCCATGAAGTTGCTGACATCAGCACTTCCCCTGCTCGTGGAATGAGTAGTATTGGCCGTCTGTGACAATCACATGATCCAGAAAGTGGATGTTCATGACCTCACAGGCTCTACTGATACTTCTTGTCAATGTTTCGTCAGCCTTGCTGGGGGTGAGGTTGCCGGAGGGGTGGTTGTGACAGACGGCGAGGATGGTGCAGTTGGCGAGGACAGCTTCCTTCATGACAATACGTATGTCGACAGGTGTTTCCGTGATGCCGCCACGTGAGATGCGCACCTTCTTGATGAGGCGGTAGTGCTGGTTCATCAGCAGTGCCCAGAACTCCTCGACGTAGAGGTCCTGCATCACAGGGCGCATGTGGTTGTAGATACGGGTGGCAGTACCTAAGTCTGGCCGTTCCTCAGGCGTTTCAGCTTGTCGACGCTTGCCCAGTTCACAGGCTGCAAGGATGGAAATGGCCTTTGCCTCGCCAATACCAGTGTAAGTGCAGAGTTCACGAATGGGCATCTTGCCCAGTGTGTTCAGGTTGTTGTTGCAGTCAGCGAGGATGCGCTTCATCAGGTCTACGGCACTCTCTTTCTGCGAGCCAGAGCCGATTAGGATTGCCAGCAGTTCTGCATTCGTCAGATTTTCAGCACCGCTTGATGCCATCTTCTCTCGTGGACGGTCTTCTTCCGCCCATTGATTGATGTTGAGTTTCTCCATAGTGCTTCATTTAAGTTTTAAAGGGTTGTTATTTGTAGAACGTTTTTTCGAAGGCTGTGAATTCGTCTTGTCGTAGCACGCACCGTTTCCACCATGATTCGATAAAGCCCAAACCGTACCCCATCAGTTGGACGAAGGCCGCAGGGATGGATAGTAGCCCTACTTTCAGGCTCCTGTTCTTGATGGCCGAGTCGATGCAGATCAGCAGACTATATAATATAATAGGTATCCATGGACTGAAGCACATCCAGTAGAACTGGTCGCGGTCGACGTAGTGCATCAGGGCCCGTCCTACGGCAGAGATGAGTATCAGTGCAATGACACCTACGGTGAATACCGTCGGCAGCAGATGGACGAGTTTCATTGTGCCGGGATGGCGCTTCTCAAGATTGATGCGGGCAATGCCGCTGTTATACACCTGACGGAAGAACTTCTTGAAGTCTGTACGCCGTTTGTGCCATACCCAGGCTTCAGGGAAAAGTCTTGGACTATAGCCCGCCTCTACGATGCGGTAGGAGAAGTCGATGTCCTCGCCAAAGCGCATCTTCGTGAATCCTCCTAACTGTAGATATACATCACGGCGGATGCCCATATTAAACGAACGGGGATAGAACTTGTCGAGTTTGGCCTTGCCGCCTCGGATGCCGCCCGTGGTGAAGAACGAAGTCATCGAATAACTGATGGCCTTCTGCACAGGAGTGAACGATGGGTGGGCTGCGTCTGGACCACCAAAGGCGACAATCGGAGGTACGGTGGTGCGGCGGTACGGTGGCGCGAGATTACTTTCATCCTCTGAACATTTCTCGTACCTCCGCACCTCAGCACCCCCGTACCCCCGAATTTCTCTATCAACTGCTGCCAAATAGCCTTCAGGCAGCACGACATCAGAGTCGAGAATGATGAGCCATTCGCCGTTGGCACGCTCAGCACCGTAGTTGCGACTCTGCCCTGGACCGCTGTTCTCCTTGTTGTAATAATGCAAAGCAAGGATGCCTGCGTACTTGTCGCAAACATCCTTGCAGGTCTTTACCGATCCGTCCTCCACAATAATCACTTCGAAGTCCTTCTGTGTCTGATTAGATAGGCTTTCGAGGAGTTCGCCCACTTCATCGGGACGATTGTATACGGGGACGATGATCGAGTATTTCATTATTCTTTCACGCGCTGCAGATAACTGCCGTCACGAGTGTCAACCTGGATGAGGTCGCCTTCGTTGATGAACAGGGGCACACGCACCTCAACGCCAGTCTCCAGCGTAGCAGGCTTTAGGGTGTTGGTAGCGGTGTCACCCTTGATACCCGGCTCAGAGTGAGTGACGCGAAGAATGGTCTTTACGGGCATCTCGGCATAGAGGATGGTGCCGTCGGTAGTATCGGAAACGACCTCCACGATGTCGCTCTCCTTCATATACTCATGGCCGATCACGAGTTCGTTGTCGATGGGAATCTGCTCAAAGGTCTCCTGGTTCATGAAGATACGACCGCTCTGGTCCTCATAGAGATACTGGTAAGGACGACGCTCGATAATCACGTCCTCCAACTTCTCACCGATGTTGAAGCGGCGCTCCAGTACGCGGCCGTCGCTGACGTTCTTGACTTTGATGATCATGATTGTGTTACCCTTGCCTGGCTTGCGGTGCTGGAAATCGATGCACACCCAGATGCCACCGTCCATGCGAATGGCGGTGCCTTTTTTAATGTCTTGTGAATTAATCATATACCTATAAATGTTACTTTTGTATCGTTTTCGGGTGCAAAGTTACGCAAATTCTCGAAAAAAACACAAAAAGTTGCACTAAAATTCGAATATTTCTTGCGTAATTCAAAAGAAATGAGTACTTTTGCACCCCAAAACGTTGAATTTGAACAAATAAATAATTATAAGAAGCAATGAAAAGAACATTTCAGCCGCACAATCGCCGTCGCGTCAACAAGCACGGCTTCCGTGAGAGAATGGCCACCAAGAATGGTCGCCGCGTACTGGCTGCCCGCCGTGCTAAGGGCCGCAAGAAGTTAACGGTTTCTGATGAGAACCACGGCAAGTAATTCCTGCCTAGGTCATCGAAATTCCGGATAAAACAGAGTGAAGTGGAGAGCGATCTTCACTTCTTTCTGTTTTTTGTCCCCTTATTATTTGGTTATCTGCTCACTTATTCGTACCTTTGGCTTCGCCGAAAGTACTTTCGTTCGAGAAAACTCAAATAATATTTGGTTATCTGCTCACTTATTCGTACCTTTGCACATGATAAATTAAGTAATCAGATGAAAGCAAAGGAATTCTTCGGAAAGTTTGCAAGTCCTTTCCTATGGTGCAATCTGTTGGCGATGCTGATAGTCGTTGTGCTTTTGGCACTGGGTGTGAAATATGGACTCGATTGGTATACTCGACATGGCGAAGGCGTCAGGGTGCCTAAAGTGGAGGGTATGGACTATGCCAGGGCTCGTAGTCTGTTAGAGGGCTATGGTCTGAATGTAATGGTCAGTGATTCGGGCTACAATAAGTCGATGGCCGCAAATAGCATTCTCATACAGAACCCTGGTGCAGGTACGACGGTGAAGATGGGACATACGATCTATGTGACGGTCAATTCCCCCTCGTCGCCATCGTTCCCCATCCCTGATGTTGTTGACAACAGCAGTTACCGTGAGGCTGAGGCTAAACTCATGGCGCTGGGTTTCAAACTGACTCCCCCTCAGGAGGTGGCTGGCGAAAAAGACTGGGTCTATGGCATACTCAGTCACGGTCGTCGTGTATCCGCCGGTGACCATGTCTCTATTGACTCTCCGTTGACGCTGATGATTGGAAGTGGCGAGTACGACTCTGGTGAGGAACTGGAATACATTGAACCGGAATACCGTCTGATGGAGAGCGGTAACGTGGACGAATTTGAAGAGATGTCGGAATGACAGACTATGCAGAAAGGCTACAGCCAGACGAGTTCTCTGATGACGAATTGGAACTGATGTCTGACGGAGACGCTGTGGATGGTGAACTCTACGAGCACTTTCGTATGGAGGTAGACAAGGGACAGGAATCCGTCCGCATTGACAAATACCTCTCCGAGCACCAACCACACTCCAGCCGTAACCGGATCCAGAAGGCTGCAGATGCAGGGTTCATCCATGTCTGTACTGCCGACGATCAGAAGCAGGGGCGGAGTGCCCATCCGGTTAAGAGCAACTACAAGGTGCGCCCCGGCGATGTCATCACTCTGATGCTCGACCGTCCGCACTACGATACAACCATTACGCCAGAGGATATTCCCCTCGAAGTGGTCTACGAAGACGACGACCTCATGGTCATCAATAAGCCTGCAGGCATGGTGGTTCATCCAGGTTGTGGCAACTTCAGCGGAACGTTGGTCAATGCCATTGCCTGGCACCTGAAAGATCTGGAGACCTACGACCCTAACGATCCTGAGGTTGGACTTGTCCATCGAATCGACAAGGATACCAGTGGACTTCTCGTCGTGGCAAAGACACCTGATGCCAAGACCTCCTTAGGCAAGCAGTTCTTCAATAAGACGACCCATCGTAGTTATAATGCACTGGTTTGGGGAAACTTTGTGGAGGATGTAGGAAGGATAGAAGGAAATATCGGTCGTGACCCGAGAGACCGTTTGCGGATGGAGGTGTTCCCTCCTGACTCGGAGATTGGCAAGCCTGCCGTCACCCATTATAAGGTGTTGGAACGATATGGTTATGTCACTCTGGTGGAGTGCATTCTCGAGACGGGACGCACACATCAGATCAGAGCCCACATGAAGCACATCGGCCATCCATTGTTTTGTGACGAACGCTATGGCGGAACGGAAATCCTCCGTGGTGAGCGGACAGCCAGTTACAAGGCATACATCCAGAACTGCTTCAAACTTTGTCCACGGCAGGTGCTCCATGCCCGAACGCTGGGATTCGTCCATCCTTCGACGGGTGTTCAGATGGACTTCACTTCCGAGTGGCCCGAGGATATGGCGGCCCTTATCGACAAGTGGCGCAAATATGTTCGTAATATAGAAAAAACGTAATAACACAATAGATATGAAAAACTTCAAAAGAACGATTGCCATCGTCTGTGGTGGCGACTCATCCGAGCACGATGTGTCTTTGCGCTCGGCTCAGGGACTTTACTCCTTCTTCGACAAGGAGCGTTATGATGTCTATATCGTTGACATCAAGGGACAGGATTGGCATGTTGAACTGCATGACGGTACAACAGCCAAGATTGACCGTAACGATTTCTCCTTTATAGAGAACGGAAAGGCCAAGTTGTTCGATTATGCCTATATCACTATCCATGGTACTCCAGGTGAGAACGGTCTGCTGCAAGGCTACTTTGATCTGATTGATCTGCCTTATAGCACCAGTGGCGTGTTGGTAGAGGCTATGACTTTCGATAAGTTCGTACTTAACCAGTATCTTCGTGGTTATGGTGTCAGCGTGGCCGACTCCCTGCTGATCCGTAAGGGCTATGAGGAACTGGTCAGCGATGATGAGGTCGAGGAGCGCATCGGCATGCCCTGCTTCGTGAAACCTGCTGCCGACGGTTCGTCATTTGGCGTCTCTAAGGTGAAGAACAAGGACCAGTTGGCTCCAGCCATCCGCAAGGCGATACTGGAGAGCCCGGAGGTTATGGTCGAGAGTTTCCTTGAAGGGACGGAGATCACACAGGGTATCTACAAGACCCGTGAGAAGACTGTTGTCTTCCCAATCACGGAGGTCGTGACCAGCAATGAGTTTTTCGACTACGACGCCAAGTATAATGGTCAGGTGCAGGAGATCACGCCGGCTCGTATCTCGTCAGAGATAGCAGACCGCGTGTCGAAGATTACCAGCCATATCTATGATATCCTTCATTGCAATGGCATCATCCGCATCGACTATATCATCTCGAAGGAGGGTAAGATATCCATGCTCGAGGTGAACACCACACCGGGTATGACTGCCACCAGTTTCATTCCCCAGCAAGTGCGGGCCGCCGGCCTTGAGATGAAGGATGTGCTTTCGGATATCGTGGAAAACCAACTCGATTAATTAAGAATTTGTAATTATGATTACAGGAGCGGCAGAGTTTGATGAGATTAGGCCATATGAGCCGGAGGAGATGAAGCAGGCGTTCGAGGATTTGCTCAACGATCGCCAGTTCAATGTCATCATGAAGGGCTTTGCTCCGTGGTTGCCGAAGGGCATTCGCAACGGACTGCTCCGACTGGCCTTCACGGGAGTCAAGACACCGCTCGACTTCCAGTTGCGGTTCATGAAGCCCATTGTGAAATATATCATCCGCAAGCACACCGATGGCTGTACTTTCGATGATCATTTGTTGTCAACTGTAAACCAAAGATACACCTTTGTCAGTAACCACCGTGACATCGTACTTGACTCAGCCTTTCTGGATGTGAAACTGGTAGAGGCTGGCTATCCCACTACCGTCGAGATCGGTATCGGCGATAACCTGCTCATCTATCCTTGGATCAAGCGGCTGGTTCGTATGAATAAGGCCTTCACCGTTCGCCGCGGTCTCTCTCTTCGTGAGACACTGGCTGCCTCACAACTGATGAGCCGATACATTCATTTTGCCGTGACGCAGAAGAAAGAGAATATATGGATTGCCCAGCGAGAGGGTAGGGCGAAAGACTCTGACGACCGTACACAGGAGGCTGTGTTGAAGATGTTGGCGATGGGTGGCGACCTCCATGAACTGAATATCGTACCCTTGACCATCAGTTACGAATACGATCCCTGTGACTATCTCAAGGCCCAGGAGTTCCAGCAGAAACGCGACAACCCCGCCTTTAAGAAGTCAAGACAGGATGACCTCGACAATATGAAGACGGGCATCTTCGGCTATAAGGGCCGTGTCGTCTATCGGGCTGCTGCACCTGTATGCACCTGGCTCGACGAACTGTTCGACCTGCCTAAGACAGAGTATTACAAGGCGGTGGCCGAACGGATGGACAAGGAGATCCATCGGAATTACGAGTTGTTCCCGTGCAACTATATTGCTCTTGACGAACTTCATGGTGATACGGCCAATGCCGCTCACTACACAAAGACAGACAAGCAGCGCTTCGAGGCCTATATGGCTGGGCAGATAGCCAAGATTACTCTCGACAACAAGGATGAGGCTTTCCTTCGCGAACGTATCCTTACCATGTATGCTAATCCAGCGATAAATAAAGGTAAAAGTGAACAGTGAAAAGTGTAAAATTTGCTGCCGCATTATGTTAGGTGAAGTGTGAAAGTGAATAAATTGACAGTGAATATGAAGATCAATTGCAAAGAATACCGGTGTGTGATGAAACGACAGATAACTGCTGCTTCAACAGTCCTTCTCTGGGCGGTAGCAAATTTTTCACTTTTCACTGTTCACTTTTACCTTCTCTCCTGCACTCAGGATACCTATGACAAGGGCGATGGACCATATTCTCTGATGCGTGGCGATTTTGTCGAGGCGCAGGTGGGTACAGACAAGAGTATCGTCTCCCTCACTACTGATGAAGGTGAGACCTTGCCTTTGTCGCAGCCCTATGCCGCCAAATGGATCACCCGACCTGATACGGTCTATCGCTGTATGCTATATTATAATAAGGTACGCGATAGTAAGGGTCAATATGTGGCTGAGGCGATCTCTGTAGGCGAAGTGCCTTGTCCGACGGTGATTAACCTCGCAGAAATGGAGATGCCGATGAAGACGGACCCCGTGAAGTTTGAGAGTGCCTGGCTGAGCAAGTCCGGCAGATATCTCAATCTGAGTTTCTCCTTGATGACGGGAACTGCAGATGATAATGAGGCCATTCACTTGTTGCGTGTCGTTCAGGATGAGGTGACTGAGCATCCGGATGGCACTAAGACCAGCCATCTCCGTCTGTACCATAATCAGGCAGGTGTTCCGGAATACTATTCGGTGAAGGTCTATGCCAGCATCCTCACCTCACAGATCCCTACAGACTCGGCCTGCATCTCCATCAACACTTATAAGGGGATGGTCGCGAAGACCTTCAAGTTACGGTAATGTCAATGATGAAAGCCAGGATAGCCATATTCGTTTCAGCGGTCATAGTCGTCTTCTGTTTCTTCCAGTTCTTGTACCCTTATCACTTCTTCTATCATGAGCAGAACCAGATCTTCCTTTGGGAATGGGCTTACGTTTCAGGTCTTTTCCAGAAAGCAGGCGGGCTTGCGTCGCTGATAGGCGAATTCCTGACTCAGTTTTATTATTACCTGTATGCCGGGGCAACGATCCTGACCCTCTGCATCGCATTGGCTGGCTTGTTGATGTATACGACGCTGACAAACCTGAAGGTAAACGCTTGGATGGCACTGGCGGTGGGACTTGGTATGATGGCATTCCTGACCGTGTGCCATTTCAGTGTCAGTTATAAGTTGTCGTCTACTGTTAGCATCGTGGGTTGGCTGCTGTTCTTATGGGTCGCCTCTACCGTCAGGGCCAAAGGGCTGCGGCTGGTGTGTATGCTGGTGGTATTGCTGCCGTCATACCTGTTCTTCGGAACACCGGAGATAAAGCGCCTGCAGGCTCCCGACTTCGTCTTGGAGAAGAATTTCGCCGTAGACAATGAATATCGCTTTGGCAATTATGACAAGGTGCTCGACATCGTCAGGACTTCTGACGGCTGGACGGACCAGATGCTGTTCTTCTACAATCTCATCTATGCCCAGCGTGGTCAACTGCCTGACCATCTGCTCGACTTCTCCTCCAACTATCTCGGCACGTTTGAGAAGATTGGTCCTGAAACGCCTCGCCTGACTATCAACAACATGAACGAACTCTACTGGGTCTTAGGTGATATGACCTTCACGGAGCGTGCCGCCATGATGACCAATGTCTTCTCGCCAGAGAACCGCAATGTCAGGATGATGAAGCGCCTGGCAGAATGTAATATCGTCAGTGGCGACAGTATTGCTGCGCAGAAATATCTCCGTATACTTGGCAAGACCTTCGTCTATAGCGGTTGGGCAGAGGCGACACAGCAACATCTGGCTCAAGGGCAGTTGCCTCCCTATCTGGCCCAGAAGACACCTTTCGTCAATCATCGCGACACCATCACCATCAGCGATAATGCCCATTTCCTGATGATGCAGTTGCTGGATCACAATCCAGACAATATGATTGCACTCGACTATATTCTCTGTAGCGACCTCCTGCTGAAAGACATCACGAACTTCAAGCGCGACTATGACCGCTACTGCTCTGAGAAGCCACGTCTGAAGCCTCTTTATCAGGAGGCCCTGTGCATTTGGCTGGCTGGCTCTGATGCCTCTCAGGAGGAATGGCAGTCTTATATCAAGATGGGTGATGTGATGAAGCGGTTCGTCGATTACAACAACCAGCGTGGCAACCCACGGTTCAAGGGCACTTACTGGTATTACTTTGACAAGATAAAGGCTCCGGAGATATAGTTATAGTTTACAGTTTACGGTTTACAGTTTACAGATGATTACCAAGATAAACAGAAATGGTGGCAAGAAGGGCGTGCGAGGTATTCTCTTACCTCTCACCTCTTACCTCTCACCTCTCATATTCCTCATCCTATTATCCTGCACACCGACACCAGAGAACGTGCAGAAGAGCAGCGACCTGCCGTACATCTATCCAGACTATTGTGATGTGACGATTCCAGAGAATATCGCTCCTCTGAATTTCCTGCTTCGGGCTGATTGCGAGGCTATCGAGGTGAAGGCTGGGGAGTTGCGTATCAACGCCCGTGGCAATGAGGTTGTCTTCGATATTGACGACTGGAAGGGCATGCTTTCTCAGAATGCAGGCAAAGAGATTGAGGTTACCGTCTCGGCCTTGATTAATGACCAGTGGATTGAGTATCAACCCTTCCGATGGCAGGTCGTCAAAGACAAGATTGATCCCTATCTCACCTATCGTCTGATAGAGCCAGACTATGAAATATGGAATAACGTGCAGATCCAGCAGCGTTGCGTCGAGAACTTCGACGTGAATGCCATAGGTCATTACGAGCAGTTGGAGAACCGCTGCATGAACTGCCACACCTTCGCCAGCCAGGACCCCAACCTCTCTATGATGTATGTCCGTGGGCCTAACGGTGGCGCCATCCTTAATCAGAATGGGCGACTCAGCAAACTCGACATCCCGGGCAGCGTCTATTTCGGCTTCAGTCCTTCAGGCCGTTATATCACTTACTCTACCCAGAAGATCATCCCCGCCTTCCACAGCATGCCGAGCAAGCGCCTGGAGGTCTTCGATGCCACCTCGAATGTCTATGTGGCTGATATGCAGGAGCATCGTGTCATCTCCACTCCTTTGCTGAGCGACAGCCTGAAGTTCGAGACCTTCCCCACTTTCTCGCCAGACGGCAAATACATCTACTATTGCGTGGCCGACAGTGTCAGCCTACCTCGTGACATCAAAAATCTTCAATACCGCCTCGTCCGCATCCCCTTCGATGAGGCCACTGGCACCATCGGCACAAACGTTGACAGTTTAGTATCCTCTCACCTCTTACCTCTTACCTCTCACCACTCGTCAGTCTGCCACCCCCGCATCAGCCCTGACGGCCGCTATCTGCTCTATACCGTCGCCGACTATGGCACCTTCCCCATCTGGCATCCGGAGGCAGACCTCCAGTTGATGGATCTTCAGACTGGCACCGTCGACACCCTCGCCATCGTCAACAGCGAGAAGAGCGACACTTATCACTCCTGGTCATCCAACAGCCGCTGGTTTGTCTTCGCCTCGAAGCGCGACGACGGGCTCTATGGAAAGCCCTATTTCTGCTATATCGACAAGGATGGCAAGGCCCACAAGCCTTTCTGTCTGCCTCAGGAGTATCCGACGTTCTATGACAACAACCTGAAGTCGTTTAATGCTCCCGAACTCGGCAAGGGAAAGGTGCCTTTCGACGTCAACGACGTCGCCAAGGCTATGAAACAAAAGGCAATTAATTTCTCCTGGTGAACTGCGCTGAACACAGCCTTCCCATCGGTCTAAAGACCTTTATTTCACCTTTGTCTCAACACGCTTGTCGGAGGCAATTTCGATGCCGGCTTCGTAGGCATCGAAGTCCACTTTCGTCTTCGTGAAGTCGGGCGTGTTGTATGAATAGAGGCTCTCGCTATAGTATTCCTGAGGATTGCGCTGAGGCAGCAGGAAGGGCTTCGACAACTGTCCCTTATCGTCGATACTCGCCAGATAAAGGTGGCTGTAGAGTCCGTCGTCACGCCGGCTGGTGAAGACTATCCAATGAGAATTCACGTTCCAGTTATGGTAACTGTCGGCCTTGTCGCTATTGATCTCCTTCATCTCGCGGGCTTCGCCAGTCTTCAGGTCCAACAGCCACTGGTCACTCTCGTTGTGCCAGATGGAGAAATAGCCGTAGTCCATCAGCGTGAACAGGATATACTTGCCGTCGTAGGAGGGGCGGGGCCAGGTGAGACTCTTCCCCATCGCCACGGCGTTGAAGAGCGTGTCCACCTGTTCTCCGAACTTGCCCGTCTCTGGATCGAAGGCAATCTTACAGAGGTTATACTGTTCTTCCTTGTAGTGTTCTGGATATTCCTGTTGCTTGCAGGTCATATAATATAAGGTGTGTCCGTCAGGCGAGAAAACAGGCGAGTTCTCGCTCCAGTCCTTGGTTTCCAGCAGCGAGTCTGTCAGGATCTCGTGGGTTGCAGGATTGTAGACGAAGACATCGCTCGAAAGGTCGAACACCTCAATGCGCTCATCCTTAACGACATGGAATCCCTGACGGGTCTGATTGGTAGAGAAGGCGCAGTATTTGCCACTCGGATGCCAGTAGGGATAGACCATCGAACCACCCAAGAGATCGTTCTTCGCTTTGAGCCACTCGCGTTGTCCGTCTATTTGGAACATCGTTGCCCCATGATCACCACGGACATGGAAGACGAACTTCTTGGGATCCGTCTGGTGGGCAGTATGGCAGTTGACGCACATGCCAGGCACCTGGGTGTTTTCGATGATGGCATACTCCTCGAAACTGGAGAGGTCGCGCTGGTAGAGTCCCATCTTGCTATAGACTTCATAGCCTGGGGCGATACGGCGATAGGTCAGTCCCCATTCGTCGAGGCTGTAAGGACTGACATAGACCTTGAAGTCCTTGTATTGCTTCCACTGTCCGTCTTTCTTGGTGCAGACGGTGAAGGTCAGTTCTCCGCCTTTGTTCTGGGCCGTCAGTTCGTGCCAGTCATCGATATCGAAGTCGGCATAGTCGCCCTGTGTGTGGATCTCCCCGCCCTTCGAGCCACGGACTACGACGTCAACCATTGACCATTGACCATCAACCATTGACCATTGACCATTGACCATTGAGCATTGAACATTGAAGTTCAGCGGGGCGATTTCTGCGGGTATCGTCACTCCGATATAGTCCGGATAGATGGTGGGAAGCTCATCCGCCGGGATAGGGTTCTCCACCCGCTGGGTGCAGGAAGCGAACACCATTCCGGCTATCAGAATGGCTTGCCAGGTAATCATCTGTAAACCGTAAACTGTAAACCGCAAACTCCTTCTCATCTCATTCTACTGATTTTGGCTATGGCCTCCCGGACATAGCGTGGATTATAGTTCACCTTACTTTGTACGTAAGTCACATAGTTGATGAAGCGCTGGGCATCGCCGTCGAGTAGGGGGGCCATCACCAGATACTGGGTTGCCATCTGGTTATGATGGTTGTGCATGAACAACTGGCCGCAGATCTTGTCCAGTTCATCCTCGCTGAAGAGGAAATCATCCTCAAGCCGGTATTGGCGCAGGGTACCATAGATCGGATGGGCATTGATCTGGGTTTCATCGCCAAGCATGGCCAGGGTCTGTTGTGCCCAGGGACGATAGAAGATGGTCTTGTCCAGCATTTGCAGATACTTCCTTGCCACATCGTATTCGCCGTTGATGAGGTTTGTTTCTGCCAGGCGCTTGATCACCCTCGCACTCTTGTTGTAGTCGGGGATGGCCTCCATGGCCTCGAAGGCAAAGCGCTGGGCGGTGTTGATGAGTCCGAGATAGAAGTAGATCTCTCCTGACAGTTGGGTGGTGGCGAAATTGCGCTCAAACCGGGGCAGCAGCCCTTCGCTCGTCCGTTGGTAGAAGTCGAAGGCGCGTTCTCCCAGTTGGTTGGTCATCGCCAGGGCGAGGTTAGTGGCACCGACGCTCATCGGCAAGTCGGGTGTCTGCTTCTCTGCTTTGGCGATGATACCCTTCCAGTCTCTGATACGTACCAGATGATCATACTCCATCAGTTCGTATTTCTTCGCATCATAGCCTAAATCCGGACATCCGATGACGGCTGCGCAACATACGACAGCCTCGCACCACACCATCCAGGGCTTCGGCTGAGGCAGTCGCTTGACGACCAGACTCAGAATCCAAATTAAGACCGGGATGACTAACAGTATATAAGGAATAACTTCTGGGAAACGGTAATAGCCGATACCTGTCATCACCCTCGACAGAGGGAACGGCACGAAGTGTGCGCTCAGCAGCATCACAGCCACAGCCCAGACGACGGTTAGCGGCATCACATAAAGGGCTACCAATACCACCATCGGCCCTATCAGCCAGTAGAGCACCGGAATCATGACAATGATTCCTCCCCACCTAATCACCCTACTAACCCTAATTTCCCTACTAACCCTAATTTCCCTACTATCCCTAATCCCCCTTCTCTCTCCAATCATCACCATCACTCCCATCGCCATCAGCAATGCTACGACGTATGTCAGCATCACACTCTCGTCGCCCATCATATACCATAAGAGCACTGCAGGCAGAAAACTGAAGAAATAGTGCGACTCACAGTGCATCAGCCGCCACGTCAGACGCTGCACCAGCATCATCAGCACGGCGAGGATCATGGCCCCGAGGGTGGGACTGTTATAGAACTGCACCAGAAACTCCGCCACATATCTTGCCAGTCCTCCGGGCTCTGCCATACGCTCAGCGAAGTAGTCGCTGTCGAAGAGGAACATCTGGAACTGCTCCTGATAGGTCAGCGCAAAGGGATAGCGCACTCTCCAGAAGAGGAACACCGCCAGGCCGAACAGGATCGTCATCAGCCAAGGGCTGTATTTATGCGTTAGCAGATTCTTCATTCTTCACTCTTCATTCTTCACTCTTCATTCTTCACTCTTCACTCTTCATTCTTCACTCTTCTATGACCTCGTTCGTGTCGGCATTCATCGTGACAATGCGGCCGTCAGGCATCTGGCGCTTATAGGTCAGCGGATAGAGGCCTTTCAGGAAGTCACCCAGCACCTGACCCTTAAGGTTCTTGGCCATCTGACGGGTGTAGTTCTTATAGACCAGATGGAAACTGTCGGCACGCTGCTGGATGTAGTTGGCCTGCACGCTGTCGCCTTGTTTCTTCAGACCTGCGATGTTCCGGCGCATCAGACCCATCTGACGGTTGTGTATCTCCGTCTGCACCTTCCACTGTTCGAGCGAGTCGTTCTGCGGGGTGCCGGTCGCATGGCTGATGCTGTCGATGGTCACATGGATGGTGCCTGGCTCTCCTACAACGAGAAGCGGCTGGAGTCCGAAGCGGAAGTGGTAGTCGAGCAGGATCTTATACATCTGCATGGAGTCTGGTTCGAAGTGGAACTTGCCGTCCTTGATCTCCATCGAGTCGACGGTCTCCATCGTAGCAGGTCCGGAGTTCGGCACCAGGAAGATGCGCTTACCCTCATACTGTTCTCCATTCACGGTGCCTTCGATATGGCACTTCCCGTCATTGGCCTGCTGACAGCCCAATAATAGTGAAAGAGTGAAAAGGTGAATAAGTGAAACACTCATCACCATCCATTCTTTCCGCTTAATCATAAAATTGAATCTTTTCATATCTTTTCTTTTTTAACCTTTTCACTTTTTCACCCTTTCACCTTTTCACCTTTACCATCGTTCTTTGGTTGTCAAACACCTGCCGATAGGCCTCGTGGGCATCGAAGTCCACCTTCGTCTTCGTGAAGTCTGGCACGTTGTAGGAGTCCATCATCTCCCGATAGAACTTCCTGGGATGGCGCTGGGGCAGGAGGAAGGGCTTCGTTACCTGACCTTTGCCGTCGATGCTGGCGAGGTAGAGTCGGGCATACATGCCGTCTTCGGCCTTGCTGGTATACACAAACCAGTGGCTGTTTTCGCTCCAGTTGTGGAAACTCTCTGCCCAGCGGCTGTTCAGTGCCTTGAGTTCCTGGTGCTCACCGGTCTGGAGATCCATGAGCCACAGGTCGGCATCATCCTGACAGACAGGGAAGTTGCCACGACTGCTCACACAGTACATCAGCCAGCGCCCGTCGTAACTGGGTCTGACGAGGGTGTAACTCTTGTCGGTGGCTGGCCCGTTCAGCAGCGTATCGACGGTCTCTCCGAATCTGCCACTCTTCGCATCGAAGGCAATCCGGCACAGGCTGCACTTCACTTTCTCATACTCGGCTGGCACCCGGCAGGGCTTGGAGGTGCTGTAGTAGAGCCACTGGCCGTCGTGGGAGAAGGCGGGGAATATCTCCAGGTCCTCTGTCTGCAACAGGGGAGACAGGATGAGTTCATTGCTTCGGGTGTCGAGCACCTCCACGTTGCTGAACCTGTGGTAGACCTCGATGCGCTGGCCGGTGCCGACGAAGAAGGCCTGATGCACGGAGTTGACGGCCATCGCACAGTAGTCACCGTCGGGATGCCAGTAACTGTACGAGCCGGCTGCCTTGGTGGAGTCGGTCTTCGTGTCGAGCCACGTCTGTCTGCCGTCTCGTTGTATCATCGTGCCACCACCCTCACCACGTATCTGCATCGAGATTCTGTCGGGATGGGTGCGGTTGGCGGTATGGCAGTTCATGCATCGGCCGGGAACGACGGTCTCCGTGAGGATGCCGTATTCGTCAAAGGAATTGAGGTCGCGCTGGTAGAGGCCGATGTCGCCACCCACTTCATAGCCGGGCTTGATGCGGCGATAGGTCAGTCCCCACTCGTCGAGCCGATGCTGGCTGACGAAGATGTCGAAATCCTTGTACTGAGTCCATTTCCCATCTTTCTCGATGCTGACGGTCAGGGTGATTTTTCCGCCTTGGTTCTGTTCTGTCAACTGATGCCAGTCGTCGATATCGAAGTCAGCCCACTCGCCGTTGGTATGGATCTCGCCGCCCTTGCTGCCCTTGGCCACGACATCCATGCAGTCGATATCCTCATCGGCAAAGTTGAAGTTCAGTGGGGCGATATCATCAGGGATCGTCACCCCGATATAGTCAGGATAGATCGACGGCAACTGCTCCACCTTTACGACGTCTTTTGGCAACGATGTGCAGGATGATATGAGGAAAATGAGAGGTAAGAGGTGAGTGGTGAGAGGTAAGAGAATACCTCGCACGCCCTTCCTAACGCCCTTCCCGTTTGTCTTGGCAATCACCTTCCTGCCGCTCTTCCCGTTTATCCTGGTAATCATCTGTAAACCGTAAACTGTAAACTGTAAACAAACGCCACGCCTCATTGCCCCCTCCTTCCTGCCATCATCCTTTTCACATAGTTGCCGTATGCCGAGCCGGGCAGATTGCCTTGCTTCTGGATGCACATCATCGCATCCTGATAGCCCAACGGCATCTGACGGTAGCCGCCATACTGCTGGGCGGCACCCAAGTACTGTTGGAACCCTTGCACATTCCCGTTCAGCAGCATCTGTGCCAGGAAGTAGTCGAGGGCCATCTTATTGTCTGTGTTGTTCATCAACAGCAACCCGAACATCTTGTCGATCTCGTCATAACTATAGAGGAAGTCATTCTTATATCTCATCTTCCGCAGTTTGCCGTAGACGGGATGCGCATCCACGCCTGTCTCCGCCTCAATCATCGCCTCCATCTCCTTGGCCCAATCGCTATAAAACAAACTCTTCTTCAGAATGTTGAGTTGCTTCTTGGCCGTCTGATAATGTCCGTTCACGATCATACACTCCGCAATCCGTTTTGTGCATCGTCCGCTCTTCTTGCCATTGAGGATCGACTCCTGGGTATCAAACATATACCGCTGTGCCGAGTTCACCATCCCCAATCGCCAGAAGGCCTCTGCCGACGGCAGCATCGACGTGAGGTCTCTTGTCCTGGGCATCACCAGCGCATCCTCTCCGCTCTGGTAGAAGTCGAACATGCGGTCTGCCAACAGCCGCTTCTGCGACAAGGCCAGATTCACGCAGTTACTCCAGAATGGTGTCTTCACCTGATATGCTCCGGCTCGCTTCACGATCTCGTCCCAGCGCTCATGCCTCACCAGATAGTCCATCCGGATCAGTTCATACATGTCCTTGTCATATCCGCTCCACTGAGGATACTGCAATGGGATGCGATAATAACTGAGCCCCGTCATCGCCATCGGCAACGGCCATTGTGGCAGCAGCCAGGCATAGACTGTCAACAGCACCGCCACGAGCCAGCCCGCCGCCCACAGATGCCGCCATCCTGCCTGCACCAATCTGATTATTACATATATCCACACCATCGGCCCTATCAGCCAATAGGCGATGGGAATCAAAACCACCTCTCCTATAATCCCTAATTTCCCTAATCTCCCTAATAACCCTAATCTCCCTACTATCCACCCCATCGCCATCGCCAGCACCACCGCCACCGGCCATGCCAGCATCACATTGATATCGCCCATCAGCCACCATACAACAGCCACAGGTATCATGCTCAGAATCATGGGGACAGGTCCATGATTCCATTTGGTATCAAGCGACCTGTCTCCATGATTCTCCAACAGCCGCAGGCTAACCCGCTGCAATGCCACAAACAGCAATGCCAGCAACAGCGCCCCCAGCCATTCTACATAAAAAAACTGCACGATAAACTCGCCCAGCCAGTCTGCCAATCCCCCTGGCAGGCTGATCTTCTCTATGAAATAGTCGCCTGTCCAAAGAAACAACTGGTACTGTTCCTGATACGACAAAGCATGGGGATAGGCTAAGTACCAGAACACGAACATGCCGATGCCTACCAGCACCGACAGTCCCCAATTCCAGTATCTTTCCATTGTTTTCGTCATATCCGCTGCAAAAGTACGCATTTTTTTTGAAACCGCCAATCGTTTTGCAGATTATTTAGGGGCGTCAGCAGGACTCCCCTCAGCGCAACTTCACCCAGTAGACCATGCCGGAGGTCTTGCGCTGACTCTCGAACTTGTATTCTGGACGGCTCAGGTAGTTGCCGATTCTGACATACGAGCCCTCATCCTCCGCGTAGGCACCCCGGAACACCTTTTTCAGATGGGCGGAGATGTCCTTCAGCGTCATCCACTGACCACCCTCAGGGTTCTCCTTCGATGTGCCCTCCGGCTTCTGGAACAACGACATCAACTGTTCGCCGAGTTGCGTCAGTCGCTGATACCTCAGGTTGTGCTCCATCAACTGATGCTCTTCCTCGCGGGTCAGATGGTAGCGCAGTCGCAGCGTCGACACCTCATATTCCAACTGGGCATAGAGTTGCGGATAGTCTACCGGACTCTCGAAGTCGATGTCGCCCTCCACCGTCACACAGATGAACCTGCGGTTGCCGCTGGGATCCGTCAGGGGCATGCTCTCATTGGTCGTCGCGATGAACGAGGCGTAGCGGCGATGCGAACTATAGGCCTTGCCGTAGGGTGGGCGATACTTCAGGTCGAAGGTCGAGACGAGATACTTCAGCACGACCTGCTGGCGCTGGGTGACACGGTCGAACTCGTCGAGGTTGATGAGGGCAAACGATGTCAGCCCGAGGTTCAGGTCGCTCTCGTTCTTGAAGTTGATACGGTCGTTATAGTACTCCCGCTGGTCTCTGGGCAGCAGGATGCGGCAGAACGATGTCTTGCCGCAGCCCTGACGGCCGATCAGCAGCGGTACGAGGGCATTGCCCGTGAGTTGGCCCTTGCCTCGCCACATCGCCACCATCGACCGCATCCAGATATGGAACAACTGCGGCCACGCCTCATAGTCGGTCTTGATGCGCCTGGCCAACGGCTCCACGCGGTCCTGGCCGTCCCACTTAGGCAGATGGTCGAGGAAGTCGGTCATCGGCTCGTAGAGGTCGATGTCGTTCGAGTTCACATAACGGCTGATATCCTTGTCCCAGCACTTCACACCCTGCGACAGAGCCCTCATCGTGATAGAGTTGCGGGCCTCTTCGGTGAGATCCTGAAAACTGAAGCCCAGGCCCGTCTTGCGACGATACTCTGCCACACCCCGCATCACGTTCTTCCGCAGTTCGTAGTTGGCGTTGAGAAACATGTCCACCTTCATCATCAGCAGCGACTCCGCCGGCATGTGTCTCAGCGGCTTGGCGAGACCATTGCTCTGGCGATACTTCCGTTCGTGCTCCGAGCGGTAGGCATTGCTGAACACCATCTCGACCACATCCTCCTCTCGGGAGAACTCCAGGTTGAGGAGCGCCAGCCGGCGAGCCACGCCCATCGGCACTCCCGACTCGCAGCAATAGCCGGCCAAGCGCGTCAGTATCAGATGGTTACGCTCGCCCTTGTCGTCGACGCCCGTCACGTCGTCGTAGGCTTTCTGCAGACAGAACTCGTAGACGAGCCGCATGGTGTGGCCGTTGTCATAGCCAGGCAACAGCCCTTGCTGCGTATCAGCCTGGACGGCGAGCGGCTTCACCGCCCTGGGCAGGGCCGACGCATCGGTATAGAAGGGTTGTGACTGCGGGTCGTAGTACAGGTCGGGGTCGCTGCTCAGGTAGCAGTCACGGTCGAGTGTCGGCTCCAGTTTCTCGACCGTCAGGCCGAGTTGCATGTTGTAAGCCATGCGGGCCTTCTCATAGAGGTTCGTATGGAAGCGCCTCACCTCGTCGTCGCCCTCAGGCAGACTGCCGTCGAAGAGCGCTCCGCGACAGACGATCTTCACCGAGCGGCCGCTAGAGCCGATAAAGGCGAGCATCGTCTGGGGTATCAGGCTCGCCCCCGTCCTTACCGCCTCAGCCTCTTCGATGGAGGCCAGATTGTTCACCTCGAGCAGCACCAGACCGTTGTAACTGCGCATCAGCCGCTGCTTGTTCCTGTTCTCCCACGAGGCTGTGAAGCACACTCTCGGCAGGTCCTGCGTGTAATACGACAGAAAGCCGTCGTCGGCATCATACTTCATGCGGACCTCTGCCAGCGGATAGACGGCCCGCAACTCGCTGCAGATCTTCCCAAAAGCCTGATCCTTGATTGTCGCCACCACCTCTTCCGTGTCTAACTGTCTGAGTGTCTGGCTATTTCGCACCTGTTTTAGTATCGTAACCTTTGTCATATCTCATTATTATTGGTTTCGCTCGACAAAGGTACAAAGATTATTTTGTATATGCAATATTTTTCATTCGAAAAATCCGTTTTCACCCTACATTCCTACATTTTCTTCATAAAGCGCTGTCTTTCAGTATTTTAGTCTATGTATGGTGCCTACATAGCAATCATCAACCCTACATAATAGTGGCATTTTTGCTATTAGTCTGACCTTTTTCATAGTCGCCTGAATGATGTGTTTCACACTTGTTCCTACAATGGAAACACTATGTTTCCCTAGGAGAAACAGAGTGTTTCCCTCGATGAAACACTGTGTTTCACTCGTAGGTACTATTATGGAACACACAGATAATCAATAATATAGGTGCATTTTTGATGCCATAAACGTGCTTTTTATGTGCTTTTATGTAGGGTTAATGATTTCCATGTAGGCACCATACATAGTGTAAATCTCTAAGTATTAGCGTGTTAGACTAAAAATGTAGGAATGTAGGCCTGTTTTCATATTTTCTCTCGAAAAGATTTGCTTGAGTCCGACAAAAGTATTACCTTTGCATGCAGAAAGTGTGTTATATCATCATCATGAGTAAAACAAGAAACCAACAGCCTACGAGGGAAGACATCTTCCGCCAGAAGGCAGAGACCTATACCGTGTGCTTCAGTAGCACTTGTCCTAACCGCGAGCATTGCCTGCGCAGTCTGCTCAGCGCCTATACGCCTCACGATAAACTGGTATGCACGAGCATCAACCTGAACCATCCCAAGACCCAGCAGGCCGACTGTCCGATGTATCGTAACGACCAGACCGTCCGTATGGCACAGGGATTCATGGACATCTTCTACGATGTGCCTGGCCATCTCGAGGTGAGCATCAAGAAGCACCTTATCGCCACCTATGGTCGCAAGCGCTACTACGAGTATCGGAATGGCACGAGGGCGATCACTCCTGAGGTGGAGCAGTATATCCGTGCCACCTTCCTTCGCTTCGGCTGGATGGCCGAACTGCACTTCGACGGCTTCGTCGACGAGTACCAGTGGTGACTCCCGCCTGCCCCGAATAAAAAACCGCCCCAGGCTCTGAGCCCGGGGCGGAATGATATAGGGGTATGTGAGAATTACTTCTTCTTGAAGGCCCACCATGTGGCTTCACCCCAGCTGCCAGTACCTTCTGGTGCATAGATCAGCTTCAGGTGTTCAGCATCAAGTTCTATAATCTCGAAATCTGTCGGCTTGTTGCCACCAGAGTTAATCTGGAATGGGAATAGGATAGAACCTGGATCAGTGGACAGTGTGCCATAAGCCCAGTTGGCCTGAGATCCATCAACAGATTGCTGAATACGCTCACCACCCAACCACATAACAGAGTAGTTACCAGAACGGATTTCAGAACCGTCGGCTGCATAGCAAGTTACCTTGCCATTCTTCCAGTTGAAGGTCATGTATGCGTCTGCGCTTTCCTCACCAGTAGCGACACCAGTATCAGAATGCTGCAACTGACCCGTCAAATCCTCGGGTTTAGCACCCCACCAGATACCACTTGTCCAGTCTTCGCCTGCGGCATAGCCTAAGTTACCCCAGACAGCACCGTCTTCACGGAATTCGGTATCCCATGTCCAGTCCTTCGTGTCGAAGTTAGTCATAGCACCCTCATCGTCTGAATTGCTGGTGAATGCCCACCATGTAGCCTCTCCCCAACTGCCTGTACCAGGAGCAGCATAGATCAGACGCAGGTGGTTGGCATCCATGTCGATGATCTCAAACTCTGTCGGCTTGTTACCACCAGAGTTGATCTGGAACGGGAAGAGGATAGCGCCTTCAGTGGTCTTCAGTTTACCGTAAGACCAGTTGGCCTGAGAACCGTCTACAGAAGCGATGTGACGCTCCATGCTCCAGTCTTCTACAGAGTACTTACCCTTACGAATCTGGTTACCGCCGGCATCGAAGCAGGCAACGTTACCGTCGTCGTAGAGGACCATTGTAGCGGCAGAACTCTCTTCACCTGTAGCAACACCAGTATCTGAGTGCTGCAACTGGCCGGTCAACTCCTCGGGAGCAGCACCCCACCAGATACCGCTTGTCCAGTCGTCGCCTGCGGCATAACCCAGGTTACCCCAAACAGGACCTGCACGGAATTCTGTATCCCATTTCCAGGTCTTAGAACCATAGGAATCACTGGCGAGCCAACGCATAGCGGGTTCGAGTTCCTGAGGAACATATACTGTAGCAGTCTTCTGAGCGGTAATGGTGTTCCCATTGAAGTCCCTGGTCTCAATATAGTAAGTCTGCTCTGTGGAATTACCACGCTTTGGCACAATCTTGAAGAAGCCGTTTGCCTCACCGGCAGAAAGGATGTTACGGTTTCCTTCATCATCAAGTTGGTAGATAGTCACTACGCGAGAGGGTGAGGTAAAGTATGTGAAATAGTTACCGTCAGGAGCCTCTATAGTGTAGGTCTCATCTTCGTATTGCTTCGTGGTGAAACCGCTTGCCAGTTGATCGCCTGACAGGCTGGAGTTGCCTGGCATACCGATGCTGTCTTTCGACGGGTCGCAGGCAGTCAGCAAACCGAGGGCTGCAACCATAATTAATATCTGTTTTTTCATTTCTTCTTTTGTTTTAATGATTCAACATTGTTGCTGATGATTACCATCCAGTGTACTCTGAAGAAGCATCAGCCCAACCATCGTTCTGCTGAACGGTACCGAGGGCAATCTGAGTCTCGGGCATCTTCTGGAATCCTGCCGTTGCATTGTAGCGGGCTGCATAGCCGCCATTGTGTGCTGTATTGGTACCGGGATTACCGCAATAGTAGACGGGCTGACCCTCCTGCTTAGCCAGAGCGGTAGCGGCAATGTGCCAGCGGCGGATGTCGTTCCAGCGGATACCTTCACAAGCGAGTTCCCAACGGCGCTCGTTCTGCAGAGCCTGCAGAGAATAGCCGTTAATAGCAGGCAGACCGGCTCTTGCGCGAACCTTATTAATACCTGAGGCATCTTCCTTCAACTCAGACTGCATGAGCAGCACGTCTGCAAAGCGGATCAGCACGAGGTCGTGGATATTAGACAACTGGAAGTTGTTCTCACCGGAGGTGTCCCAGTTGCCGGGATACATCAGTGTCTCAAAGCAAGCCAGATATGCAGGAGCGTCGCCTTCCTTCGGAACAAATGATCCGTCATTCTTGGCACAGATAGGCGACCACTTCTTTGAGTAGTAGTCAGTCTCCTGAACGAAGTCTGCCCAACCACCGCGAGTGTAATTCGGCATCTCGTTGGTGTCGTTGACGTCTGCGATAGAAGCCTTCAGGCGCATGTCGTTAGGCTCTGCTGCCTTCCAGTCGTTGACGAGGTTCGGGGCTACGATACCAGCACCCCAGCCCTGACCGAAGGGATAGGTTCCTGCATAGTCCTGACCACCACGTACACCGAAATGCAGAGAGATACCGTTGGCATAGCCAATCGTTGTGCTCCAAGAAGCCAACTTGTTGAATTTGATAGCGAACATAGCCTCGGGGTTCACGCCATTGTCGTTTTCCACCCAAGCCAGGCCCTGACCCTTCGTATAAGGATAATCCTCAACAACCTTATTGTTGGTGTAAGCCCAGAGGTTGCGGAAATCAGGAACCAGTGTGTAACCAGAATTGTTCACGCAGTCATCGATATAGCCAATCACATCCTGCTTGGTCAGGGTTGTGCCGTCGGGCAGATCCACTGAGGTCAGCGGGTTATAGGATGTGCTTACCAGGTCGGCTGTAGATGTACCGTTGCCATAGAAGCCTGTGTAGAACAACCAGGCACGTCCGAGCATAGCCTCTGCAGTATACTTGTCGATACGTCCGTCAGTACGCTTTGCTGCTGGCAGCAACTGTACAGCGTCGCGGAGATCCTGCAGGATCTGACCCCAAAGCACCTTTACGTCACCCTGCTTGGTGTCCTCCTGATCCGGACTTGTGATCAGAGGCACATTGCCGTACATAGAGGCGAGTTCATAGTAGTAGAAAGCACGCAGGAACTTGGACTCACCAATACCCTTGTTCTTCACATCCTCGGCCATACCTCCAGCGTTCTCCAGCACCTGGAGCAGTGTGTTGGCACGTGCAACACCCTTATAGCGGTCTGCATAGAACTGGTTGGTCATGTCGGCGTTGTAGTTGCAAAGCAGGTCCTCTGCCTGCATCAGTTTATCGTTGGTACCGCCACCACCGAACTGGTCATCACTGGCCAGACAGGCTGCATAGAGGAATGAGCACTGGGGGTTGGCGTGCGTCTCGTTCAGATTCTGATATACACCGGCCAATACTGACTCGATGTCACCGTCCGTCTTGGGGAATTCACTGGTAGACATCTCGCCAATGTTTTCTACATTGTCAATGCTACAAGAAGTGAGTCCCAGGGTAGCAACGGCTGTAGCTAATAAAAATATCTTTTTCATACTTGTGTACTCCTGTTTTTAGAATTTAATGTTTACGCCTACTAAATATGTACGGGGCTGAGGATAGTTACCTACGTCAACGCCAGTTACCCAAGGCTCACCGCCATTGAGTGCCATACCGTTCTCAGGATCCATTCCCTTGTATTTTGTGATGGTGAAGAGGTTCTGGGCAGCGAAGTAGATACGGAGCTGTTGGAAAGCAGTCTTGAAGAGTTTCGTGAAATCGTAGCCTACGGTCAGGTTCTGCAGGCGGAAGTAGCCGGCATCCTCGATGTAGAGGTCAGAGATAGACTGCCAGTTCACACCACGGTTCATAGCAGCGAGCAGGGGGAACTTGTTGCTGGTGCCTTCACCAGTCCAGTAGTCGAATACCTCAGTAGTGTAGTTCTCATACTCACCATCGGTGAACTTACGATAGCTGCGAGCCACCTGCTGTCCGAATGCACCATAACCAGTGATGTTGATGTCAAAGCCCTTATAAGAAGCACCGAGTGTGACACCCATCGTAACGTCGGGATTCGGGTCGCCCAGATTCGTCTTGTCGTCAGCAGTGATCATGCCGTCGCCATTGGTGTCGACAAACTTCAAGTCGCCCACCTTCAGGTCTACACCCTGCAGAGAGTTGGCGGCATTACCATCCTTCAGTGTAGCGGTGTATGCAGCGAGGTCTGATTCATTCTGGATGGGACCAGCGGTCTTATAACCCCAGAAATAACCGATAGGCTCACCTTCCTCGAAACGGGCCATCTGACCGGTACCCTGTGCGAGCAGGTCGTTACCACCATTGTTGTACTTCTGTGAAGAGTTCACCTCCGTTACCTTATTCTTATTATAGGCAATGTTGTAAGAGATGTTGTACTCGAAGTCTTTGCCAATCTGATCGCGCCAGTTGATGGCGAACTCAATACCAGTGTTCTGCACGGTACCGGCGTTCTTCAACTGAGAACTGAAACCAGTTGTCGGAGAAACGGGAACATAGAGGAGCAGGTCTTTCGTGGTCTTTTTATACCAGTCGAACACCATGCCGAGTCTGCCACCCAAGAAACGGGCATCGAAACCGAAGTCAAGCTGCTCAGAGGTTTCCCAGGTAAGGTCTTCATTGGCCAGACGTGACAGTGAAGCACCCTTAGTGGGAGTGTCCTTAGCATTGTTGAATGAATACATGCTGAATGCGTCGTATGCAAATGCAGCCTCATACTGGAATGCGCCGATGCTCTTGTTACCGTTCTGTCCCCAACCTGCGCGGAGCTTCAGGAATGACAGCCAGTTGGCTGTGCTCTGCATAAACTTCTCATTGCTGATAACCCAACCAGCGGAGAATGAGGGGAAGTAACCCCAGCGGTGACCAGGAGCGAATACGGAGCTACCATCAGCACGGAAGATAGCTGTAAACATATATTTCTCAGCATAGTCATAGTTCAGACGGCCGAAGTAAGACATACCGCGAGAGTCTCCATAAGGATTACCGCTGACAGTAGCCTGCGTGTTGTTCTTCATCAGGCTCATATATGCATGCTTCAAGTCGGCTGTGATAGCGTCAGAGGCTGTGGCACTCAGAGAGAATCCGTTTTCTGGACGACTTTCACCGTACTCGGTACCAGCCAAAATATCGAAGTGATGATCCTGAATGTCGAACTTGTAGTTCAGCGTGTTGGTAGTGCCCCAGCCCCAGCCAGTACCTACCTGATTGGTTGCCTGGTCGGTGGTGCGCATGTCACCCTGGTCGTTGATTTTATAGACTGGCAGGTAGGCTCGCCATGTCCAGCTGCTCTGGTTGTAGTTGATCTGTCCACGATAGGTAAGACCCTTGATGGGCTGGATCTCCACGAAACCAGTTGCATTCAGACCGTAACTGATGCTCTTGTTGTTGGCACTCTGGCTGTTCACAAGACTGAGAATCGGGTTGCTGGCGTATGAAGTGTAGTTGAACATACCCATGTTCTTCAGATCGTCGTAGCCGAAATAGCCACCATTGCTGTTATAGATGGGAATCAGTGGGTTGGCACGCAGAGCGGTAGACAGCACGTTAGAATACTGGTTGCCAATCTGGATACCTTGATTCTGCTTGTGGCTGTAATACAGGTTCTCACCAACCTTGATGACGTCGAAACTCTTGTCGGCACTGCGCAGGATGACGTGGTCAGAGTTCACGCGCAGGGTGAATCGACGATAGTCGGACTTGGCATATTCACCACCGAAAGCACCATCCTGATATTGATAACCGGCACCGATAGAGAACTTAGAGAGATCGCTACCACCGGCGATGTTCAATGAGTGACTGGTGGTCATGGCGTTCTTGTTGCGGAGAGCTTCCACCCAGTCTGTTCCGGCGTTTGAGCCGTTCTGATAAGCAGCCAGCAAAGCCTCCTGGCCTTGGAAGTACTGCGACCAGTCGCGAGTAGACTCACCAGTCTGGAAGCGTACGAGGTCCATCACCTGCATGTACTGACCAGCAGTCAGCAACTGAGGCAGACGGTAGATATTTGACCAACCAACGTTGCCGTCATACTGTATGCTAACTTTTCCTTCCTTACCCTGTTTTGTGGTCACGAGGATCACACCGTTGGCAGCAGCCGAACCGTAGATGGCGCATGATGCTGCATCCTTCAGCACGTCGATACGTTCAATGTCGGCAGGGTTCAGGTTGTTGATGTCACCACCGGCTACGCCATCGATAACATACAGAGGCTTCGTGTCTCCATTAGTACCAGCACCTCGGATGGCAATCTTGAAGCCGTCACCTGGCTGACCAGAGTTAGCCTGAATGCTCACACCGGGGCTCTGGCTCTGAAGAGCACCGAGGACCTGAGTGGTGTTCAGTTTGGTGATGTCCTCACCTTTTACCTCAACAGTAGCACCAGTAACAAGTTTCTTCTTCTGGACACCGTAACCTACGACAACCACTTCATCGAGCAGAGCGTTGTCTTCCAGAATGGTGATGTTGTAAGTGCTCTGGTCGCCAATCTTGACTTCCTGAGTCTGGTAACCGATGTACGAAATAACGATCGTAGCACCGGGATTCACGTTGAGAGAGAAGTTACCGTCGAAATCGGTCACGACACCATTCGAGGTACCTTTTTCTGTTACACTGGCTCCAATGACTGGACCCTGAGCGTCGACTACAGTACCTGTAATCTTCTTCGTTGCCTGCTGAACCTCCTGTGGAGATCCTGCGGCATTGGCATTTGACGAGTAACCGAGTCCCAAAAGAGCCAGGGCACTCATCAGCAGCGCTGTTTTTCTAAATTTTCGATTCATACTTGAGAGTTATACTTATGGTTAAAATAATTTCTATCAATTTTGTTGGCTTTAGGATCAACATATCTCCCGAGTCACTTGCCTCATCTATCAAATAAGGTACGCGCGACTCCGCATGATTTAAGAAGAATTGTTTTTATTCATACCGTTTTAGCCATTATTAATTCATCTGTCAGTTATAGTCTATTCAGAACCTTTCTGATTCGGCTGCAAAATTAAAAGAGTTTAACGAAACGGCATAACTCTTTTTTGTCAAATACCGACACTTTTCTGCATTATGATCATTTTGGTTCTATGTTTTATCAAAATAGTAGCAGACTTTGCTAAAAAAGTTGAAGGCTATTCGTGCAAATGCATATACCTTTGCAGCGAATTTAAATAAACAACAGTTATGAGTGATTTTGAACAGAAAGTAGCAGCCCTGCGTGCTCTTCATGAGACGCTGCTGAACCGGAAGAACGAACCCGTAGAGTGGGGGAACGGCATTTATGAGAAGTATAAAAACCCTATTATCACTGCTGAGCATGTGCCCTTGGAGTGGAAATATGACTTCAACGAGCAGGACAACCCCTACCTGATGCAGCGTATCATGTGCAACGCCACGCTGAACTCAGGCGCTATCAAGTGGCAGGGTAAGTATGTGCTTGTCGTCCGTGTGGAGGGTGCAGATCGTAAGAGCTATTTCGCTGTGGCTG
>JAEEGK010000459.1_pt1 | contig 102802 bp, 82 predicted proteins | sample 8958771 | NCBI WGS metagenome assembly JAEEGK01 (sample SAMN16246547, study PRJNA631951) | gut metagenome | biome: gut microbiome; feature: rumen; material: SC-attached | host: Bos | place: Iran: Karaj | collected 2018-10 | reverse complement strand
GCCAAAAGGCTCAATATCCCTATGGTGGCCACATTCCACTCCAAATACCGCGATGACTTCAGCCAAACTATTCCTTCCAAAGCTGTCGTGGAACAAATCATCAAGCGCATCGTCAGTTTCTATGAACACGCCGATGAGGTTTGGGTGCCTCAAGCCTCTGTAAAAGAAGTGATTAAAGATTATGGATTCAAGGGCAATGTGGAGGTGGTGCCCAATGGTAGCGACCTTGTAGCCGACTATCCAGAGACCTATTTCGCTGATGCACGAAAGAAGTTAGGCATTGCTCCCAACGATTTCGTTTGCCTTTTCGTTGGACAGCATATTTGGCAGAAAAACGTCCGTCTCATCATCGAAACCCTTGAAAAAGTGAAAGATACGAATTTCAAGATGTTTTTTGTCGGCAACGGCTACGCAGCTGATGCGATGAAGGAAATGGTGACAGAAAAAGGCCTCGAAAGCCAAGTCACTTTTGTGGGCACCGTCACTGAGCGCGAAGTTATCAAGCAATATTATGCAGCGGCTGACCTGTTCCTATTCCCCTCGCTTTACGACACTGACGGCTTGGTCGTCAAAGAAGCTGCGGCGCTGCAAACGCCCTCCGTTATGGTGGAGACTGCCACTGCGGCCTCCATCATCACCGATAATGAGAATGGTTTTCTGATTCCCAACGACTTGGATGCCTTCGCTAACCGATTGCGCGAGTTGATTCACGATCCGGAACGGGTACACCGCGTGGGTATGCAAGCCTCGCATTCCATCGTACGCTCATGGGAGGATGTAGTCGGCGAGGTGCTTGAACGCTACAACCGACTGATTGCCAAAAAGAAATTGATTGCCATACCTTAAATCATCGGAATTTTCCTTAGTTTTGCACCAAAATAACCTAGAATGAACAAAGGGAAACAAAAACACGGTTTCTGGTTTTATTTCGGCAGGGTGATGGCTAGCCTTGGCATCGCCTTATTGCTGCTGATATTATATATCTACCTCTCCGTCCCCACCTACAGCTTCAAGGAGCCCAAACCCTTCAGCGGCGAATACCTCTACAATCCCTATCAGGACATGAATCCCGACCAATGGAAAAAATACCACTTCCATTGTCATTCGCGTAAGTTTTTCGGTATCACCAACGGACGGAAGAGCAAGGAAACCACCATCGACAGCGTCTATCAAGCCTTGGGTTATGACCATTATGGCATCTCCGACTATATGGGCATCAACACACATGGTGCTGAAAGAGAGGATTATATCCCTGCCTACGAACACGGCTATGGTCTGTTCCGCAAGACGCATCAAATCTGCATCGGTGCCGAGAAGGTGTATTGGCCCGACTTCCCCTTCATGCAGAACCTCAACATGAAGCAGCATACTATCAACAAGTTGGGCGAGCGTTGCCGCTTCGTCATGCCCGCCCATGCCTCATTCACCAAAGGCTACAAGGTAAGCGACATGATTTTTTTGAGCAACTATCGACTGATTGAAGTGGTCAACCCATACGGCAACGCCTTTGAGCACTGGGACAAGGCCCTTTCTAACGGACATCGCTTGTATGCCCTCGGTGACGACGACACTCATGACATCACCAAAGCCAGCGAAGTATGCCTCAATTTGACCATGGTCAACACGCAAAACCCTGACGCAGAGAGTGTTTACAACGCCCTTGACCAAGGTCTTTGCTATGCCGTTGAATTCGACAACTTCTTCCACTACCCAATGACATTGGCCGAAAAAGTCGAGCAGGTCCATGCCCTACCCCATCTGACCCGCGCTGAACTCATTGGCGATACCTTATTTATTGAAACCTCCGCCGACAAGATGCAGGAGGTAAAGTTCATCGGGCAGGACGGAAAGGTTTTAAAAACGGAAGAGAATGTTGCAACCGCCCATTATGTCATTCAACCTGAAGACCACTATGTCAGGACAGAAATCAACGTCAATGGGCTGCAACATTTCTATCTCAATCCAGTCACAAGACACACTACGCCAACGCCCATCGACCAACGACTTGACTATGTCAACAAAGCGCAGACTTATTTGTATTGGTTCGTTTATATCGTAGCCTTTGCGGCCTTGGCATGGTATCTCTTCAAAATGGCCAAAGCCAAAAAAGAGGAAAACAAGTGAGGATTAAAGAGCAAAATATCAACAAGATACTGTTTTGGCTATTAGCCATCAGTGCCCTTGTGAGAGGCATTTTGGCCGCATGGATGGAGTTTGGCAACGATGAGGTATATTACTGGACCTACGCCCTCTATCCCGATTGGAGCCATTTCGACCATCCACCCATGGTGGGCTGGGTCATACAATTGTTCAGCCTTAACCTATTATTCGACAGCGAGTTCTTCATCCGCTTAGCCTCGATTGTCTTCATGACCGCCAGCACCTATATAATATTCCACATTGGCAAAGAACTAAAGGACACTCTGACGGGACTTTATTCTGCTCTGCTTTATACGGCCTCCATCTATGCTTTCGTCATCACGGGTATCTTCATCATGCCCGACACGCCGCTGATGCTATTCTGGTTATTAGCTATTTGGATGGCGGTTAGGTCCCTGAGCCTGTCGAAGGGCCGGTTCATACTACTTTTCGGACTCTTCGCAGGATTAGCAATGCTCTCCAAGTATTCAGGCATTTTCCTTTGGGTCGGCATGGGGCTTTACATCTTGGTTTTCAACAGAAAACAACTCAAAAACCCATATCTTTACCTCTCGCTGTTGATTTCAGCCATCTGCTGCATCCCCATCCTCTATTGGAACCTCCAAAACGACTTCATCAGTTTCAGTTTCCATGGTGCTCGTGTCGGTGGAAACAAGCTCAACTTCAGCACTTTCGGCACTGAAATTGCTGGTGAGTTTTTCTACAACAACCCCGTCAACATTGTTTTAGCCATCATCGCAGTCGTTGCAGTTTTCAAACGAAAAATCAACATCGAAAAAACCGCTCAACGACTAATTCTGTGCATTGCCCTGCCTTTGATTTTGGTCTTCCTAATTTTCTCCCTCACCCGCCCCACATTACCGCACTGGAACGCGCCAGCATACGTTTTACTCATCCTGTTATCTGCTGTGTATCTGCGAGATAAACAATCCGATACGGAGAAATTGCCAAAGTCTATCATCGCAGCGTTATCCGTGCTTGTAATTACCTTGGTGATTGGCGTTGCCGAAATCAAGACAGGTTTCATCCCGCTTGACAAACACACTGATCCTGAACAGCTTGGTCGCGATGACTTCACCTTGGACATGTACGGCTGGCGGCAGTTAGGCGAGAAATTTGCCGACTTCCGAGAACAGAAAATCGCTGAAGGCGTGATGAAACCCGAAGACGGTATCGTGGCCAACCAATGGTTCCCCCTTGCCAACCTCGACTATTACGTGGCGCGTCCTTTAGGAATGAGAGTAATGGGCTTGGGCTGGCCTGAATTTTTGCACAAATATTTATGGATCAACGATAAACGCGGTGGTTTCCATCTGGGAGAAAACTATTGGTTCCTTTCCGACAGCCGTTATTTTAAAAACCCCAAGGAAACTTACCAGTGGTATTTCAATGAAATCGAATTAATAGGTGTTATCGAAATTGACCGTTGCGGAAAGCCTGCTAAGAATTTCTTCGTTTATACCTGCAAAGACCTAATCGACCCGCCTCCTACCCTGCAAGATTTTATGGCGCAATCCGCCGAAGGAGATAGATAGTGCTGTCGGTGGCTACCGTTTCATATTCATCACGGTCGGAAAACGCCTTCTTCCAATACACAATTTTGTCAAAATAAGGCTGAGTGATCAGCACATAATCCGCATGAGGGTTGGGACGATTGTCAAGGTCGTAAACTTTTTCCCGCAATGCCAGTTGGGGAACAAACATGGAAGCAGCACTCACCGAAGCATCGTCAGGTATCTGCTTGACAAGTTGACGGGCATATTGGGCATCAAACTTGCGCTGCTCATAGTGCCGCCCTTGATAGATGCAGATTTGGTCAAAGAAAACAAAAGAACGCGGTTCACCGAGGGTATAAAAAGTGGTCAGCAGCGTGGAAAGCAATAGTGCCAACGACAAGACCAAGCGAGAAACAGGCCTTTTCAGCTTGACAATCACCAAAAAAGAGGCGATGACGATGACAGGCATGACTTCAACATTGTAATGAACCGAAACGCCCCAAAACATCGCGTCGGTGGCAAACATCTTTTGTGCCACAAGCGGAATCAGCATAAACAAATAGTTGGGTTTCAAGAAAGTAAGTGCCATTCCTGTCGCCATGGCGCACCAATAAAACTCAGCTTTGCATCCGTCAAGAGCCGGAATGCCGCTCGTGTTGGTGAACAAAATCCGCAGCGTTTCAGCAGGATGTGTAAGCAAACGATGACCAATTTCCATATAATTGCTGCCAAGATAGTCATACCTGCTAATGCCGGCTCCTCCTATCTTTGGAAGTATCAACATATTGACAACCAAGAAATAAACCAATGCAAAGACTGCATAACCAAGCAAATACAACAGCGTTTTCCTGTCTTTGCGATAGTCCCACATCAAACCGACGACGACGAAAAATAGCCAAAGCGAGAGGTTCTCCTTTCCGATGACAAAAAGCACCGCCATTAACGAAGCCCAACCAAAACGGTCTTGTTTGATGAAATAAAGCAGCCAAGGCAACATCATGGTTGTCAGTACATTAGAATGATAATCGTAAGAAAGCGCATGGAGGATGCCGAACGAGAAGAGAAACATCGCGACTGCCAATAAGGGCATACGATGGTCGTCGGTATAAAGTCCAATCAATTTGAAAATGCCCCATCCGCCCAACAGCACAGCCGCAATCTGGACAATGAGCAGGGTATAGCTGCCAAACACATACACCAACGGCGAAAGTAGCACGAGATAAAGGTCGAAATGTGCCGCCAAAATGCTCTGCGGCGCGTCCTTGAACATGCTGCAATCATCGATGCGGAAATGGGCATAGTCGTACATCGCGTGGGTATACAGCCCCAAATCGAGCGCGTAAGTCTTGAATAGGTAATGGTTGACCAAGGAAATGAGACAATACACCACTCCCGCGAGGGTGAAAACTGTCGCGAGAGTGATGTTTTTCTGTCGTTTGCTCAAGGTCAACCCCTTCATTCCAACCGCTTACTTTTCCGATTGGAACAAAGTGATGATGTTCAGAATCACCTCAGAGGCCTTCATCATGCTTTCGAGCGGTACATATTCCAGCTTACCATGGAAGTTGTGTCCGCCGGCGAAAATGTTGGGGCAAGGCAGACCCATGAACGAGAGGTTGGCGCCGTCGGTGCCGCCACGGATGGGCTGCACTTTTGGCTTGATGTTGGCCATCTCCATGGCTTTAATCGCTCTTTCCACGATGAAGAAATGAGGCTCCACCTCTTGGCGCATATTGTAGTACTGGTGCTTCAACTCAAGCTTCACCACATCACCGTATTTCTTGTTCAAGAACTCTGCTACAGAAGTAATCAAAGCCTTCTTTTCCTCGAACTTGGCTCTATCATGGTCACGGATGATGTACGACATTGTGGTTTCTTCAACGGTTCCGTTGATTTCAGTGAGGTGGAAGAAACCTTCGTAGCCTTGCGTGAATCGCGGACGTTGCTCCACAGGCAACATGCCGTTGAGTTCCATAGCGATCAGCATCGAGTTGACCATCTTGTCCTTGCCATAGCCAGGATGGATGTTGCTGCCTTGGATATGGATTTTCGCGCCAGCAGCGTTGAAGTTCTCATACTCCAATTCTCCGATTTCACCTCCGTCCATGGTGTAAGCGTATTTGGCACCAAATCTCTTCACGTCGAACTTCACCACACCACGCCCGATTTCCTCGTCAGGAGTGAAGCCTATTTTGATTTCACCGTGCTTGAAGTCGGGATGCTCCATCATATATTGGGCGGCATACATGATTTCAGCCACACCAGCTTTGTCGTCGGCACCCAGCAGGGTCGTGCCATCGGTGGTAATCATCGTTTGGCCTTTGTATTGCTGCATCTCAGGAAATTCCGAAACGCGCAAAACGATGTTCTTTTCCTGGTTCAAAACGATGTCGTTGCCGTCATAGTTCGGGATGATTTGCGGCTTGATGTCCTTGCCTGAAGCATCCGGAGAGGTGTCCACATGGGCAATGAAACCGATGGCGGGAATGTCCCTATCTACATTCGAAGGGATGGTAGCCATCACATAGCCATATTCATCGAGAGCGGCCTCGATGCCCATGGCTTGCAGTTCGTCGCGGAGCATACCCAAGAGATTGAGCTGCTTGGCGGTGCTGGGTTGTGACTCGGAGTTTTCGTCGGAGGTGGTCTCCACGGAGACGTATCTCAAGAATTTGTCTAATAGTTTTTCCATGTTTGTGCTGTTTTAACGTGGCACAAAAATAGAAATTTTTTCCATGCGGATTGCAAATCCGCTTTTCAAAAGTCGGGGATTGCAAATCCCCGACAGCATCCATGGTCAACGCTTTTCAGCGTGTTTTCTTGCTCTGTGACGGTCTTTGGCCCACAAGCCGTACACCTCACTGACGTTGCCTGCCGTTGTGAAGGCATTGATTTCATTCTTGCCAAGGTATTCCATCAACTTCGAGAACTCATCATTGGTGAGCAGGGATTCCAACTCAATCGACTTCTCATTGGTGTAGCCTCCGATGACTTCATAAAGGGTGCAGCCACGATGAAGCTCATCGATGATGTAATGACGAATTCGGTCATAGTCCTTCGAGACGATGCAAACACGTTTGCGCTGGTTGAGGTTGGCAGTGAACATATTCACCACCATGCCATTGATCCAAGTGGCGATGAGGCCGATGATGACCATCTGGAAGGGGTTGATGGCAAAAGCCGTGAGGCAGATGATGGCACCCGCCACGCTCACCGACTTACCCATGTCGAAGTGCAAGTATTTGTTGACGATCTTGGCCAAGATGTCCAGACCGCCCGTGGAAGCGTTGATAGAGAACATCAGCGTCTGAGCGGCACTGAGGATAATCACGCAGCAGAGCAGGTCGAACCAAGGGTTGCCCATCACGGAGAAAGCTTGGTCGGGAGCGACACCCATATTTACAAGGTAATCATTTGGGGTGGCGAAATTTTGCCAGGGATAAAGCCATTCACAGAACTTGGTCATGGGACCGAGAATCAAGGCGCAGTAGACCGTTTTAAGTCCAAATTCTTTGCCAACGAGGATATAGGCAAGAACCAACAAGATAGCGTTGATGACGGTAATCATCGTAGGAAGGCCGATGTTGATGCCCATGCCGTTGAAAATATTGGTCAGCACGATGGAGAGACCAGAGATGGAGCCTACAATCAGTTTGCTGGGAACGAGGAAATAATACACGCAGACACCTGTCATAAACATGCCGAAAGTCATAATCAGCAGTTCGACCCAGAACTTTTTGGAGGCCAAAGCATTGCCTATTTCCTTCATTATGTCGTTAAAGCTTTTCATAAATTGTTGATTTTAAATTTCTTAATACAATTATTACCTTTAATTTTTGCGGCTGCAAAGGTCGGAATTCTTTTTGAGATAATGAAGTGTTTTGAAGAAATAATTACCTTTGCAAAAAATTCACGCAATGACCCTTTTAGACTGGCTACCGATAACGAAGAAAGAAACCGACCTGCGCGGTTGGGATGAAGTGGACATCGTCTTCATCACGGGCGATGCATACGTCGACCACCCTGCGTTTGGGGCTGCGGTCATTGGGAGGGTATTGGAACACAACGGTTTCCGCGTGGCACTCATCCCCCAGCCCAACTGGCGCGACGACCTGCGCGACTTTAAGAAATTCGGCAAGCCGAGGCTGTTTTTCGGCGTTTCTGCGGGCTGCATGGACTCGATGGTGAACCACTACACGGCCAACAAACGCCTCCGCAGCAACGATGCCTACACTCCTGGCGGCGAGGCAGGTTTCCGTCCCGACCGGGCCACCATCGTCTACACCAACATCCTCAAGCAACTTTATCCCGATGTGCCCGTCATCATCGGCGGCATCGAGGCCTCGCTGCGACGCGTGACACACTTCGACTATTGGGGCGACTGCCTGAAGCCCAGCATCTTGGTCGATTCCAAGGCCGACCTTGGCGTCTACGGCATGGGTGAACTCACCATGGTGGAAATCGCCAAAGCCATACAAAACGGTAAGAAAATCAGTGAACTGACCGACATTCAGCAGACTTTCTTCCTGCAAGACAAAAAGCAGCCGCTTCCCGAATTTGAAGGCGAAACCATTGAACTCGTTTCGCACGAAGTCTGCCTCAAAGACAAAAAGAAATACGCCTCCAACTTTCGCCATATCGAGGAAGAATCGAACAAGAAACACGCAGCGAGGCTGATTCAAGATGTTGGCAGCCAACGGCTTGTCATTAACCCACCTTTACCGACTTTCACCACGGAGCAGATTGACGCTTCCTTCGACTTGCCCTACACCCGCCTGCCGCATCCGAAATACGCCAAACGTGGCGTCATTCCCGCCTACGAGATGATTCGCCACTCAATCAACCTGCATCGTGGTTGCTTTGGCGGCTGCGCCTTCTGTACCATTTCGGCGCACCAAGGCAAGTTCGTGGCCTCACGCAGCAAGGACTCCATCATGCGCGAAGTGGAAAAAGTCACTGAAATGGAGGACTTTAAGGGTTATATCAGTGACCTTGGAGGTCCGTCGGCCAATATGTACCGCATGAAAGGCAAGGACGAACGCCTCTGCGAGAAATGCGCCCGTCCCACCTGCTTACAACCCAACGTCTGCAAGAACCTCAACACCGACCATCACCCGCTCATCGAGATATATAAAGAGGTGGACAATAACCCGAAAGTCAAAAAGGCCACCATAGGCTCCGGCATCCGCTATGACTTGTTCCTGCACGACAGCACGCCCGAGGAAAACAAGGCTATGGGCTACGACGAATACTTCCGCCAGTTGGTGACACGCCACGTCAGCGGACGACTCAAGGTAGCTCCCGAACACACCAGCGATGCCGTACTCAAACTCATGCGTAAGCCCAAGTTCGATATGTTCGTCAAGCTGAAGAAGAAATTCGATGCCATCAACGAGAAGGAACATTTGAACCAGCAGTTGATTCCTTATTTCATCTCCTCGCATCCCGATTGTTACCTTGAAGACATGGCCGACTTAGCTGTGAAAACCAAAGAATTAGGTTACCATTTGGAGCAAGTACAAGACTTCACCCCTACCCCAATGACCTTGGCCACCGAAATCTATTATTCCGGCTACGATCCTTACACCTTGGAACCCGTCTTTTGCGCCAAAACCAAAGAAGAGAAACTCGCCCAACAGCGCTTCTTCTTCTGGTACAAACCTGAAAACCGCGAGTGGGTGAAGAATGCTTTGCGCCGCATCGGACACGCGAATTGGATTAAGAAACTTTATAAGAGTTGACAGTTGGCAGTTGTTCAGTTGTCAGTTGTCCTCTGTCCTACGTCCTACGTCCCTCAGTCAACAATTAAACAATTAAACATTCAACACTTCAACATAAATCCTTATTTTTGCAGCAAATTTCTAAAACCTAATACAAAATGAAGAGAAATTTCATCGGAGCCATCGTGCTCATCGCTGCCCTTGCTTTTGCAGGCTGCAACAACAAAAAACAAAAAGAAGAAGTCAAAGAAGAAACTACTGAAACCGTCGTTGAGGAAGTCAAACTCCCCAACCGCATGCTCATTATCGTCGACCCTCAAATCGACTTTACTACAGGCAGTTTAGCCACGGCCAAAGGTCCCGAGTCGATGGACTATCTCGCCAAAGCATTGGACAAAGGCGCTTGGAAGAACTACAGCTGGATTATCGTCACACAAGACGCTCACCCGGCCAACCACTGTTCCTTCGTTGAGCAAGGTGGTGTGTTCCCGCCCCACTGCGTGCAAGGCACCGAAGGCATGAATGTCTATCCCGCCCTTCAAGAGGTCCTGAACGCTCTAACACAGAACATTCCCGATATCCATTACATGCAAAAGGGCGACCTCGCCGAGAAGGAAGAATTCAGCATCTTCCAAAACGAAAAAAGCGGAGAAAAGCTCAGCACCATTATCAAGGAACTCGGATTTGAAGGCATCGATGTTTGCGGCATCGCCACCGACTACTGCGTCTATGAGACCACCAAAGACCTGATGGCCTTCTATCCTGCCAATCAAATCCGCATCGTCACCAACTGCCTCGCTGCCGTCGACGACAACGACACCAAGCTCGCCGACCTGATGAAGGAGAACGGTATCCAAGGCATTGAGTTTTAATCTTTTTGACGCGAGACTTCGAGACGCGAGACACGAGACTTTGGTCTTGTCCCGTGTCCCGTAGTCCCGCGTCCCGCGTCAAAAGAGTCATGAGCAAATTCAAATCATTCCTTGAGCGCAAGGGCGTCGACATGACCTGGAAAGCCTACTTTGTCGACGCTCTTGGCGCTATGGCGTTAGGTCTTTTCGCTTCACTACTCATCGGCACCATCTTTCAGACGTTGGGCGACAAGACGGGCATTGAAGCCTTTACCACTATTGCCAAATACGCCAAAGCCGCCACGGGAGCCGCCATCGCCGTGGCCATTGCATACAAGCTTGGCTGCGAAGGTTTAGTGCTGTTCAGCGCGATTGCCGTTGGCATCGCGGGTAACGAATTGGGTGGCCCGATGGGTGCCTATGTTGCCGTTATCGTTGCCATCGAGTTAGGCAAGATGGTCTACAAGGAAACCCAAGTCGACATCCTTGTCACGCCTGCCGTGGTCATCATCAGCGGCGTGCTGATGGCTTACGCGGTAGGAGCACCTATCCAAAAAGTGATGACCGCCCTTGGCACTTTCATCGAGAACGCCACCTTGATGCAACCTTTCCTCATGGGCATCATCGTCTCAGTGGTCATCGGCATGGTGCTCACCCTGCCCATCAGCTCCGCGGCAATCTGTCTCGCCATCGGTTTGGGGGGCATTGCAGGAGGTGCTGCCACAGCAGGATGTTGCGCTCAGATGATTGGCTTCGCCATTCTGAGTTTCAAAGAAAACCGCTGGGGCGGACTGGTGGCACAAGGCTTAGGCACCTCAATGTTGCAGATGGGAAACATCGTGAAGAACCCTCGCATCTGGATTCCCGTGCTGCTCACTGCCGCTATCACGGGTCCCATCTCGACCTGCATCTTCCATTTAGAGAACATCCCCATCGGTTCCGGCATGGGCACCTGTGGCCTCGTCGGGCCCATCGGCATCTACACGGCCATGCCTGAAGGCGGTGCCAACATGTGGATTGGCATGTTGCTCGTCTGCTTCGTGTTGCCTGCTGTCCTCACTTGGCTTTTCGGCTTAGTCTTCCGCAAAATCGATTGGATTAAAGAAGGCGACCTCAAAATCGACTGCTGATGGCAAAACAATCTGCCAAACCACTCACTCCTGACCAAGTTCTTGACAAGATGGCCAAGTATTGCGCCTACCAAGAACGATGTGTGAAAGATGTCCGCGATAAGCTGAAAGCTTTCGAAATCTCAGAAGAGGAAAAGACAAAAATCCTTGATTATCTGTTGGACAACCGTTTCGTCAACGACGAGAGGTATGCCAAGGCTTTCGTTCGCGGCAAGGTCAACCAAAGCGGCTGGGGTGTAAACAAAATCCGTTTCCATCTCATCCAAAAAGGCATTGACAAAGACACCATCGAAGAAGCTTTAGGACAAACCGACGAAGAAGCCTACCGACAGCGACTCATTGAGATTCTGGAAACGAAATCCAAGACCGTAAAAGCCGCCAACGATTTCGAGAAAAAACGCAAATTAGCCACTTACGCCATGCAGAAAGGTTTTGAGGGCTCGCTGGTTTGGGAAGTCTTGAAGGAATATTTTTGATAGTTATAAAACACGAATTATCAGAAATTTGCCAAAAATTGTCATCAATTCCATTTTTGTCAAATTCATGTTTAATTCATGATAATTCATGTTTATTTTATAATTTTGCCGCAAATTTTGAATACACCCAATGAAATTCCCAAAACGCCTGATAACTCAAACGCCTGAGTGCCTGACAGAACCCGTCGGGCAGGTGCTTAATGTGATTATCTCGACGTTGTTTGCGTTGGTGTTTCTGACAGCTTACGTCCCATTCTCGGAAACAGCATGGTTCCAAGTGGGAAGAGGACACTATTTCTTCATTACCGCCGCTTTTGTAGGGGCTGGTACGATGTTTTTAGTTCTTAGCCGAATGCTGATGAACTGGGTCATCCGAAAGAGCCGACATTTCCCCTTTTGGTTATACCTCTTATGGCTATTCCTCGAAATCATGATTATCGCGGTGTGCCATACCTTAATCTCCTATTTTGAGATTAGAGCCACCGACCATAGTTTCGGCTATCTCTATGCCAAAAGTGTTCTCATCACATTTATCGCTTTGGCGGTGCCTTACACCGTCACCATATTGTCCATCTTGCTGAAAGACACGCGGCAACGCCTTATGCTCACCAAGAGCGACACGGTGGAGTCGGACGACGAGGTGATGCCCGAACACACTGAGATCATCAATCTGATGGACAACAACGGCAACCTAAAACTGTCCGTCAAGCTCGACAACCTTTACTACATCAAGGCGGAGGACAACTACATCAACGTGTTTTACCAACGCAGCGGAGCCATCGCGAGTTACATGCTGCGCTGCAAGATGCAGACCATCGCCGACAACTGCGTGGATTCCAGTTCGTTGATGCGCTGCCACCGCTCCTATATCGTCAATATAAAAAAGGTGAGCGTTTTGCACAACGAAGCCGATGGCTTCGTCATCGACTTTGAGCGTGAGGGATTGGATTCCATCCCTGTTTCAAAGACCTATTCTGCGAAAGTGTTGGAGGCGTTTAATAAGAAGTAAAAATTCAAACCAGCCAAAAACACATTTTTTTATTTGATTTGGCTAAATAAAATAGCATTTATTCAGCCAAATCAAACATTTTTTCTATATTTGCGGCCAAATTAAACATCAATGGAGAATCTTATCGGAAGAAAACAGGAAACACAAGAACTTGAAAACCTGTATAATAGCAAGAAACCAGAATTCGTAGCCATCTATGGTCGCCGTCGTGTGGGTAAAACCTTCCTCATCAAGGAACTTTTTCAAGACAAGATGACCTTTTATCACAGTGGCCTTTCGCCTTTCGACAAGAAACGCAAAATTGGTATCAAAGATCAGTTGGAAGCATTCTATTCAAGCCTGACAACGTGTGGCATGAGCGAAGACCATTGCCCTAATTCGTGGGCAGAAGCCTTCCTCATGTTGGGTCGTTTCCTTGACAGTATCAAAGACGGCACTCGACAACTGATTTTCATCGATGAACTGCCGTGGATGGACACACCCCGTTCAAAGTTCATGGTGGCCTTCGAACATTTTTGGAACTCGTGGGGAGCATGGCGCAACCATGTGATGCTCATCGTGTGTGGCAGCGCAACCTCGTGGATGCTTGACAATCTCATCAATAATAAAGGTGGTCTTTATGACCGCTTGACATGGCAAATCAAGCTGTCGCCTTTCACCCTCGGAGAATGCAAGGCTTTTTTCGAAGCGAAAAACATACCCATGTCGGCTTACGACCTTGTGGAAGCCTACATGATTCTCGGCGGCATACCTTATTATATAAACTACTTCCAGAAAGGCAAAAGCCTCGCGCAAAACATTGACGCCCTGTTTTTTGGCTCTAATCCCAAACTAAGCACGGAGTTTGACCGACTTTTCGGCTCTTTGTTCACCAACCCCGATGAATTCAAAGCGGTGGTACGGCAACTCGCGAAACGACACACTGGCTATACCCGTGAGGAGTTGGCCAAGCAACTCGGAATCAATGCGGGGGGAAGTTTTTCAAAGACCCTTGAATCGCTTATGGCCAGCGACTTTATTACAAACTATCACCCTTTCGGGAAAAGTAAGAAAGAAATCAGGTATAAACTCACCGACAGTTTCTGCCAATTCTACCTGACTTTCATCGACGGACAATCCATCACCGATACTGCCTATTGGCAACACAACCAAAACAAGCCCCAACTCAATGCCTGGCGGGGTATCACTTTCGAGCAGGTCTGTTTCAACCACACCAACCAAATCAAGAGAGCCTTAGGGGTTGAAAATGTGGTTTCTTCTGAATCGGCTTGGATTGTGCGCGGGGATGAGAACCACAATGGGGCACAAATCGACATGTTGATTGTCAGGGACGACCGCGTTGTTAACCTCTGTGAGATGAAATTCTTGTCGAAGGAATACGAACCGCAGGCAGACGACGACACAAAACTGAGGGCACGCATCGCCACATTACAAGAATACCTTTCGCCCAAGCAGACCATTCATCTGACTTTAGTCACTACCGTCGGCCTCAAGCATAACGCCCACAGTGGAATATTCCAACAAATCGTGACTATTGATAGTTTGTTTTAAACAGAGAAGCCCCGCCAAACAGCGAGGCTTCTCTTCTGCTATCGTTTTCAATAAAATATAGATTCTTAGGGCCCCTGAGCCTGTCGAAGGGTCCGCGTCTAATCAGCAATTCATACCACCGCAGCAGTGGATGACCTGACCCGTGACATACGAGCTGAGGTCGCTAGCAAGGAAGAGCGCCACGTTGGCCACATCCTCGGGCGTGCCACCGCGACGCAGCGGAATCAGGCTTTCCCATTGTTTGCGAACGTCCTCAGGCAGGGCGTTGGTCATGGCAGTGATGATGAAGCCTGGAGCGATGGCATTGTGGCGGATGTTGCGCACACCCATCTCCTTGGCTGCACTCTTGGTGAAGCCGATGATACCAGCCTTCGAAGCGCTGTAGTTGCATTGGTTGGCATTGCCCGAAACACCCACAACGGAGCTCATGTTGATGACACTGCCACCAGCCTGCTTCCACATGACGGGCTGCACGGCCTTGGTAAAGTTGAACACCGACTTGAGGTTCACATTGATGACGGCATCCCATTGTTCTTCGGTCATGCGTTTCAGCGCTGTGTCCTTGGTGATGCCCGCATTGTTGACGAGGATATCGATGCGACCGAAGTCCTTGACGATTTGGTCGACGACCTGGTGCGTCTCCTCGAAGTTGGCGGCGTTGGAGGCGTAAGCCTTAACCTTCACGCCAAGAGCAGCCAGTTCCTTTTCCGTTTCCATGACGACATCGTTCAGTGCGATATCGGTGAAGGCGATGTTGCAGCCTTCGGAGGCAAAACGCATGGCGATGGCCTTGCCGATGCCACGACCGGCTCCCGTAATCAGAGCCACTTTATTGTCTAATAATCCCATAATTCAAGATTTAAAGATTCAAAATTCAAAACTTGAGGTTGTTTTCAGTTTTTTGACCATGACTTGTGACCATGACAATGACTGCTTTCACCCAAGTTGAAGCGGTCATAGTCATTTTCATTAGTCATAGTCCTATGGTTTCTTTGTATATTTTTCAATCAGTTCATACAAGTCGCCGACGGTTTTGACGTTGGCCATATCGTCTTCGGAGAATTTCACGTTGAATTCGCGTTCCAAGATCATGGAAAGTTCCACAACATCCAACGAATCGGCGCCCAAGTCGTTGAAAAGGTTCTTCTCTGGCGTGATTTCACTCTCGCTGACGTTCAGCTTGGTAGCGATAAACGCCCGCGCTTTGTCTTGAATCGTTGCCATTTTAAATTTAAGATTTAAAGATTCAAAATTTAAAATTCGAGATTCATTGTTTGTTGCGAGTGTCGGGGAGCAGGGCAAATGAAAGCTCGCCTTTCACGCACATCTTGCCACCCACGCTGAGTACAGCGGAGCAGATGTAGATGTTGGCACGATGGTAGGTCAGCGTGGCTTCCACCTCGACGGTGTCGCCCGGCTTAACGCTGTTCTTGAAACGCACTTTGTCGATGCCAGTGTAGAAGGTCAGCTTGCCGATGAGGTCGTCTTTCATCAGCAGGGCGCACGACTGGGCCATGATTTCGCAAAGGATGACGCCAGGCACCACGGGTTCGCCCGGGAAATGGCCTTGCAGGAAGAATTCCTCGCCCGTCACATGGTACTTGGAATGGGCCACATGGTTTTCGTCGAGGGTCATCTCGTCGACCAGGAGCATGGGCTCGCGGTGCGGGAGATACTGTTTGATTTCGTCTCTGTTCATATTGTTGAGTTGTTGATTGTTGAATCGTTGAATTGTTTGGCTTTAACTACGTTGAATACTTCGTATTTCAGCTCTCAGCAATCAGCTTTCAGCCACGGTGACACTAAGCTGATAGCTGATGGCTGATAGCTTTATTTCACTTTACGGATAGCCAAGCACGCATTATGTCCGCCGAAGCCCAAGGAGTTGGAGATGGCGATGTCCAAATCAGCCTTGACAGGCGTGTTGGGCGTGTAGTTGAGGTCACATTCAGGGTCAGGCTCGTCCAGGTTGATGGTCGGGGGAACGATGCCATTGTTTAATGCCATGACACTAATAATCAGTTCGATGGCACCCGCAGCACCGAGGGCGTGACCCATTTCAGATTTGGTTGAGCTGATGTGGGCTTTGTAAGCCTCATCGCCCATCGCAATCTTGATGGCGCGGGTCTCACCACTATCGTTCATCGGGGTACCTGTGCCATGGGCATTGATGTAAATGCTCTCACCTGCCTTGAATTGGGCCTCTTCGAGGGCTTGTTTGATGGCGAGGCTTTGCGTAGTGCCATCGGGACGCGGAGCCGTGCTGTGATAGGCATCGCAAGAGTTGCCGTAACCACAAAGTTCTGCATAGATCTTCGCGCCACGCTTCTTGGCATGTTCGTATTCTTCAAGAAGTACGATGCCCGAGCCTTCGGCGATGACAAATCCAGCGCGATTCTTATTGAACGGCAAAGAAGCATGTTTCGGGTCTTCAGCCTTGGTCAAAGCCTTGCAGTTGGCAAAACCACCGATAGAAACGGGGTTGATGCCAGCTTCTGAACCTCCCGAAATGACAGCGTCGGCATAGCCATGCTTGATGGCACGATAGGCTTCGCCGATACTGTGCGTTCCTGTGGCGCAGGCCGTCACGATAGGCACGCAGGGGCCTTGTGCGTTGTAGCGGATGGCCACGCTGCCCGAAGCCTGGTTGCCAATCATGGTGGGAATCATCATAGGCGAAATCCAACGCGCACCCTCTTCATAATAGGTCTTGACGCCCTTCATAATGGTATCGAAGCCACCGATGCCGGAGCCGACATACACACCCAAACGACTGGGGTCCATTTGCATGTCTTCATTGTCTTTCATAGCTTGATAGGCAGCGGCCAAAGTGTAAACCGCAAAACGGTCGTTGCGTTTCACGAAAGCCTTGTCAACGCCACAAGCCTCGGGGTTGAAGTCTTTCAACTCGGCGGCAATCTTCACGGGGAGGTCGGCGGTATCGAATGATTTGATGAAGTCGATGCCACAATAGCCCTTCATCAGGTTATCCCAAATGGTCGGCAGGTCGTTGCCAATCGGCGAAACGGCACCCATGCCTGTGATTACTACTCTTCTATTCATAATTCATAATTCATAATTCAAAATTCAAAATTCCCATTCCCAAAGGCAGGCAGCTGACACGAAACCTGCGCCAAAGGCACTCATGATAATCTTGTCACCTTCTTTGATCTTGCCCGCCCTGAGCATTTCGTCAAGCATAATCGGGATGCTGGCCGAGGAGGTGTTGCCGTACTTCTCAATGACGGTCGGATACTTCTCTTCGGGGCCACCAATGATATGGCGGATGCCTTCGATGATACGCTTGTTGGCCTGATGCAGCATGAACCAAGTGATATCTTCGTGGGTCAAATGGTTGTAGTCCAACACATTCTGGATGTCCTTAGCCGACTCCGTGACGGCAGTCTTGAATAGTTCCTTGCCTTTCATCACCAAGGGTTGACCTTTCGTATAATGCTGCTCGAAAGGTGTGGTCTCCATGCCACGCTCATAATACAACACATCACGGTCAGAAATCATGGTGAGTTTCACATCTTTAAAGGCAGTGCCTTCGGTCAGCACCACGGCACCGGCGCCATCGCCAAAGAGCACGCTACAATCACGCTCATGCCAGTCGCAGTATTTGGTGGGCTCCTCGGCACATACAATCAAAATATTCTTGGCGTGACCAGCCTTAATCATGCTGTCGGCAAGCATCAACGCGTTGACGAAACCAGCGCAAGCCACGTTGATATCGAGGCCGGCACAAGTGACGCCGATACGTTTTTGGATGATGCAACTCAGTCCAGGGGTGACGTGCTGGTTGGCCACATTAGAGACTAAAAGGAAGTCTATCTGGTCGGGGCGGAGTCCCGAGGCCGTGATGGCCTTGTTGGCCGCATCAACGGCCAAGTCATACAAAGATTCGGTAGATAAAAGATGACGGGCTTGGATTCCCGTACGGGATGAAATCCACGCATCGCTCGTGTCCAAAAAATTGGCCAAGTCGTTGTTGGTTACCGTTAGGGCGGGCAGTGCGCTTCCAGTTCCAATAATTTTCATTTTGTTTCGATTAAAATAAGAACTCGTTTTCGGTTTTGATTAAAACGCTGCAAAAGTACCACTTCGTACCATGCCAAGTGGAAAATGTGTCCAAAAAGGGATTTTTGTGGCGAAATTCGGCCATTTGTGGCGAAATTCGGGATTTTTTGTGGCGAAATTCAGAGTTTCCAATAAACCTTGTTTCATCGTTCCAGGATTTTTTATGTATTTTTGCAATGCGGATCGTATCTAAATATGGTTACCACACAAATATGGCAAAAGAAGAGACACTGCAATATGACAGAATAGAAGAATACCGCGAGGGAAACCAACTGGAGGCCAAGTCGGCTCAGGGTGGTATGCCTGATACGTTATGGGATAGCTATTCGGCTTTCGCTAATACCGATGGTGGCTGCATCCTTTTGGGCGTGAAAGAACGCGAAGACCATTCGCTCTATGTGGTGGGCTTGAAGGATGCCGAGAAGATGAAAAGAGACTTCTGGAATGCGGTGAACAACCGACAGAAGATCAGTGTGAACCTGATGACCGAAAGCAGGGTGCATATAGAAAATGTGAATGGCAAGGACATCATCGTGCTTGAGGTGCCTCGTGCAGAAAGGACCTCACGTCCCGTTTATAAAGGCATGGATCCACGTAAAGGCACTTATCGCCGCAACCATGAGGGCGACTACCTCTGCTCACTCGAAGAAGTTTCGGCCATGTTTCGCGACGCAGCACTGACCTCGCAAGATGCAAAGGTGCTCAAAGAGATGGATTTGACTGTGTTTTGTCAGGATACTATTCACGCCTATCGCCAAGTATTCCAGAACATCCATCCCAACCATACATGGAACCGATTGGAAGACGAGGTGTTTCTGCGCCGAATTGGTGCCACGGCTATGGGCGATGACGGCAACTATCACCCCACCGCGGCTGGATTGCTGATATTTGGCTATGAATACGAAATCGTGAGAGAGTTCCCACAATATTTCCTCGACTATCAGGAGAACCGCCAGATGGCATCAACACGTTGGACTGACCGTATCGTGTCAACATCTGGAGACTGGAGCGGCAACGTGTTTGATTTTATGTACAAAGTGGTGCCAAAACTAACGGCCGATTTGAAAGTGCCTTTCGTGCTAAGAGGCATGCAGCGGGTTGACGACCCCCCTGTGCACAAAATTTTGAGAGAAGCTATCACCAACGCTTGTGTTCATGCTGATTTCTATGGACGCAGGGGGTTGGTAATCAACAAAAACCATGAGGGCTATGTTTTTGCCAACCCTGGGAACATGCGCGTGGCCAAGAAAGAGGCCATTGAGGGTGGCATGTCTGACCCGAGAAATGGCGTGATGCTGAAAATCTTCTCCTTGATCAATTATGGTGAGCGTGCGGGAAGTGGAGTGAACAGCATCTTCAACGTTTGGAACCACGTCTATCACACACCTGCGGAAATCTACGAAGAAGTGGGGGTCGACCGCGTAATTGTTTCTTTGCCAAATGGCGGACATGAGCAGGACATGAAGGCGATGTTAGAACTATATGACCATCCTGAAGAACTGACATTCCCGAATACCGAAATGTCCGATAAATTGTCCGAAAACGTACAAAATGTCGACAAATTGGCGATAAAACAGATAATTGGCGACAAACTGGCGATAATACAACAAAAAGAGCCTGAAACTGGCGATAAAATTACAATAACGCCAAAAACCAACGATAATTTACCGAAAAAAGATGTAATTGTCGATAAACTCGCTGATATCATTGTGTTTTTGAGCAGCAATATAGAATCCAATTCTACGGTTATCAGTCAGTTGATAGGAAAAAGCAAATCAACCACAAAGAATTACTTGACCCTATTGGTAAGACTTGGACTGATTGAAGCCCATGGCGGCAATAAGAACAGGACATATATTATTAAGTAGATGAGCAGAATTAGTTTACCTATAGGGACGATGACTTGTGACTATGACAATGACCACCTCAACCAAGAGCTGAAATTTCAGCATTTCTGTGAAAGCGGTCATAGTCATTGTCAATGGTCATAGTCAATAAGTCCAGCGTCAAAAAGGTGTAGTTTAATTTTGAACAGTTACTTAAGAAAAAAATGTGGAGATGATGAGATAACCCATTCATCTCCACTGATGAAATAGCTGAAAGATGTGGCCTTGATCGCAAGGGAGCCACTTACATCCCGCCCATGCCCTGAGGTGCGCTGCCTGATTCACCCTCGCCTTGGCGAGCCATCTGCTCCAGTTCCATCTTGCCGAAACGGAAGGTCACGCCAACGGAGACACTGCGGCTGTTGTACTTGTAATTGGAATTGGACTGCACATACGGGCTGTAGTTGGATTGTCCGAAGCTGTTCCAATTGAAAATGTCGTTAGCGTTGACATAAACGGACAGTTTGCGGTCGAAGAAGTCGGCACGCAAACCAGCGTTGATGCCGTAGCGTGCATGGCTCTCGCTGAACAAGGTTTGCGTCGGAGAGCTGTAATAACCCGATGCCGTCACCTCTAATTTGTTCCACAACTTTGCCCACAGATTCAGGCGGAAACTGTACGACCATTTGTTGAACTCATACGGCTGACCGTTGTATTCAGTAAAGATATAAGAATTGTATAGATTGGCATAAAAGCGAAGGTTGAAGAAGCCGCTCGGACGGTACATCATGTTGTACTCCAAGCCGGTGGTGTGGCTCTTGCCCACATTGACAGGATAGGAATATTTCACCACGCGGTCGTAAAGCCAATGATATTCAGACAACTGAATAGTATTGACTTCATTGGTCTTACCACGATAATAGGCCGACAGACCAATGGAGCCAAATTTGTCCCAATATTTGGTCCAGCCCGCCTCAACGGAATGGGTATAGATGCGCTCCAAGTCAGGGTTGCCCGTGCTGTAGTTGTCCATGTGATACAAGGGGAACTTGCTCAACTGCTCTGCACTGGGCGAAGCGATGCGCATCGTATAACTCAACTTGAAGTTGTGCATCGACTTGGTGCGGTACGACAGATGCAACGACGGTCTGACACTGAAGAAATGCTTCGTGAAATCATAATTGGTGGTGTCATTGGGGAAAGTATAGGGATATTTGCCACTGACCAGCTCGCTGACAAAACGGACGCCTGGCTTCACGGTAAACCCACCAAACTTATGTTGCAAAGTAAAGAAAGCCTCGTTGTTCAAATCAGTGAAGTTGGCTTTGTAGGAGCGGTAAACATCGTTCACCCAGCCTGCGCCCACTAATGAGTCTGTTTTCAAATATTGACGCTCAGGGTCGTAGCCCACAGTGTAACCCACTGAGATTTCTCCGTTTTCGGAATATGGGCGATTGTAGACAATTTCACCTTCTGCACCTATGGAGCTATAGCTATTTTCCTGACGAAACGAATGGGTGTACGCTATAGGATCAATGAACCGTCGGTCTATATCACCGCCGTTGCCACTGCCCCAGCCCATGCCGTTGACGCTGACCGAAAGGTTGTGGCCTTTGTTGTCGAACTTGTGCATGTAATACAGGCCTCCGTTGGCAAAGAAGTTCCGGTCGTAGGCACTAGAACTCTCGGCATAGTCAGTCAGCAGGGGATCAGGCAGGAATTCCTCTCGTTTTGTCTCAGTGTAGCCGTTGCTCCTACCCCAACTCGGCCAGCAACTGAACCAAAAATTCAGGCTGTTGGCCGTATCTATCTCATAATCGAGGCTGAAAAATCCGCCCGCGTTGTATCCTGGGTTATTGTATTTCGACGAGTCGATCTCGTGGCTGGCCAACACACCTTCATCTGTGAATAAGGATTGATCCACAGAATAACGGCCTTTCCAAACGGAGTAGCCACCGTTGACGTAAGCGTTCACCGTCAGTTTTTCGTTCGACCACACATAGGAAGCCCACGGGCCGACGTAAGGGCTCGTCGAGGCATTCACGCCAAAGCTGAAGAACTCATTTTTCTGGATTTTGGCGTTGGTCACGATGTTGATGATGCCGTCGGCCTTGGAGCCGTAGCGGGCCGAGGGGTTGGTGATGACCTCCACACGGTCGAGGCTGTTGGCGGGCAGCGTCTGGATGTAGGTCTTGAGGTTCTCTGCGGTCATGTGCGAAGGCTTGTCGTTGATCCACACCTCCACGCTTGAAGTGCCGCGCAGGCTGATGTTGCCTTCCACGTCGACCTCTACGCCAGGCGCGTTTTGCAAGGCATCCGACAGCGTTCCCGTCTGAATGCTCGGGTCTTCGGCCACGTTATACATGGTCTTCTCCCCTTCCACGGCAAACATAGGCCGTTTTTCGGTGATGGTCACCTCACTGAGCTTGGTGGAGCCTTCTTTGAGTTTCAGTTGACCGAGGTCTTGGCTACCCTTGACGGTCAGTTCCTGCTCAAAGGTTTGAAAACCGATGGCCGAAACGGTCAATCGATAGTCGCCGTTGGGAGCCACAAGTTCAAAACGGCCCTTATCGTCTGAGGCCGTGCCGCTCACAAAGACGCTGTCGGCCTGACGGAACAGACCCACATTAACGAAGGGAATCGCCTTGTTGTTGGCTTCCTCGACGATGGTTCCCGTAACTTTGCTTTGGGCAAACGCTGTTGACGAAATGCACATCAAAGCGATAATGAACGATAATACAAGTTTTTTCATAGCTGAACTGTTTTACAAGGTATTAACTGATTAATTTTGCTTTTCGTATGAATAGAAACAATTATTATTACTTTTAGTGTATTAGTAAACTATCACACTGCAAAAGTACGGTTTTTTTTGATACTGTCAAGAAAAAAGTGTTTTTTTTGTTTTTTTCGACAGGTACATCATTGCGAGCGAAGCGAAGCGAAGCAATCCAGGCATGAAGCAAACTTGTTCTATGGATTGCTTCGTCGTTCCTCCTCGCAATGACGCGAAGCGACACCGTATCATTGTCGAATCAATTGTTCACAAAACGCCTCCAATTCCTCCTTCGACGACCATTCTCTCATGATGAAGAAACAGCCATTCTCAAGGTTACTCATGATTTTCCATTCCTGAACTACCACGCCATCGATGGAAACGGCACCTCTTTTTCCGGTGAGGTGCTTGGTAAATTCAAGCCAAAGTTGGCCTGCTTCAGGAGTCAGCCACACAATCATCGGAACGGAGCCGTTGCTTGGGTATTTGGGAGGTTTGGTTACATCCACCCTTTGCACTATCGGCTTGCCTTTCAAAGCCATCGAACTGATCGCCGGACCTTCCTGGGAGTTCTTTTTCAGCAAATATAGTTGCACTCCCTTGGGATTGTTTTCGTCTTGTCTCCGGCTATGCATCGCCTCATCGCCAATTTCCATTTTTTCCTCCTGCCGTGCTTCCATCAGAATATATGAATCATTATTTAAGATTTGCCGCAATTCCGGGACATCCTTTTCGGGGACGACCGTATCGGCAAAGACTTCCCAGATTGCCAGTTTCCCTTCCGTCAAATGGTCATCTGCAGCCCGTACATATTCCACGGTTTGCCACATTGGCGGCAGTTTCAGGTAGGTTCCGACAATCGTGTAAGCCCAAATGTCGAGACCAACGAATGCGACAATCATAGCGATGCAGAACCACTGCTGTTTCTTATTGAAACCTGTTTCCTTATTTGTTGTTGTCTCAAAAGCCTCAATCTGGCGGATAATCTCGTCGCAAGGCCTTGTTTTATAGCGAATTTCGGCGATTCCCAAACTCACTATTGCCACAAGCGCAAGACAAAACACAATGATGAAGGCCCCAAAGTTTGGCAGATAACCGTTACTTCCGATTTCCGATATTAGCCAGCCAACAATAAAGATGGTGACCGAGACAGCGTATGATACCACAAAAATGGCATAAAGTTTCTTGAAAGAACGCGCATGATTGGAAAGCGTTAACAAGTCGTTGTTTTCCAACGTCTTGAAGCGAACCATTTTCGTCATCCATAACTCTGCGACAAAACAAATCACGCAGAAAGCTACCCAAAACAGCCTCAATGAGAGGTTGTTGCCAAATAGCCATTTGATAGTCAACAGGCCGACAATGACCATCAAAGGATAAACCATGAATTGAATGGTTTGATACCGTTTGTAAAAATCAGTGCTGCGTTTGATAGACGATTTCATCAACCTGTCGTTGATGATTTCCTGTTGGTCGAACTGCTGTTTCAACGTTTCATATTGAGTTTTCAGTTGGTCGAGTTCGGAGATGTTATTGTTATCGTTGTTTTCCATGATGATTCCCTTTCATTCGTTTTTCGACATTTTCACCAGTTTTTCCTTGATGCGCGCCAGCCTCACCCCCACATTGTTCGGCGTGATGCCGATGATGGCCCCGATTTCATCGTAAGTGATGCCTTCGAGCCAAAGCAGGATGAGGCTTCGGTCGATGAGGTCGAGGCGCGAGATGCGGTCGTAGAGTTCACGGATTTGTTGTGTCTTGGGGTCGTCGGCCTCGTAGGGGTCAATGTCCACGGTCAGCGGCACAGTCTCGATGCGCCGGCGTTCCTTCTTGTCTTGATTGATTGCCGTGTTGAGCGCGACGCGATAGATCCAAGTCTGCGCGGTGCTGCGTCCCTCATAGTTGTCGAAGCCGTTCCAAAGCCTGATGAGGATTTCCTGAAACAGGTCGTCGATTTCGGCCTTGTTGCGCGAGAACATATAGCACACCGTGTAGATGGTCCGCTTGTGCTGCCGCACCAAAAGTTCAAACTGATGTTCTTTGTCGTTGTTCATAATGCTTTTTTCGTTGCAACGTTCATCATGTTAGACAACAAAGGTAGGGAAATATTACAAGGAAACTTTAGAAATCAAAATTTAGGGACTTCTAAAAATCAAGCAAAAGAAAACTCCTACGGAGTACAACTTGTTGAATTATTGTACTTTGTTAAGTAGATGAGCAGAATTAGTTTACTTAAAGGCAGGAGAATTTGGCCGTCAGCAGTCAGCCATCAGCAGTCAGCCTTGGTGCTACCTAGCTGATAGCTGACGGCTGATGGCTTACAGCTATAAAGCTTATAATAATGCAGTTTAATTTTGAACAGTTACTTATTAAAAGAAAGCTCCTACGGGCAATTTTTAGAAATTAGGATTATTCATTTCTATAAAACTCGATAATTTTGCAGCGGTACATGTACTCATAACGCGCTTGCAGCAAATCGGATTCCGCTTTGTAATATCTGATTTTGCTCTCGTTCAGCTCCAAAAGGGTCTTTTTCCCCATCTCGAAACCTGCATTGGCGTATTCGTAGGCGACGCGCGAAGCCTCCAAACTGTTTTCCATAGCTTCCATTTTTTGCTTTGCGGCCTGGGCGTTACCGTAGGCTTGCCGAATTTCCTTCCGCAAGGATTTCTCGGTGTTTTCAAGGTTAAGTTGCTGGTCGTCAATGGACAATTCAGTCATCTTCACCCGGTATTTGGTTTTCATTCCGCTGAAAATCGGGATGTTGAGCGACAAACCGAGTTGCGCCCTGCTATTGCGTTTCAATTGCTCGTTGGTGGGCGTGTTGGGGTAGTTTTCGCCGAAATAATGGTAAAGTCCGTTGGAATAGCCGGCGTAAAAATCCAACGAGGGAAACCATGCCGACTTGCTGGCTTTAAGGTCGTAATGGCTCTTTTGCAAGCGCAAGCGGGCGGCTTCCATGGCGGGTTGGTTCATCAAAGCAGTAGCAATGGTGGCCTGTGGTGTCCCGATTTCTTGTTCCTGATTCGCGAAAAAGACTTCGGGCGAGCTTATCTCAAAAGCAACACTGTCTTCAATCTCAAGGGCTTGCATCAAGGTGAGCAAACGCAGCGATAAATCGGTTTCGGCTTGGGTGAGTGTAGCTTGGTCTAAGGCAAGTTGGGCTTGGCTTTCGTAGACGTCGGCTTCGGCTATGCGACCGTTTTCATAGAGTTGTTGGGTCTTTTGCAACTGCTCGGCAGAGAGTTCCGTTTGTCGACGCGCAATTTCGACCTGCTCCTTGCCATAAAGCACCTGCATGTAAAAGCCCATCACGCTGACTTTCAGGTTGAGTTTGGCCGCATCATAGTCTTTCTCCGAGGCTTGCAGGTTCAAGGCATTGGCTTGGGTGGTGTTGTAGAGGTTCAAACCTTGAAACAGCGGCAATGACAGGTTGGCCCCGAAGGACGACGAAGACGAATTGTCGGACACATAAACACCTGTATAGGAAGGCGATTGGCCGAAGCCAAAGTATTCGCCTGCATTCGCATTCAAGGTGGGAAGCCAAGCACTTTTACTGGCTTTATATTGGTATTCAGCCTGTTGCTGCGCCAATTGGCTTTTGCGAATGTCGAGGTTATGCTCAAGGGCATAGTCGATGCACTGGTCAAGGGTCCACACCTTTTGGGCTTGGACACTGAGCATGGTCGCTATCAATAGCGTTATTAGAAATGTGCGTTTCATTTTTCTTCGGTTTTTTCGATTCCACGGATTTTGTCGCCTACCTGCAGCCCTTCCTTGACGACGATGTTCACGCCATCGGAAAGGCCGACTTTAACAGCTTGCTTCCCAAATTGTTGCGGAGCGTCTTCCTTGGTGCAGCGATAAACGTAGGTTTCGCCGTTCTCGTAGCTGATACAGCTTTCGGGCACGGTCACGGCGCCTTCCTCCCTGTCAAGGATGATTTCGGCGTTGGCGGAGTAGCCGGCGCGGACGAAGATGTCGTCAGGCAGGATGGCGCGGGCTTTCATCTCGAAGAACACGGCACCGCTTTCCTGTGTGCCCTTGGGCGCGATGTATTCCAACACGGCATCAAACTTGCGGTCGTTCATGGCTCCGATGGTCAAGGTCATGGGCATTCCCTCGTGGATTTTGCCCACCTCGGTTTCGTCGAGTTTTCCCTTGAAAATCATGTCCTTCATGTTGGCGATGGTCGCAATGGTGGTGCCGTCGTTGAAGGTGTTGGAATTGATGACCGAGTTGCCGACCTTCACGGGGATGTCGAGGATCATGCCCGAGATGGTGGCCTTGATTTTCGTGTTGCTGTAGCCCGTCGCGTTCTTCGAGATGCCCTCCTTGATGATGTTCAGCTGGTCTTGGGCATTGCTGTAGTTTTCCTTAGCCTGCTGGTATTCGAGCTGCGACTTCTCGAATTCCTCGGTGGAAATCAATCCTTTAGCCTTCAGGTTTTGCTGGCGTTGATAGGTCTTTTCCACGTTGTCCAAGTTCATTTTGGCCACGCGCACCTGCGACTCGGCAGCAGAGAGGTTGCTCACGTCGGGGATGACCTTCACCACAGCGATGACCTCACCCTCCTGCACCTGCTGACCAGGCTCTTTCAGGATTTCGGAGATGATACCCGACACTTGCGGCTTCATGGCCACCTCATCGCGCGGGTCGATTTGTCCCGTCACCACCGTCGATTTCTGGATGGTGTCGATTTTGGCCGTCTCGATTGCATAAACGACCTCCTTCGGCCTTGATTTCTTGTAGAGATACACGAAAGTCCAGATGACTCCAACTCCTAACAAGATGAAAAACAAGATTTTAAAGAATTTCTTCATAGCGGTAAGATTTCAAATTTCTTATTTCAAGATTTCTAATTTCGAGATTCAAAATTCAAGATTTAATATTCAAAATTCAAAGATTTAAAGATTTAACCGCACTGTATCGGCTGCCACGATGTGTCAGCCCTACATCCCCAAACCCATTAATCACCCCTCACACTTCATACCTCAAACCTCATACTTCATACCTCACAACTCAACCCCTGGATTGCTTCGTTCCTCGCAATGACGCAAAGCGGCAACTCACACCTCATAACTCATACCTCCCACTTCATACCTCCTACTTCACACCTCCCACTTCATACCTCAATAACTATCAACTATCAACTCTCAACTCTCAACTAATCACTCCTCCCTAATTGCATCAATCGCTTTGATTTGAATGGCCCTCAAAGCAGGCAATACGCCCGCCAAAAGGCCTGATAAGATGACTATAATCGTGGCCGCAACCGCCGCCTTGAAACTCATGTAAGGCTCTTGGAACATCATGTTGTCGCTCGGCATGTTGGAAGTAATCATCCCCACGATAGCCATAATGCCTACACCGATACACAAACCGACCAAGCCCGCCAAAGTGGTGAGCAACAGGCTCTCCGACAGCACTTGGCCGATGATGTCCTTGGGCTTGGCCCCGATAGCACGCCTTACACCGATCTCACGGGTGCGTTCTTTCACCGTTACGAGCATAATGTTGCTTACCCCGATGATGCCCGACATCAACGTGCCCAAGCCCACAATCCAGATGAGGATGTGGATGCCGAAAAACATGCCTTTGAAGGCTTTGAAAATCTCCGACACGTTGAATGAATTGATGGCATCCTCATCGGTGGGCGCAATGTCGTGCCGCTGCTTGATGAGCTGTTTCAGGTCTTCTTCAAAGCTCGTGATGGGCGTGTCGTCATCAGCAACGATGGCAAAGAAACGAATCTTGTCACCTAAGGCATACACCTGCTGCATGGTCGTGTACGGCAGGATGACCGACTCGTCGATGGAGCCATTGATGTTGACATTGTCCGTGTAGGAACGTATCACCCCCACCACTTGAAAATATATCCCGTTGACCTTGACCATCTTACCCAATGGGTCTTCGCCTCGCTCAAACATGGTTTCATACACTTTCTTTCCCAAGAGGCACACCTTGCGGTTGGCAGAGATGTCGGTATCGTTGATGAAACGGCCCTTCAGAATCTTCGACTTTTCAATCTCATTATATTCGGGCAGCACGCCTTTCACTGAGAAGCTGCCGCCGCGACTGCCGTAAATCACGTTCTTGTCCTCGCTCGACCACACGCTGGCCTCGGGCGAGATGGCTTTGACACATGGGAATGTTTCCTTGATGGCCTCCAAATCAGTCAATTGCATCGACCAAGAACGACCTTTTTGGTAGCCTTTGTAAGGTTCGCTGGTTTCACCGGTGAAGAAGAAAGCCGTGTTGGGAGTCACGCCTTCCACCTGCTGCATCAGGCCGTTCTCGAAGCCGTTTCCCGTCGAGGACAGCACGACAAGCAGGAAAATGCCCCAAAACACGCCGAAAGCCGTCAGCAAGCTGCGGGTCTTGTTGCGCGTGATGGTCTGCCAAATCTCGTGTATGCCGTCGAAGTCGAACATGATGCGTGGTTGTTATCTGTAATTCATTGCTTCAATAGGTTTGATTTTCACGGCGTTGCGGGCAGGGAAGAAACCTGCCAGCACACCGCAGACGATGAGCAAAGCCGTTGCCATCAGCACGATGCGGATGTCGATGCTTGGGACAATGTTCAAGGAGATTTCCTTGCCTTCCTGAACCTTAGCCAGAATATTGCCACCGACCTCAGCCGCAATCATGCCAAGCCACATCCCGATATAGCCGAATATAGTGGTGATAATCAAGGATTCGGTGACGATGGAAGCCAAAATCGAGCGTGACTTGGCGCCGAGGGCCTTGCGGATGCCGATTTCGTTGGTGCGTTCCTTCACGGTGATGCGCATGATGTTGCTCACGCCCACGATGCCCGAAATGAGCATGGCGAAACCGATGATCCAGATGAAAAGCTCCAACGTGTGGAGGATTTTCATGGTTTGCAAGTATTCCTCTTGTCGGCTGCGGATGTAAACGGCTGACGTGTCGTCGGGGTCAAATTCGTGCAGCCCCGCCAACTGGGTTCGCAGTGATTCCGTAAACGCCTCGTTATCCTCCTTGGTTTCCAAGCCTTTGACGGTGAAATTCAACATCCAGTATCGGCTCTGCCTCGTGATTTTCTTTAAAGTGGAAAACGGGACGTAACCCTCTCCTCCATCAGAGCGGCCTTGTGCTTCACAAACACCTACGACGTTGAAAGCCATGCTGTTGATGATAATAAATTGGCCAAGTGGAGAGGTATCTTTGCCAAAGAGCTTGTCGCGCAATGTCTCATCGATGACGATGAACTTCTCGCTGTTTTTTTCGTCCATCTCGTTGACAAAACGTCCTTCCAACAGTTCTACATGGTTGATTCCCTTGAAAACGGGCCTCACGCCACTCACGAAAACACTGCTCGACTTGTCGCCTAAGGTGGCGAAACCGTTGATATAGATGCGCGGCGACACTTGGTCAACGTTTCTCACTTCAGTTTCAAGGAACCGGATGTCCTTGTCGTTGAACATGATGGAACGGTTAATGCCGTGACCTTTGAAAGGGATGGAGGTCTCGCCGCTATAAATCATATAGACGTTTGTTCTCTGGTCGCTGAACTCATCGCCGATGCCATTCATGATGCCGTTGCCGGCAGCAAGCAGCACAATGAGGATGAAGATGCCCCACGAGATGGCGAATCCCGTGAGGAAAGTCCTCAACTTGTTGCGGCTCAAGGCCATGAATATTTCGCGCCAGAAGTCCATTAGTGAACGGTTTAAATTAGTTTGAAATATGCTTTAAGGTTAGACGCGTGCCATTGGCGGCTGTAAGCTATAAGCTCGGTTACATCTAAGCTTATAGCTTATAGCTGATTGCTTAAAGCCAAACACTGTATCGCGTCCATATAAACTAAACGTACACATTTACTTTATTTCTTTGCTGAAGTCAATAAGGTCGGGGTTGTTGATTTCTATGTTTTCGATGACACCGTCTTTCAGGTGGATGATTTTGTTGGTGCGCAGGGCAATGCCTTTTTCGTGGGTGACGATGATCATGGTGATGCCGCTTTGGTTCACTTCGCGGAGGATTTGCATCACCTCGGCGGAGGTCTTGCTGTCCAAGGCACCTGTAGGCTCGTCGGCAAGGATGACTTTCGGTTGGGTCACCAAGGCGCGGGCCATCGAGACACGCTGCTTTTGTCCGCCGGAGAGCTCGTTGGGGTAATGGTCGGCCCATTCCTTCAGGCCAAAGCGTTCGAGATATTCCAAAGCCAGTTCATTGCGCTTCTTGCGACCCACGTTCTGGTAATAGAGGGGCAGCGCCACATTCTCCATCGCAGTCTTGAAGGGGATGAGGTTAAACGACTGGAAGATGAAGCCGATGGTACGGTTGCGCATGTCGGCAGCCTCGTTCTCGCTGAGGTTTTTCACCAATTTTCCGTTGAGGTAGTATTCACCTGTGTCGTAATTGTCGAGGATGCCCAATATATTTAATAAGGTGGATTTCCCCGAGCCCGAGGCCCCCATGATGCTGACCATCTCCCCTTCTGCAACCTCCAAATCGATGCCTTTCAGCACGTGCAGAGGCTGGGCTCCAAAGTAGGTCTTGTTTATTTTCTCCAATCGAATCATCGCCTTGTTAATTATCTGTTCAAAAGTAAAATGCAATCTGTTTGGACTTCGAGACTTCGGGACACGGGACTTTTTGACCATAACCATTGACAATGACTATGACCGCTTTCATGAGAATGCTGAAGTTTCAGCCTTGGGTTGAAGTGGTCATTGTCATAGTCACAAGTCATAGTCCCGCCGTCTCGCGTCATACCACCCATTTCCCATAAGTAATACGTAGAAAAACCGCTTTTGTTACATCCAGACAAAAACAATTGCCGTTTTCCGTTTCCGCTTGACAATCCGTATGTTGCGCTATTTAGCATTAGTGTATTAGTTTATTAGAACACTGCAAATGTACAACCTTTTTTGGATATGTCAAGAAAAAAGTTGATTTTTTTTGACGCTCAGTTGGCGGCCTTTTGGCTTGTGGCTTGTGGCTGTCATTAGTCGTGGGACTTGCCACTCGGTAAAGACAGCCATAAGCCATGGGCTATTGGCCATCGTCGGGAGATTCCCAAGGGAATGGAAAGTCGGTTTTGAGATAAAAAGCGGCGGCAAGTGGAGGTTCCCTTCGGGAATGGAGTATGTGGAGGGTTTAAAACAGCGGCGGCAAGTGGAGGTTCCCTTCGGGAATGGAGTATGTGGTGGGTTTAAAATAGCGGCGGCAAGTGGAGGTTCCCTTCGGGAATGGAGTATGTGGTGGGTTTAAAATAGCGGCGGCAAGTGGAGGTTCCCTTCGGGAATGGAGCATGTGGAGGGTTTAAAACAGCGGCGGCAAGCAGTGTCTACTGAGCGTAAACACCACAAGCCGCCGCATTGTAACGGGAACCTCCATTTAAGTCGGGAGATTCCCAAGGGAATGGAGTGTCGTTGTTGGGTTTTAAAGGCGGCGGCCTCAGGCATCTTACGGCTTGCAAAATCCTCAAGCCGCCGCTTTACAAATTACACCTCACTCCATTCCCCGTTAGGGGAATCTCGTTATTCCTCTCTGCGTTTCTTAGCTACAGCGTAGGCTGCGCCGAGGACCGTCAGCATGGCGATGCCGCTGCCGAGGGGAGCAGCGTCCTGGTTTTCACCCAGGCCGTGTCCAGGGGTAAGAGGCGTTGCATCGCCACCTTCCTTGGTAAAGAAGCTTCTTTCTTGATATATAGCGTTGCCGTTGTTGCCGCTATTCTCGCGGTGAAACATGCTGCTTTGTGCGAAGGTCGTCATGCTCAGGCCGAGGACGATTGCTGTTGCCATTAATAGTTTTTTCATTGAATGTTTTGCTGTTGAATTGTTGATTGTTGATTGTTTAATTGTTTAATTGTTGGTGGGTTTCCCTGCGGGAATGGAGTGTTGTTGGTGGGTTTTAAAGGCGGCGGCCTCAGGCATCTTACGGCTTGCAAAATCCTCAAGCCGCCGCTTTACAAATTACACCTCACTCCATTCCCCGCAAGGGGAATCTCATCATTCCACCACAACCTTCTGGACTTTCACGTTGTCGCCATTCGTGAGGCGGAGCAAGTAGATACCAGGGGCTGCGTCCACTGTGATGCTGGTGCTGCCGTAGATGTTCTCGCTGCTGAGGACACGGCCATTCAGGTCGATCACCTGCAAGTTGGCTTCACCTTCGTTGTCGATGACGAAGACACCGTTGCTGTAGAAGCTGAAATCTTCAGGATTGGCACCCTTCACGAGCTTTTCCTTGTAGATACCGTTGCCGTTTTTGAATGACAGGACGAAACGGTCGGCGCGATCGTAGGCACTGGCCTTGAACATGTAGTTCGGGGTGCGGAGCAGGTCGATGCTGACGTTTCTTACTTTATCCTTAAGGACCAGTGATCTCAGGTTCATATTCCTGACATCGACGCTGATGTTGTAATAGCCATCTTCGGTAGGCAAGAAGTTCACCGGGATTTCGTCTGAGACGCGGCTACGCACAACGGCATAGTCTTTACCATTCTGAGGTATGTACAGCTTGGTGTCGTTGGGGTTAAACATGAACTTGGGCAGTGTGTGGCCTTGGCCGATGCCGACGATGGCGCGGTCGATGGTGTTGCCACGGCCCTGGCTGAGATTGAGGACAAGTCCCTTATTATCATTATTAGGAGCCACGGTGGAGAATTCCATGTGCTCTTCATCTTCGGTAGCGATGACGAAGACACCTTCCATAACTTGGATAGCACCAGTTTGCTCCTCTGCCAAGACGCGAGTGCCAGTAGCATCCATTCTATAGAAGGGACGGTCGATGTAGGCTAAATCTGTGAAGGGGTTACCCACGAGGTTCCAGCCTTGGAAGTCGGCGTCTTCGTTTTCGGTCATTTGGAGGGTCACTTCTTTGGTGTCGCCACTGTAAGGCGTGCCGGTGAAGGTGAGGTCGGTGCCGTTCTTGCTGGCATAGAGGTAACCTTGGCCGTTGACCAAGTTGAAGTTGCTGGCTGCTCTGTAGTTCTGCCATTCCAAATCTTCGGCTTCGTCGAAGCTATAGAGGTCGTAGGTGCTGGTAGCGGGAGTGACATCTGTGCCGTATTCGTCGGTAATCATGCCGCCCACAGTGGTAGGAGCGACGTCATCGGCCAAAGGCGAGGCGATGAGGTAGTAGTTGTTGCCGTTGCTGCCTTCTTCGCCAGAGGCGTAACCGATGATGTGCTTGGTGAAGGTCTTCATCATAGTAACCTCCACATCGTCAACATACCAACCATGGGCATTGTTGCCTTCGTACTTGAAGGCGAGGCTGATGGTCAGGCCCATGTATGCGGTGAGGTCGATGGTCGTTTCTTCCCAACTATTAACAACTGATTCAGGTGACCAAAGTTCGATTTCGTTCTCTCCATCAAGCAGCACGACGGAGTTCTTGTCATAATCACCTACATAGGAGTTATATGACCAGAAGGTAAGTTGTACAGCGTCACCATCGGTGCCAAGTTGCATGTCAGGCATCACCAGATAGATGGGGCCGTAGTAGCCGCTATTGGCTGCTCCAGCACCAGTATGAATATTTGAGCTGGAGGTCGTTTTCGTCCATTGGCGTGTGGTTGTGCCGTCAATGTGTGGAATACTCTCCCAGCAGAGAGGAGTCCAATCACCTTCGAAGCCTTCGGTGAACGGGTTGGCGGCATCCACAACGATGGCCTCGCACTCGGTGGCAAAGCTCACTTCGTTGCTCCAGTCGCTTTGGTCCTCTTCGCCGCAGTAGGCGCGCACCTTGGCAGTGTAGGCAGTGGCAGCGGTGAGGTTTTCAACTGTGAAGGGGTTGCTATTGGCTTCGATGAGGTTGGTTTCGTCGCCATTGAGGCAAATCTGCCAAGCGGTTTCATTGGCACCAGCGGTCCAGCTGAGATTAGCCGTCGTTGTGGTGGTGGCAGTGCATTCCAAAGCAGTAGGCTTTGTGCAGGTAGGAATAACATCCACTTTGACATTGTCGATGCTCAGGTAATAGTTGTCGTTAGTGCCGCCTTGATACATGAAAGCAATATAGCTGCCAGTAGGAGCTTCGGTGAACAGCACTTCCATCTCAGTCAACGTAGTGGTTCTTTCGCAGGTGAGAACAGTAGTGAAAGTAGTGGCATCGGCAGGGTTGGTCATGTATCCAACGATGAGGGTGCCGTTAGAATCGTAAATACTTTCGTTACGATAGGTGAAGGTGAGTTGCAAGCCAGCGATTTCTTCCTCAAATGCAGGAAGGACGGCATACAGCGGAGTGGTGCTGCTCGACTTGAAGAACAAGCAGTTGCCGGAAACGGGATAGCCGCTGTTGGAAGAAATGAACACTTGGGGATAGGTGCTACTATTATCGCTACGGTTCAGGAATTGCCAGCACGTCGGCAGTTCGTCGTTGGGATAGCCAGTAGGAGCTATTGAGCTTGTTGAGCCTGTGTAGGCATCAAAATTCTCGTTCCAAGGCAGGTCGGTGATGGCTTCGCAAGCGGTGGCGAATCTCACTTCGTTGCTCCAGTCGCTCTGGTCGTCAGCGCTGCAGTAGGCGCGTACCTTGGCGGTGTAGCTTGTGGAAGCGGTGAGGCCTTCAACGGTGAACGGGTTGCTGTTGGCCAGAATGAGATTGGTTTCGTCACCGTTGAGGCAAATCTGCCAAGCGGTTTGGTCGGCTGCGCCGTTGGTCCAACCGAAAGTTGCCGAAGTGGTAGTGACGGCAGTGCATTCAAAATCAGTAGGCTTCAAGCAGGAAGGCATTTGCTTAACGGCAAAGTTGTCCATGTAAGTGCTAGAACCATATAGGCTTTCACCACGCAGGATGATGTAGCAGGTGCCACTAATGCCGATGGGCAACTCGTAGGTGTACCAGCCCGAAGTGCTTTCGGCAGGAATGAGATTTCCGTCGCTTGTGGCGTAACTACGGCTGATGAAAGCCAATTCCGTGGCGCCTTCAATCTCACCGTCGGTGCTGACGAATACTCTGATACCTTCGCCATAGTTGGCAGTAGAGGTGATACGATACACATCGATGGAGAACAAGTAGTCATTGCTTGGCAACGTCATGACAGGAAGCATGAGCTTGGTCATGGTGCCGCTGTTCATGTCGCGCAAACGAAGCTGTTTGGTAGCATTGGTGCCGTTGGTGCCGCTATAAACTTCGAAGAAATAGGATCCGCTACCACTAATGTGTTCGTTCACCCAGCAAGGAGCGTTGAAGGTGATGCCAGAACTGCTGGCTTCGAAACTTTCGAAATCTTCACTCCACGGGAAGGTGGTGACGGCATCGCAAGCGGTAGCGAAGCTGATGGCTTGGCACCATGAACCGAAGTCCTCGCCGCCGCAGTAGGCACGCACCTTTACATAATACATGGTGCTGGTCAGCAAACCAGACATGTTGTATGAAGCGGTGCTGACAACTTCTTCGGTAGCACCTTCAAAGTTGCTGGCAGTGCTGTAAGCCACTTGCCATTGCGTGGCTTCGCCGCCGTTCCAACTGAGGGTGGCGCTGGTGGTGGTGATTTCGCTCACGGCCAAGTCAGTAACATCTTGGTCACAAGTTACCTTGGTGATGCTCACGTTATCGACAGCCGCAGGAGGATTGGTACCACCACTGCCATCGTTGCGCCAAGCTAAAACCATATAGTAGTTACCAGCAGTCACATTGACAGTTGCGCTTATGCTCTGCCATGCAGTAGCTAAATTCAGCTTGCTGCCGCCGTCCAAAGCAATCCAACCAGTGGGAAGATTGTCGTAGAAACTACCACTAGGAACAGAAGGAGTGCTTGTGCCAGCGGTGAGGGTCACTGAAGCGGGCACCAAAGCCACTCTCATATAGTCCCAACTACTTTCACCATTGCCATTCCAGTCGTAAGTGAATTCGTATTTGCCATCAGCAAAGGAGAGGAGCTTGGTGGCATATACCATGGCAGCGTTGGTGTTGGTATAAGCGTTGGTGGTGCCGCCGTCGTTGGAGACGTAGAGGGCGTGTGTGCCGCCGTTGTTGGTGGCGGTGCCCCAAGCCCAAGCGTTGGTGATGGTGCCGTTAATCAGCTCCCAACCACAGGTGGTGCCTTCAAAGTCATCGCTCCAGCCGTCGCCAACGTTTTGGGCCACGGCAGTGGTGCTGAAGCTAATCACATTGCTCCACTGGCTTTGGTCGCCTTCGCCGCAGTCGGCTTTAACGCGGACGTAATAGGTGGTTAAGGGTTGGAAATCATTAATGGCTTTAGCAGGAGTATCCTGTACGTTCACGGAAGTAGCATTCGTGAATTCTTCACTTGTGCTATATTGAAGCACCCAATTGGTAGCGCTTCCGTTTTCAGTCCATGAGAAAGAAGCTTGGCTATCTGTGATATTCTGCGCATCAGCCAAACCAGGTGTCGGGCAGGTGGGAGGAGTCTGGTAGCTGAATGTGGTCTTGGGCAGGAATTTATAGAGTGATCCTCTAGTGATAGCGGTGTTTTCTGTTTGGTTGACACCTAAGAAATACCAACGGTTCCAGCTGGAAGCGGCATGGTTGAGGTCAACCAAGAGGTTACCACCATGATAGAGGTAATTACTGCTGAAGGCCAATGTCAATGTTCCGGTGGAGCAATCGAAATAGCCTTGGTAAACTTGGGTAAGAGTCGTGGTGTTGTCCAATCCGCTAAGGGTGGTTGCAGTGGTTTCTCCTAATGAGACAGTCCAAGTGCCTAAACGACTGGCAGCGGTGTTGCTGCCATTGCTGGCGCTTTGGTCAATGTAGAATACCATTTGGGTGATTTCCTTGCCATTCATTGCCGAGAGGTCGGTGGCGGGGAAGATCATCTGGTTGTGTTGTGCGGCATCGGCATTGTAGCCTTCAAACGGAACATATTGGCTGTTATCCGTTCCGTTGCACACTGTCACGGTTTGTGCGTTCGCTGCCCAGGGCGCGATAAATGCCAATAGTAGCGCGAAAAGTAAGTTCTTTCTTTTCATTTTGTTTGATTTTTTAATGGGTTAATAATTAGGTGATTTAAGATTTGATATTTCAAGATTTCAGGATTTCTAATTTCAAGATTCAAAATTCAAGATTCAAGATTTCAAGATTCTTTTTCGTGCATGTTTTGTGCATGGCAGGCATCCACGATGGTAATAGTATCGCCATCGATGGTGTAGGCGAAATACCACTTATCGGTGTTCGCCATGTGATAGTTGCTCCAACGTTCCAACGTAGGCTTGCGCCTAAGAAGAGAACGTTCGACCATATAAATGGAGAATACTGCATTTTGTACATCGCGTTTCAAATCCTCCTTGTCGTAAGTATGACAGTACTTTTTCGCCACGTTGCTGTAAAACGTGAAGATTTTCCGAGATGCACGGCGCTTAATAATATATTTATAATCAACCGTTTGCATAAATTTCATCAATTTCCTCCGAAATCAACGAATACAATTGTTCAGGTGTCATGTCTTTCTTAAGCGCTTGTCTCCGGCTTTCAGCCTTACTGCGTGAATACTCCTCTACCATTAGGTCCACTTGGTGCTGAAGCCATTGTCCGATGCTCTCGCGGCTCGTGAGGCAAGGATTAATCCGTTGCATCGTTGCTTCATCTATGTTTATGCTTACCGTACACATTTGCTTTTGTCCTTTCCGTTTTTTGCGTCAAGATTTCAATATTTCTAATTTCAAGATTGGCTTTTAGCCGTTAGCTTGGCAGCAACTGGGCTTATGGCTTACGGCTTATTGCTTATGGCTTTTCATTATTCAAAGATTCAAGATTCAACGATTCTATTGTTTGTTGAGCTTGTTTAGTTGGTTCGCGGCGGGTGTCCCAAAAGTCCACAACCTCTATTACATCCCCGTTAATCCAGTAAACAATTTTGTTCAATCGGTTCACGACGATACTTCTGTATTGAACTGGCGCATCTGCAAGAAGCGGCTCTACATGCCCCAAATATGGATTTTTCGCAAGAAGTCTTTCCGTACGATAGGCTTCTTTGAGAAATTTCGTACAGCTTTTCGAACCATATTCGGTTAGTATGTAACTGACGACTTGGCGGAGCCTTTTTGCCGCTTCGGGATACCAAATAACACTCATATTGCTTCTGCGTATTGCAATTTGCTTTCTTCCAATTGCCTATCAATTTCTTCGATATCGTTAGGGTCAACCCCGAATTCCTCAAATAGGTCTCGGAAAAGGTCCTCGCTTGTCACATAATTTCCGCGTGCAATCTCTTTCCGCCCTTTTTCAGCCCTTTCCAGAAGCTCCTCAACGGTGTAAGGCTTTACATCCACTGCTATCATTTCTTCAATCATGATGTCCACTTGGTGCTGGAGCCAACGGTTGATGCTCTCTTGACTCGTGAGGCGGGGATCAATCTGCCGCATCTTTGCTTCATCTATGTTTATGCTTACCGTACACATTTGCTTTTGTCCTTTCCGTTTTTTGCGTCAAGATTTCAAGATTTCAAGATTTCTAATTTCAAGATTGGCTTGTAGCCGTTAGCTTAGTGGCAACTGGGCTTAGGGCTTACGGCTTATAGCTATATCTGAGTTATGGGCATAGTTCTCCCTTTTTATAATTAGGTGCAAAAATAGGAATAAAAATAATAACGGAGATAAAAAACAACCTTTAAATGGGAAATTTTTTAGTTTAGAGTTTAGAGTTTAGAGTTGTTCAGTTGGGAGTTGTTCAGTTGGGAGTGGGGAGTGAGGAGTTGCCGCTTTGCGTCATTGACTTCGTCGAATGCAGAGCATTTGTGAGGCACGAAGCAAATCGAAGATTCAACGGAGTTAATCCAGTGAATTAGTTGACAGTTGACGGTTGCTATGGCCAATGACTGTCCCATGCGAGCTTGGAGTCTCTTGCTTGATTTAGGTATTATTATGGGACATTTTGAAAAAAACTATCGAGGAATTGTTCAGCTGTGTAGTGAGGGCAAGGGAATTCATTAAAACCCTGCTTATCACGCGTGATGATAACATCGGCATTGGCAATGGCGGACGAAAGGTATTGTACCGTGTCTTCGAAATCGACACTTTCAAGTGCAAGAGCATGCTCAATGATTGAAGCATCAACAGGAGAAACTCCACATAACTTGTACAAGAAACGCATGCTTTTATATAGCACTTCTTTCGTATAGTATTTTTTCAAAACGTAGAATGCGGTTATGAAGCTTTGCGCACAAACCACTAATTCCAATTTACCTCTTTGGGCCAAATCGAAAAGAATAGTAGCGGGAAAATAATGCTCCCGCTGACTATCAAAATAGTCTATGATTACATTCGTGTCAAGAAAAACCTTCATTTGTATTTTTCTTCCAAAATGTTTGACAATTCGGCCTTATAGTCACTGTAAACAGACTGCCTTTTTTCAGGTGCCATGGCAAGAATCTCTGGCGACAGCTCATAATCGTCCCAAAGATGAGAAGCCTCTCGGCTTTTTCTTTCAGTCGACAATGCCATTCTGACCAAGATGGCTTCTATCTGCTGCTGCATCCACTCGGCCATGTCAACTTCACTGTACTTACTACCCCAAGCCTTATGGAGCAGGTCATCATTCACTTTTATGCTTACCGTGCACATGGTTTTGTCTTTTTGTTGGTTTTTACAGCTGCAAAGATAGTAAAATTTTGGATTTCAGGATTTCAAAATTTCAAGATTGGGAGTTATCCGTTTGCAGTTGGGAGTTTTTAGTTGTTCAGTTAGGAGTTGCTATGGCTTATGGCCTATGGCTGTCCCATGCGAGGTTGGAGTCTCAAGCTACTCATAGGACTGCCATAGGCTATTGGCTATAAGCCATAGTATATCAGTCCTTTGCATTCCGTTCTTTCACAATCTCCTCCTGCTTGTCTTTCGGCGTCGGCATGTACTGGTGGAACTCCATCGAGTAGTTGGCGCGGCCGGAAGTGAGGTTGCGCAAGGCGGTGGCATAGCCGAACATCTCCATCAGCGGGACGAAGGCATCCAGCTTCTGCGAGCCCTTACGGAAACGACGCATGGCCTCGATGCGACCACGGCGCTTGTTGACGTCGCCAGTGACATTGCCGATGTAGTCGTCGGGGGTGTTGATTTCCACCTTCATCACAGGCTCAAGCAGCACAGGGCTGGCTTTCAGGAAGGCCTGCTTGAAGCACATCTGGGCGCAGAGCTGGAAGGCCATATCGCTGGAGTCGACGGGGTGAGAGCTACCGTCCACGAGGACACACTTCACATCCACGACAGGATAGCCTGCGAAGGGGCCTTTGTTCATGGCCGCAGCCAGACCCTTTTGCACCGAGGGGATGTATTCCTTTGGAATGACACCACCCTTGGTGATGTCGACGAACTCGAAGCCGCCGCCCGGGTTAGGCTCGAAGCGGATGACGGTGTGGGCGAACTGGCCCTTGCCGCCGGTCTGCTTCACATAGCGGTAGTTGCACTCGAACGGCGCGGTGATGGTCTCGCGGAACGACACCGAAGGTGCGCCCACCGTGACCGGCACCTTGAACTCTTCCTTCAGGCGGTCGACGATGATTTCCAGGTGCAACTCGCCCATGCCAGCGATGATGGTCTCTTCCGTCTCCTCGTCGAAGTGGGCGTGGAACGACGGGTCTTCGTTGCAGAGCTTAGCCAAGGCCTCACTCAGCTTGCTGCGGTTCTTCTTGTCTTCGAGATTGACTTTCATCTCGATAACCGCAGGCGGTATATTGATGGATTCCAACAAGATAGGTTGATTCTCATCGCAGAGCGTGTCGCCCGTCTTGGTGTATTTCATGCCCACGAGCGCCACGATTTCGCCCGCGCTGGCCTCGTTGATTTCCTCGCGTTCCTTCGCCTTGATGCGGAAGATGCGGCCCACGCGCTCGCTCTTCAGTTTGTTGGTGTTGTAGACGCTCATGCCGTTGGTCAGCTTGCCGCTGAAGATGCGGATGAAGGTCTGCTGGCCCACATACGGGTCGTTGATGAGCTTGAAGGCCAAGGCCGAGAAAGGCTCGTTCTCAGAGGGGTTGCGGCGGTAGGTCTTCTCCTCGTTGGCGGGGTCGTGCGCGATGACGGCACCCAAGTCGTTGGGCGAAGGCAGGTAGTCGACGATGGCATCCAAAAGGAGCTGGATACCTTTGTTCTTATAGGCAGCACCGCAGAGCACCGGCACCATCATCAGTTTGATGGTGGCCTGACGGATGGCAGCCATCAGCTTGTCGGTCGGGATTTCTTTGTCTTCGAGGTAAAGCTCGGCAATCTCGTCGTCGAGGTCGGCGACCTTCTCGATGAGGTTGCGGCGGGCTTCCTGGGCCTGCTCCATCATGTTTTCCGGGATGGGACCCACGATGCGTTCCTTCTCGATGAAACGCACCGAGTTCATCTGCACCAGGTCGACCATGCCCTCAAAATCGGACTCTGCTCCGATGGGGAGATGCAGCGGCACAGCATTGGCACCCAGGTATTTATGCATCTGGTTGACCACCTCTTGGAAGTCGGCACCCGTGCGGTCCATCTTGTTGACGAAGGCGATGCGGGGTACGCGGTATTTGTCGGCTTGGTTCCACACCGTCTCCGACTGCGGCTCCACGCCACCCACGGCGCAAAACACCGCCACCATGCCGTCGATGACACGCAGCGAGCGCTCCACCTCAACGGTGAAGTCGACGTGACCGGGAGTATCGATAAGGTTGATCTGATAGCCGTTCCAATGGGCAGTGATGGCTGCCGAAGCGATGGTGATGCCGCGCTCCTGTTCTTGTTTCATGAAGTCCATGGTGGCTTGTCCATCATGCGTTTCACCCACCTTACGGTTGACACCCGTGAAGAACAGGATGCGTTCCGAAACCGTAGTCTTACCAGCATCGATATGCGCAGCGATACCGATGTTTCTCAATTTTGAAATGTTTAAACTCATTATTTTAGCTGATTATCAATTTAGTAAAAGCCCGAACCAGGTTTTTGATTCGGGCTGCAAAGGTAGGGAAAAACTTTGAAACTGCAATTCAAATCGTCATTTGACCAATCTGCCGCTTTTCTTCATGCCGTTAGCATCAATGCCTTCAACCAAATACGCTCCCACATTCCATTCAGAGACATCCAAACGGACTTCCGAAGCCCCTTGGGTCGAAACCGACTTGACGAGTTGTCCCCAAGCATTATAAACGTTGATGGTCTGCATGCCCTCGGCTTCAATCGTGATGAAGGATGAAGAGGGATTAGGATAAATTTTCAAGGAATCCGTTTGGTTTTGATAATCAGCTACTCCCAATGGATCAAAAGTGTCGTTACCATCGGTGAGCCATTCGAGGCTGAAGTTGTAGAACACCATCGAATAGCCCGAAGCTCCATTTTCGGCTTCTTCCACATAAAGGCCTATGGTGCCATCGGGCAGGATGCAAAGCGAAGAATAGGCAGAGCTGTAAGGCACAATGCATTTGCTCACGGGCCAGGTCTCGCCCTCGTCATAACTGACATAGACGGTGACCTTTTCGCGGTTGGCACCAAATGGCACGGAATGCAGCAGACGATTCTTGTCGTGGCCTTGGTTCACAGAGGTGTAACGAATTAAATCACCATTACAAGCGGGTGCAGTGATGTCGTACCAAGTGGAAGTGGTGGGCTGCCAGGTTTCGCCGCCATCCTCGGAGATGTTGTACCAACGGTTGCCTGCGTGGCGGATGCTCATCAGGATGCGACCATCCACCAACTCCACGACTTTGGCCTCGTCGCCTGAAGTGGAGGCACGACCCGACACATGCCATGTCTGGCCGTTGTCGTCGGAATAAACCGCATGGTTGTAGAGTACTTGCGCCGTATTCTCACGTATGGCAGCCACGAACATAATGCGGCCCGAGGAGGTACGCAGCCCGTTGCCCGAACCGAAGAACGAGGCGCGCCATGTGCGCTGCTCAGGGACGATGCAGTTGTCGCCAAAGATGAAGTCGGTGATGTCTTCGGGGTCGGTCCAAGTCTGGCCGTTATCGTAACTCTTGGCGATATAGGTCCGAATGGGATTCGAAGGTGTGGAGTTCCACAGTCCGGGACCACCCACAAAACCCGCGATGAGGCCATTGTCGTCGTTACTCCAAGCCAAGGCGCAGTCACCGAAGCCATGGTTGACACCCGTACCCAAGGCGATGGTGTAAGGCTCGCTCCAAGTGCGACCACCGTCAGTGCTGCGGTTGCATACGATATCGATGTCCTGCGGCAGGTCGCCTTCGTTGAACTTGCGCTTGTCAGTGGCAATCACTAACGAGCCGTCTTTGGCTGTTATGATGGCAGGAATGCGATAATTGGTGGAGCCATAGTCTCCAGGCCGGTAAATCACAGTGCGGGTTAAGGTATCGCTACTGCGCTGAAAACTTGGTTGGCCACAAGCAGCAAAAACAGCCATCAGTAGTGCGGCAAGAGCAAGGATTTTTTTCATAATGGAAGCTTTTAGGTGTATTATATTGCCGACAAAACTAACAATAATTCGGCACACACACAACTTTTTGCTATTTTTGCTTCACGAAATATGACAGACCATCAACAAAAGTAAAGGTTTCGGCAAAACTCAAGATTATGACTAGAATTATTAAAGATCATTACAATCTGACCCACAACGACAATTTCGTGGGGAGTTATTATGTTTTCGACAACCACACCTACGACTATAGGGTCAGCAGTTGGGAATCCGACATCAAGGACTGCAAGGACCTGCTGGCACAGATGGGCCTGCTGAAAGACATAGAATCGAAGAAACCCGTCGCCGCCATTGAGGCGATGATGAAGGAGGAATACCGCGTGGCAGGCAGGAAGAGACCTATTTACAAGTTCGGAGACTTCACCTTGAAGCGAATCCCTCAGGAGACTAACGACCGCTTCATAGTATATCGCCGTGACGCCAAAAAGAACGAGTTGGGCTATTCGGACAAAGACCATTCCGCTCCGCATTATGAGGGGCCCAAAACGCCGGAAGGGATGAAAGAATGGACCACCTGGTATGCCTTCGTCAAGATGGACGATGGCACATACGAGGCGGCACTCGATGAATCATGGTGGTGGGGCGGCGGCCACAACGACGGCGGCACCATCCACACCGACATCCCCGAGGAATGGTTCGATCTGCCCTACGACGAATTCCTTGAAAATGTGGTGACGCTTTCGGCTGCAGCACACTATGGTTTTACGCCAGAAGAGTTGAAAGAAAAGCAAGGCTTGAAAGAATTCTTTGGTTTCAAATGACCAAAACTTCCAGCCACTTAGTCCTGTATCCTCTCTACAATCAATTCCACGGAGTTATCCTCCAAAGAATTGTATTCGCCGAGATGAAAGTGTGAACGCATAGATTCCTAATCGGTGAGTGCCATAAAATGTCATTCCTCCGATGCAAACTTTTTCAAGGCCGTTTCGTCCAAGCGCTGCACTGTCCATTCGTCCATCGGCACGGCACCTATGCTGCGGTAAACCGTCAGGGCGGGTTTGTTCCAATCGAGGCAGATCCATTCCATGCGGCCGCAGTTACGCTCCACGGCAATCTTGGCCAGGTATTTCAGCAATGCTTTGCCATAACCCCGACCACGTTTCTCGGGAAGGATAAACAGGTCTTCGAGATACAGGCCCTTGCGCCCGACAAAGGTGGAGAAGTTGTGGAAAAACAGGGCAAATCCGATGACCGCGCCGTCTTCCTCGGCAAAGACCACCTCGGCGGAATGCTCCACAAAAAGGGAATGATAGATGGTGGCTTCGTCGGCCACAACTTCATCGGCGCATTTCTCGTAAACAGCGAGTTTCTTGATGAATTCAAGGACGAGACCAGCCTCTTCGGGCTTTGCGGGACGTATAGTGAATTGCGTGTTCATAGTTTTATCATAAATCATTGCCGATTCTTCTGACATAATTCTAGTTCATCAATCTCTTCACTGGGAAGGTAAAATAAGTATTCGGGAATGGCTCATTTTCCAAAGTGAAGTGCCACCACTCCTCATCGAGAGGTTTGAAGCCGTGACGCATCATAGCCTCGCGCAGAATCATGCGATTATGGAATTGCTCGGCAGTGATTTGGGCGTTGCCTTTATACTTGCCCGTCTTGGGATTGCCTCCGTAATCGGGATGGCTTTCGCGACCAAACCAATCGAAAGTGCCACCCATGTCCACTTCTTTTTCAGTCGCCATGTCGAACAAGGTCAGGTCAACGGTGGAACCGCGTGTATGACCACTCTTCTCCAAGATATAACCCAACTTGAAGAGTTTATCTCGGGGCACATCGGGATAAAAATAAGGCTTCATAAGCGTATCGTTGACATCGGCGGCCCAGCGCATAAAGTGGTCGACGGCACACTGCGGACGGTAGGCATCATAAATCTTAAGGCGGTAGCCTTGCTTCAGCAAGTCGTCGCTCACGGCACACAGACTGTCGGCAGCCTGACGGGTAAGCAGTGCGACCGGCTCTTCATAGCCATCCACACGTGCCCCAACGAAGTTATATGTGCTGTAATAGCGGATCTCCAAAATGGCATCGGGGACGGCCTCCGCCAGATTCACGAATTGGCTGTAGTCGTCGGTGGAGGGCAATGCTCCTGTCAACGACTTAAATTCCATCTGTGCCTTGTCGAGTTGCGCAAGGAACTCAGGGCTGGTATGCAGGCGAGCCATACCGATGGCAGCACAGAGACGGCTGGCCTCCACGTCACTCTGCCAGTGCGCGCCTGCGATGACACGGCTCTCGCCATACATGAAACCCCGAGCCATGATGGTATCGGCATTGGCTGGGTTGACCTCTGAGAGCAGCAAAGCGGCGGCATAACCACGCTGGCTGTGCCCCGAGGGATAAGAGCCCTCGCCTGACAGTTCAGCTTCTTCATACATAGTAAGCATGTGCTCATGGAAACGCTCAAACGGGCGCTTGCGATGGTAATAAGCCTTCGGCTTGACGCGTGTCTGGTCGATGGTGGAGAGGCTGTTCACCAGATATTTATAGATTTCAGGGGTGCCATCTTTGGAAATCTCGAGGCCGAAAGGCACACTAAAAACGGCAAAAAGCGAATCATAATTCCATACCGCATCACGGAACACGAGGGAGGCGCGAACCGAGTCATTCCTCTGCGTCTTGCCCCACATATAACGCATGATGTCATGGGCAAAATCAACCCCAACAGTGTCGGGCGGAGGTGGTAAACATTTGATAAGGTCAGGCATCTCGTCGGCGCTGAAATACAACTTAACATCGTTGTTTTGTGCCTTGATTTGAAGGCTGCCGCAAAACAAAATGGCGGCTATCATTGCTAAGACAAGTCGTTTCATATTTATAGAATTTGAGATGTGTGATTTTTAGTGTCAACTTTGCCGATGGCGTCAATGATAATGCCTTCTTCATCGATGACGTAAGTGGTGCGCAACGTGCCTTCAGTCACTTTGCCGTACATCTTTTTCTCGCCCCAAGCCTCGTAAGCCTTCAAGATGGTCAGGTCAGTATCAGCGATGAGATGGAAAGGCAGGTTGTATTTGGCGATGAAGTTTTGGTGCGACTTGGCACTATCGCGGCTGACACCCAGCACGTTATAGCCCAAAGCGAGGAAACGCTCATAGTTATCGCGCAGGTCGCAGGCCTCGGCGGTGCAGCCTGGGGTGCTGTCCTTGGGATAGAAATAGAGCACCAGTTTCTTTCCGACAAAATCGGTGAGTCTCACGAGGTTGCCGTTCTCGTCTTGCCCTTCAAAGTAAGGGGCTTTTGTTCCTTTTTGTAGCATGGTTTGTTAGTTTTAATTCTTCACATCATGGGCGCAAAATTACACAATTTGTCACCAATTCAAACAAAAACAGATCTTTTCTCGACTTAACCGTCAGTGGATTGGGGCGTGGTTTGGGAGGGATAGGAAAGATTAGTCTACTATTACAGTTTTTTCAACAATTCACCTCCTTCTAACCCCAACTTGGAAAAAGCAAAAAGTTTCTTACCTAAATCCTTCAATGACGCGCCTATGTGATACACTATATTATCGACGATAAGGAACCGATCATGAACATTAGTCTGTGTCAGCATTTTGATAGGATCGTATTGAGCATTATGTTTAACAAGATCTTGTTGTAGCTCATGCGAAACACATTTTGTATAAATGGTAGCAGAAACGTTTTTCTTCCTTTTGGCTAATAGCAACAAAACACTTTCATCAACATAATTGTCAATCAACACAATGCATTTCTTTGCAGACCTCACTAATTTGGAAGCAAAGACGTATGCATCGAAGATTTGTCCATCACAAAACACTCCTTCGACTGGAGGCATTGCTGTCCGTACAAAAAAACCGATTTGTTTTTCATTGTTTGAGATTCGTTGTTCATGTTCCAAAAGTTTCGCATCAATTCTTCGCTCCATTTGGGCCATCTTACCATTGACAGCATAGCCTTTGAGCAAATACTCTTTAAGCACTTGGTTCGCCCAAATGCGAAATCTCGTACCTCTTTGAGACTTTACCCTATAGCCAACTGAAATGAAAACATCCAAATTATAATATTCTATCTGTCGTACAATCGATCTGCCGTTTTCTATTTGAACTGTTGCATTTTTTGCAACGGTTGAATCTTTGACAAGCTCTTTTTCTTTGTAAATATTACTGATATGCCTGGATATCACTGACTTATCCATATCAAACAACATCGCAATCTGATTTAATGACAGCCAAACCGACTCGTTCTCAACCCTTACTTCAAGATTGACAATCTCATCAGGTTGATAAACAACTATTTCATTCAACTTTTCCATTACTCAGCTCCCCCAATTATCCCGATCCAAGCTTCTATAATTAATAGCCTCGGCCAAATGGCCTGTTTGAATGTTTTCACTGCTCTCAAGGTCGGCAATAGTGCGGGAGACTTTTAGGATTCTATCATAGGCTCGAGCCGATAGACCTAAACGATTCATGGCATTTTTGAGGATGGCACGACAATCCTCGTCCAACTCGCAGTATTTCTGGATGAGTTGGGAGGTCATTTGTGCATTGGCATGGATGGTAGGATATTCGGCATAGCGTTCCTCCTGAATTTTCCTTGCCCTGATAACACGCTCGCGCACCGCCGCACTCGACTCGCCACTGCTTTTCGACGACAAATCTTTATAAGCGACTGGCACGACCTCGACATGCAGGTCGATGCGGTCCATCAAAGGCCCACTGATACGGTTGAGGTATTGCTGCACCATGCCAGGCTTGCAGGTACATTCCTTGTCGGGGTGGTTGTAATACCCACAGGGACAAGGATTCATCGCCGCCACCATCATAAAATTAGCTGGAAAGTCAACGGTCATCTTGGCTCGTGAAATCGTCACAATCCGATCTTCCATTGGCTGTCGCATTACTTCCAAGACAGTACGTTTGAACTCTGGAAGCTCGTCAAGGAAGAGCACGCCATTGTGTGCCAATGAAATCTCTCCAGGTTGCGGATAAGTGCCACCGCCAACCAAGCCGGCGTCGCTTATCGTGTGATGAGGACTGCGGAACGGCCGCGTTCTGACTAAGGCCGCATTGCGACCAATTAACCCTGCCACGGAATGAATTTTAGTCGTCTCTAACGCCTCTGCCATCGTCAAAGGCGGAAGGATGGTGGGCATACGCTTGGCAAGCATGGTCTTACCACTGCCAGGGGGACCGATAAGAATGACATTGTGTCCGCCAGCAGCTGCGATCTCCAAGGCACGCTTGATGTTTTCCTGACCTTTCACGTCGCTGAAGTCGAATTCATAATCCCCAATTTGTTCGCTCTCCAAGCCTTCGATTACGACAGGTTGAATTAGCATCTCACCATTGAGTATGGAGACGACTTCATGGATACTCTCAACGCCATACACTTCCAGGCCCTCCACCACGGCAGCTTCGCGCGCATTTGCCTTTGGAACAATGAGCCCCCGGAAACCATCTTGCTTCGCCTTGATGGCAATAGGCAAAGTCCCTTTGATGGGTTTGAGCGTCCCGTCGAGCGAAAGCTCACCCATGATGACAAACTGCTCCAACATGTCCGAATTAATCTGTTCAGATGCCGCCAAAATGCCGATAGCAATAGGCAAGTCATAAGCCGAGCCTTCTTTTCGGATGTCGGCGGGGGCCATATTAATGACGATTTTTTTGTGGGGATAATAATAGCCAAGGTTGACAATAGCCGCCTCGATGCGCTGCTGGCTTTCCTTGACTGCGTTGTCGGGCAGGCCGACCAAATAGAAGTTGATACCTCTGTCAATGTTCACCTCAATGGTGACCTGAATGGCTTCGATGCCGAAAAGGGCACATCCAAATGTCTTTACTAGCATAACTCTTAATTTTTAAAGATTGATGCTGCAAAGGAAATACAACTGTCAAGAAAAAGCCGTTGATTAAACGTTTGTAGTCGACAGTAGTCGTTTGTTGTCGTTTGCTGTCGGATATATATCTGACAATCAAACATATAAAAATATCACAAAAAAAAAGGCTGCCACGGTGTGACAGCCCTACATCCCTCAACTCTAAACTCTAAACTCTAAACTCTAAACTATTTCTTCGGCTTATAGCCTGATTCTTGGAAAACACCTTGCAAATCCGTTCGTTGCAACAGCCGAGGCAAGTCAAAAACATTATTGGATGCGTAGGCACGAATAATGTTCAAGCCAAAGAATTCGCCCAAACGCGAAGGAGCGTCGTTGCTGTAGGCTTGCGTAAAAGGTCCATCGCCGAACAACATCATATAGGAATCCAAACTGGAATCATACAATCTACGACTGCCCACAATGTCGGCCCACACCGCACCTTCGTTCTCCACCGCCCAACGCCATTGCTTTGACGAGTAGCCAAGCAACACACTATCAGGCAACAAGGGACACATTGCTTCAATGAAGAAGTCGACCTCGCCATTATAGACCATCTCGTCAACGACCAAACCTTGCTTGCGCCACTGGTAAACATAATTCATATACAACTCCTTGGCCACATCTTTCGCCAAAGTCGACACATTTCTTCGCAAAGCGATGTATTTTGGCATCCCAATTCGGTCGTACACCTTTTCATCGTCAAGATACCAATCCAATGACACCACCATCACATCATCGAAAATTTGGACAGCAGGCACATCGGCCGTGACACCCGTCACGCAAGTAAACACTTTCGTAGGCAATTGAACATCGGGATAATAGTAATGAAAATGCGCCATCACATCCTCCACCACCGGTTCCACTTTCTTCAAGTCGGGAAAAACCTCTTTCACTTTGTTATAGAGGGCGATGCTGAATGGGTCGACAGCGAAATCCTTGAGATAGCTAACCGCTTCGGGGTCGCTGAGGTCGCCGCCAAGGAAGACGCGATAACGGTCTTGGAGCTTCATCAGCTCCTGCTGAAAATTGGCGGTGTCAAGGTTGAAGAGCACCTCTTCGTAGCGGTCAAATTCAATATCAATCGGCTCAGGCTTGATATTTAACTTGGATTTATAGGCAGGCTCTTTTTCTTGGCAGGCAGCCATGATGAGGATGAGACTGATTAGGGTTAGTGTTTTTACTATGGTATTCATATTGTGTTATTTATCGCCCCTATGGGGCTTGGGGTGGTACTCTGTTCTCAGGCAGGGACTCACGTCTCCTGTTTACTTACTATGGTATTCATACTGTGGTATTAATCGCCTCTACGGGGCTTGGGGTGGTACTCTCTTCTCAGGCAGGGACTCACGTCGCCTGTTTACTGATATGTCGCCCCTACGGGGGGCTTGGTGTGGTACTCTGTTCTCATGCAGGGACTCACGTCTCCTGTTTACTGATATGTCGCCCCTACGGGGCTACTATGGGGCTGAAGTGATAAGTATTTGTTGTCGTAGCATTTCGTAAGCCGCTATCGTGGCGCGGTTGATGACATTCTCGCGGTCCTTACCGAAGTTGAAACGTTTGGAAACCACTCCGTTGGGGGTCGCCACTCCAATCCACACTGTGCCGACAGGGTTTTCATCCGTTCCGCCACTCGGCCCAGCCACACCCGTTGTGGCCACGCCAAAGTCGGCATCCATTAATTCCCGGACACCTTTAGCCATGGCTTCCACCACTTCCTGACTCACGACTCCACATCTCTCGATGGTCTCGGCAGGCACGCCCAACACTTTGGTTTTCATCGGCGTGGCATAGGTAACCGCTGTGCCTTTATACACCTCCGAACTTCCAGATATCAACGTAAACACATGGGCGATATTGCCTCCCGTACAACTCTCAGCCGAAGCGAAGGTCATACCTTTATTAATAAGCAAGTCGAAAACCGTTCGTTCAATGGGTTGGTCTTGCATGGAAAAGATAAACTCTGAAATCAATTGTGTCAATTTCTCAACCTCGACATCCAATGTCTTACGAAGCAGTTCGGCATCCTCGTGTCGGCCACTCAAACGCAGGCGCACCATGCCATATTGAGGCAGATAAGCCAAGGAAAGGAAATCGGGCAAAGCCTCTTCCCAGTCCTTGATGCGGTCGGCCAAAAACGACTCGCCAATGCCTGTGGTCATGATGACACGCTTCTCGTAAGGCACCGAATGGAACCTCTCCTTGATGCGCGGCAATAGCTCATCGTTGAAGATACCCTTCATCTCGAACGGCACGCCAGGCATGAAAACAAAGACAACGCCTTTCTTCTCCAACCACATACAAGGAGCAGTACCATAAGTATTTGGAATATAACAACATGACTTGGGCAACATGGCCTGACTACGGTTGCGCTCGCTCATCTGAAAGCCACGACGATTAAAGAGAGAGACGATGTTGTCGTAAGCCTCTTGGCAAAACTCCAATTCAGTTTCGAAGAACTTGCAAACCGTCGGTTTTGTGATGTCGTCGGCAGTAGGTCCGAGGCCACCAGTCACCAACACCAAGTCGGCATCCATGCAGGCATTGAAGGCTTCAAGGATGGCTTTCTCGGAGTCACCGATAGTCAGTGCCGAATCCAATTGAAAGCCGGCATCCGAAAGGTGTTCTCCAAGCCATGCCGCATTGGTATTAATTACCTGACCGATAAGCAGTTCATCACCGATAGAGATATTCTTTATTACTATTCCTTTCATCGCATTTCAAATTTGTGCAAAGATAGGCCATTTTTCGGCTGTCAGCACCAAAATAACGGGCATTTCAATTATTTTCGTATTTTTGCATTTTCAAATCCATCAAACCATGAATCAACCTATCCCAGCATCACAACTTGTCCTCAATGCCGAGGGCGCAGTATATCACCTTAACCTTCATCCCGACCAGCTTGCCGATGACGTCATCCTTGTCGGCGACCCCGCTCGCGTCGACGAGATTGCCTCTTTCTTTGACAAAATTGAATTAAAACGCCAGAATCGCGAACTTGTCACATGCACTGGCTATTTCAACGGCAAGCGCATCACTGCCATGTCGACAGGCATGGGCACCGACAACCTCGACATCGTAATGAACGAACTCGACGCCTTAGCCAACATCGACCTGAAAACCAGGATGCCCAAGGAAGAACATCGCTCGCTGAACCTCATCCGATTAGGCACTTGTGGAGCCTTGCAGCCCGACATCGAAGTCGGTGACAGCTATGTGGCCACACGTTACGCCATTGGTTTGGACGGTCTGCTTTACTTCTACGAGAAGAATAAAGAGGTGAATGAAATCGCGATGCGCGATGCCTTCATCAAGCAGATGAACTACCCGACAGACCTCCCCAAGCCCTACGTTGTGGAAGGCTCGAAAGAACTGTATGACCGCTTGGCACAAGGCTATTATCAAGGCGTTACAGCCACTGCGCCAGGATTTTACGGTCCACAAGGCCGCACGCTAAGGATGCATCTTTCTTACCCCGAACTCAACCGCAAGATTGAAGCGTTTGAATATCAAGGATGGCACGTTTGCAATTTCGAGATGGAATCATCGGCGCTCTATGGTCTTGGCAAGATGATGGGGCACAACTGCCTGACCATTTGCGTGGCCATCGCCAACCGAGTGACCGAAAAGTTCGCCAGCGACTATCATCCATACATTAGGAAACTCGTTTCGAACACCTTGGAAAGACTTACCGAAAGATAAACAACATCAAAAAGATAGGAAAATAAGTTTTTTTTCTATTATTATTATAATATATGAAAAAAATGTCTATCTTTGCAAGTTGATATTGTTCAGTTTTGATTATTAAAACTAATAGCATATTAAAACCATGAAGAAAGTATTTATCACATTAATCGCGGTTTTCGCCATAGCTTCATCGGTAATGGCCAATGGGCATGTGGATTCAGTTCGTTATCTGACGACCAAAGCGTGGAAAAACTGGTACATCTCGGCCAGCGGAACCTGCAATTGGTGGCAAGGTAGTTTGAGACTGCCAGAGGGCTTTACCAATAGTTATACAAAAGTGTATTGGGATCAACCTCATTTCGGTGTTTCGGTTAATTTCGGAAAGTGGATTAATCACAGAATTGCCGTGAGATTCTCTTACGACAATACCGTAATCAACAGTTTTATCTTTGGTAGGCACGCCGGCCTTCCTCATATTCAATACCTTTATGGTGATGAACCTGAATTAGTTGAGTCTGTAAATGGCGATGAAGTTTATAAAACTTTCATGCATTACAAAAACCTTACAGCACAATTCATGATTAGCCCCATTGATTTCTTCCAAGGCTATTACAATCCTAAAAGAATATGGACACCTGTGCTTTATGTCAGTGCTGGAGGTGCATTGACTTCCAACAGAGTGTTCCTTACCCAAAACGTGTTGGATTTTATCAATTACAACAACTATTTTGATATCACTAAGATCGATGGAACTAATTTTGAGTTGTCATTAGGCGCTGGTTTACTCAATAATTTCAGAATAAGCGAACATTTTGACCTCAGCCTCGACATCAAATGGAATTTCCACAGATGGACCCTTGACTCTTGGGCACATGAATATCCTGACGGTGGCCAAGCCTTCTTTGCCGAGAACAATCGTGATATTAGGCCCAAAAGATTCGACAACATGTACACTATTGGTGCTGGCCTTACCTACTACTTCTCCAGAGAATATGACCTGCCCGTCAACTGTTGCGAAGAGATGGATTCCTTCAGAAAGAAACTTGATGAATTTGTCGAATGCGACACCATCGTGAAGTTCGTCAACGTAGAGTCTGAAGACGCTATCAGCTATCCTTTCTCCATCTTCTTCCACCGCGATTCTTATCAGCTGATGTCAAGAAGAGACATCGTCAATTTGAAAGAGATTGCCCAAGTGGCCATGGAAAATGGTTACAAGATCAAACTGACGGGTTCATGTGATAGCGCCACCGCTACTCCGGCCTACAACCAGACCCTTTCGGAGAACCGATGCCGCAAAATCATGATAGAGCTTTTGGAATTGGGTGTTCCCGAGAGCCAAATCATCCTCGACCCGATTGGTGGTGTGAAGCATCTCGACCCAACGGAATACGACCGCCGTGTCCTCGTCCAATTAGTTAGGGAAGCTCAATAAACAAAACTAACTTAACCTATAGAAAAGCCTGACGGAAATCCGCCAGGCTTTTTTCGTTACTCAAGGTGAGGTCTTTAACTCATAACATGATACCGACCTCAATACCGATGAAATTGTTGCGCAAGATGATCCCCGTTTGCTTCTCCAATGAACTGACAAAAGCATTGACGAATGCATGGTTGAATGTCAGCTGGGCAAAAACACTCAATAATTGATTGAGCTCATATTCGGCTCCCACACCGAAAACCAACGACGGTTGGAAAGCACGATACTGATTGGTGCAGTCCTCGTATGTATCGCCATGGAAGTCGGTCCAATATAAGCTATACTCATCCTTGCCAAAGTCCTTAAGGTTAAAGCCTAAGCTACCACCAGCCTCAACATAAGCATCGAACAAGCCCGCAATATCAAACTTGGCTTTAACTTTAATCGGAATCTCAAGGTTGGAAGCCTTCAGTCGACGCGAAACCGACACATTGTTCTCATATAAATGGTCTTCAGTCATCCTATAGTCAATGAAACGATATTTCATGCGATAGAAATTAATATCCGTACCCGTCGACACTGCAATATTGTCAGTAAAATAATAGTCGAGGACGAGGCCTGCATTGAAACCTAACCCCATCTCTTCGTGTTGTGTCACAACGGATCCTGAGCTGGCCCAATCGAAACTCGGACCCAGCTTCAAACCGATTCTGAAATCACCACTTTGTGCGATGCCACCTAATGCAAACAGCACTACAAAACTGAAAATCAATGATATTTTCTTCATAACAAATAGATTTAGACCTACAAAAGTAATTTATTTTGCCGACATTTCCCCAAAATCCGAAAATGATTGTTACTTTTGCGGTCAAATTGAACTAATCATCAATCAAATCACATTAAAATGAAAAAGACATTATTAATGATGGCTGTCCTGCTCATGATGGGTAGCGCAGCATTTGCCGGTGGCGGCTTCGACATTGCCATCGGCCCTAAAGTAGGTTACCAAACCGCTAAACTCTCCTACAAGAAAGCCGACATCAAGGACGGATTCTCCAACCACTTCACAGCTGGTATTTTTGGCCGCGTCACCTTTGGCAGGCTCTATGTGCAGCCTGAATTAATGTATTTCAAGACTTCGAACGTCTTCGACGTCAGGTTCACGGGAACAGATTCCGACAACATTTTCAACATTCCGACTGGCGCCAATGTGAACCTCACCTTAAACCAAGCCAACCTGCAACTTCCCATCTTAGTTGGCGTCAAAATCATCGACCTTGACGTCGTCTCCGTGCGTGGCCATGTTGGACCTACCGCCAACTTCGTCCTGAAATCAAAGACTTTGGTCGACTACTCTTACTCCGCTACTGGTGACGGCACAGAACAACATGGGCAATCCACCAGCGAGAAGAACGAGACCTTCAACACCAAGTCCATTACATGGGGTGCACAAGTCGGCGTCGGTGTCGATGTGCTGAAGCGCATCACGCTCGACATCAACTACAACTTCGGCTTGAGCAAAGTGTTCGAGCAGCTGAACACCACCACTTTAGGCGAGTATTTCGATTTCGGCAATACCGACTACTCCAGACAAAACACGTTCATGGTGACCGTGGGTTTCAAGTTCTTCTAAACCATTGGTTACAAGCACAAAAAAGGAGAGCGGCTCAATCGAGTCGCTCTCTTTGTGTTTCTTAGCCAAGCGGTTTTTTAGAAGAGGACGCCCATTTCGAAACCGACACGGTTTTGAAGAACATTCAACTTGGTATCACGATCACCGATTTTTTCTCCGTTCTCATTGTAGTAATTACCCGCATAATTGGGGGAAATGTGGTTGATATTGTTGATGAAATCGTGTGAGAAATAGAAACCGGCGAAGAGGCGGGTCGACTCATCAAGGGCATACTGGGCACCAGCTCCAATCTTCAGAGAAGTACGGAAAAGGCTGTATTCCTTATTAGTGATGCTCCACTTATCAGGGGTAACAATTCCATCGGCAGGGATGGCATCCTTCACCCTAACTTTTTGAGGAACCAGACCCAAGCCAGCACCCACTTGTGCGTAAATGCGAACAGGAGCATTACCGAGTTCATTCGTGACCATCTTCAGCATGATCGGAATCTCGTAAATGGTCGTCTTGTAGATTCTGTCAACGCCATACATTTCAAGGTATGGCTCGGGATTTAAGCTATCCGTAACCATTCGGCCATTATCAAACATGTAATGACCACCCATGAAACCCACATTGACACCTGTGGAAATGGCATAGTTTTCAGCAAAATAGAATTCGGCAACTACGCCTAAGTCGAAGCCTGCCCTGGAGCCTTCTCTAACGGCTGCAGCGGTGGTTGAACCCGTCCAACCCAAGTTCGGACCTACCTTGAAACCAAAGGCAAAACCATCATTTTGCGCTGATGCGCTCAGCGACAAGGCCAACATAAGGCCAATGAAAAGTAAGTTTTTCTTCATTTTGATAGATTTTTGAATTACATGGCAAAAGTAGTCTTTTTTTCAATAACACTCATAAATCATGGAAAATTTCTACCTTTGTAGGATGAAACCAGCATAATCGCATCATTATGAATACTACGATTCCCAACCGTCTTTTTATCAGAAACAGAGCAAATTTTGCCGCCCAGTTGCCACCTAAGTCAGTGGCCGTCTTCACTGCCAACGAAGCCATGCCTCGCAATGGCGACGAGTTCTATCCTTTCCGGCAACAGTCGGATTTCTTCTATCTTACGGGCATCAACGAGGAGAATGCCTTCCTCATCATCGCGCCCGACTATCCCGATGAAACCATGCGAGAAATCCTCTTCATCGAACCCTACGACGAGGTGAAGGCCACTTGGCAAGGCGAGATGCTTGACAACAAGCAAGCCACCGAGCTTTCAGGCATTCAAACCGTCAAAGGCAGCGACGCTTTTTGGATGACCTTGAACGACATTGCTTTTTCGGGCTATGGCGACACGATTTTCTTGAATAGTTACGAATATCCTAAATATGAGTGTGCAGTGGAGACCATCCAAAAACGCTTTGTGCAGCAAGTCAAGTCACAATACCCGATGCACAACTTTGGTCGCACCGCCCCGATTCTCAACGCCTTACGCATGGTGAAATCGGACGACGAAATCGCCATAACGCGACAGGCCTGCGACATTACTGCGAAGGCTTTCCGCCGCTGTTTGAGCACCGTGAAGCCTGGCATGTATGAATATGAGGTGCAGGCTGAAATCGAATACATTTTCAAGCAAAACAACGCCACGGGCCATGCCTACGCGCCCATCATTGCAGGAGGCAAAAATGGTTGTTGCTTGCATTACTCGAAGAACCAAAGCCTGCTCAACGATGGCGAACTGCTCCTCTTCGACATCGGCTGCGAGTTGAAAAACTACTCGTCCGACCTCAGCCGAACCATACCTATTAACGGTACATTCACCGAAAGGCAAAAGGACTGCTACAATGCCGTGCTCCGTGTGATGAAAGAAATCAGGAAACTTTATCGTCCAGGCGGCACCATCAACGAAATCAATGAGACCACCCACCGCCTGATGGAGCAAGAGATGATCAAACTCGGACTTTTCACTGCTGAAGACGTGAAGAACCAAAACCCCGACAAGCCATTGGAGCGTAAATACTTGATGCATGGCATGTCGCACCACATCGGCCTTGACGTGCACGACAGCATCGACAAGTTCAAACCATTTGCGCCAGGAATGATACTTACTTGCGAACCAGGAATTTACATCCGCGAGGAAGGCATCGGCATCCGCATCGAGAACGACCTGCTCATCACCGAAGGCGAGCCCATTAATTTGTTTGAAGGTCTGCCCACGGAAATCGAAGAAATTGAAGAGGCGATGAAAAAATGATTATTTTTGCATTTTGTAGAGACGCATTGAATGCGTCTCCAAGATTATTACCAATACAATGAGACGCAAGCATTGCGTCTCTACAACAATCAACAATTAAACAATTAAACAATCAACAATTAAACAACAATATATGTTCACAAAAGACGTTTACAGTGGCCGTCGCGCCACATTGAAGAAAATGATTTCGAAGGGCATTGCCTTCTTCCCCGCCAACAACGAAGCGCCCTTCAACTACCCTGACAACACCTACATCTATCGTCAGGACAGCAACTTCTCCTATTATTTTGGCCTCAACCACCCCGATTTGGTCGGTGTGATCGACTTCGAAACAGGCGAAGAAATCCTTTTCGGCGTTGAAGTCACCATCGACGACGTGATTTGGTGCGGTCCCCTGCCCTCACTGAAGGAACAAGGCGACTGCATCGGCATCACCGACTGCCGCGACTTCAACAAATTCGGCGAGTACATCCAACAAGCCATAGCTAAAGGTCGCCAAATCCATATCCTGCCGACTTATCGCGCCGATACCAAAATTCAATGCTCCGAATGGCTGAATTGCAATATTAATAAGGTGCAGGACTTTGTCAGCCTCGAACTCATCAAGGCCGTCATCGCCATGCGTGAAGTGAAGAGCGAACTCGAAATCGCCGAAATAGAACGCGCCGCCAACACCGCATATTACATGCACACCACTGCCATGAAGATGTGTAAACCCGGCATGGTGGAGCAAGAGATTGCCGGCGTGGTGGAAGGCCTCTCGCTGTCGGGCGGCGGCCCCGTGTCATTCCCTGTCATTTTGAGCGTCGACGGTCAAACCTTGCACAACCACGGTCATCACAATGTGCTGAAAGAAGGCCGCATGATGGTGTGTGATGCCGGTGCCGAAACAGAGAACTACTATGCCTCCGACTTCACCCGCACCACGCCTGTGGGTGGCAAGTTCAACACCCGCCAACGCGAAATCTATGAAATCGTGCTCGCCGCCAACCAAGCCGTGGCGGAACAAACGCGTCCCTACATGCCTTACATGGTGATGCACACTTTGGCCTGCCGCACCTTGATTGAAGGTCTTAAAGGCGTCGGCCTGATGAAAGGCGACACCGAAGAAGCTTTGATGAATGGTGCCCACTGGCTCTTCATGCCTCACGGCCTTGGACACATGCTCGGCATGGACGTTCACGACATGGAAGGCCTCGGCGAGACCTATGTAGGCTACGACGACATCACGCCGCGTTCCACCAAGTTGGGCTTCAGCGGACTGCGTTGTGGCAAGACCTTGAAACCTGGTTTTGTAGTCACCGATGAGCCAGGTATCTACTTCATCCCCACCCTTATCGATTTATGGAAGGCAGAAGGCAAGTTCAAGGAGTTCATTAATTACGACAAGTTGGAAACCTACAAGGACTTTGGTGGCATCCGCATCGAAGACGACCTGCTCATCACCGAAGACGGCTGCCGCATCCTTGGCCGCCCGATTCCTAAGACCGTCGCAGAAGTCGAAGACATGTGCGCGCAAGGGCGCGAGTGGATTAAGATGACCGCGATGTATTAAAGAATTGTCTCACGCAGAATCCGCAGAATCATTTGAAACGCGAAGCGACGCTTGATTTGCGTCCGATAGTTTCTGCGATTTCTGTGGATTCTGCGTGCTAAAACATCAAAACTCCATTACCAATTTCACGTTGACATAGCGTGGTGTCAAGTAATTTGGTGCGCCATAGTAGCGGTGGTCGATGTATTTCACCCAATTGAATGAAATCACGTTGGGGATATTCAACAAGTTGAAGACATCGACGCTGACATACATATTCTTGATGTAACGCAGCGGATTCCCTTTGCTGAAGCTGCTCGCCTCGCTGATGAGTTGCTTGCTGAAACCAATATCGACACGGCGATAGGATTGATAACGTCCAGAAGGCTCGTAGAAGTCGGAATTGTCGCTATTATATGGAATACCCGTACCGAACGATAAAGTCATGTTGACGCGCCATGTCGGGAAACCGGGGATGTAATCCTGGAAGAACAGCGAGAAATTGACCAACTGGTCAGATGGACGGCTGTGCCAACCCAAGGCAATGGTATCAGCAACTTGGTCGTCGGAATGGTTGTAGAAAGGAAGACGATTGCCTTCGGAATCCACCAAATAATAGTCACCGCGTATGTCTTCTTTGGTCTGCATGATGGAAAGGCTGGCCCAGCTGTCGATGCCTTTCACAAACTCACCGTTCACCTTGAAATCAATACCTGTGGCGTAGGCGCGTGCCGACTGGTCGGCATAATAACAAATGCGCACATTGTCGACATCGTACGGAATCACATGGGTGAACCACTTGAAGTACGCCTCTGTTGTCAGGATGAAAGGCCGGTTCCAAGCGTGGAACTTGAAATCGTTGCCCACTACAATCTGATACGACTGTTGCGCCCTCGCATCCTTGAAGAGGCTACCGTCGCGGTTGCGGATCTCACGATAGAACGGCGTTTGGTTATACACACCGCCCGACAGACGATAAACCATCTCATTTTTCTCATTATCAGGCTTATAGGCAATACCCGCCCTTGGGCTGACATACACCTTATGATTATAGCCCCAATAATTGGCCCTCACACCTCCAGTGATAACAAACTCGCCTTTATCTTTGTAAGGAATCGTCCACGAGTTTTGGACAAAGCCATCCACATTGTTGATAGACAGCCGATTGTGCGCCTTATGCGTAAAGTCCGTCTCGATATCAGGCAACACATCAGGATAGCCGCCAATCACATCGGGGAAATGTGGCAAGCTGTAACCTGCCGAGTCCATCATCTGCCATTCGTCCACAACGTCGTCGATTTCCTGATGCTGGAAGCGAAGCCCCCATTTCAGCAGCTGATTGTCCATGGCATAGAGCCCTTTATGGTCAAGGTTGTAGACTTGCGAATAGAAACCATTACGGGCGTGCTCGGTTAATGTGCCTATCTCATGGTTTTCGACCAACTCACCAAAGTTTTCAGAACCGATAGAAGTGTTGCGGATGCCGAAAAAATACTGTTCCTGAAGGTCGAAGGTTTCGGTTTCGTAAGCCGAATAACCCGAAGCTATCCATTTCAGGTTCATGTCTTTATTGGGCTTGTACGACAATGTCAAAGCACCAAGGCCCGTGGTATAGTCATCAACTTCCTGACCGTCGAAAAACACATTGATTTGAATGGGGAAATCTATGGTTCCCGTATTAATCTTAGCATTTTCAGGGATGAGCATATAACGGTTCTTGGAATAATAGCCCAACAAGGACAACTCCCATTTTTCATTGAATTTGTAGCCAAACAAAGCCTGGACGTCGGTGAAATTCGGCCGATAATCGCCTTTGGTGTCCATCATGCCAAGGGCAAGCGCCGTGTTCTTATAGCGTGCACCAACCAAATAGCTGAACTTCTCATCCTTTGTCGCACCTTCCACATGGGCTTCGGCTCCCAAGAGGCTGAGACTCAATGAAGCCGCAAACTCTCGCGGGGTCTTGTAGGTCACATCGAGGACGGACGACATCTTGTCGCCATACTCAGCTGCGAAGCCGCCTGCTGAGAATTCGATATTGTTGACCAACTGCGAGTTGACAAAACTAAGGCCTTCTTGTTGTCCCGAGCCAACGAGGAAAGGACGATAGATTTCGACGCCGTTCACGTAGATGAGGTTCTCGTCGAAGTTGCCGCCTCGCACACGGTATTGAGAGCTAAGCTCGTTGTTTGACACCACGCCCGGCAAAGTCTTGATGAGGGTCTCAACACCACCACCCATAGTGGGCAACAAGGTGGCCTGTTTAGGGTTGAGGCGTGTCAGGCTGGAGGCATCCACGGCGCGGTCGCTGATGACGGCATCGGGCAGCACCATAGCTGAAGATTTCAGGACCACATCTAATTTCTTCTTCTCCCCTTTCTTCAGTCGCACCGTCGCCTGACTCTGTTCGTAGCCCACAAACGAGAAATGGAGGGTCCAAGTGGAATCCGACAGCAGCGAAAGTTCATAATATCCCCTTGAGTTGGTCGTATAGCCTACCAACAATTCGGGCACAACCACGTTGGCCATCTCGATGGGATGACCATGTTCGTCGATCACCTTGCCATACACCGTGCCTACCGGCAAATCCTGGGCCTTGGCGACAAGCGAAAGCAGCATTAATGCTATGAGGATAAACTTGGTTCGCATGAAGGGATAACTGAAAATGAAGGGAAATATTATCTGAAACGAAAAAAGCTGCTGCGCAAGGCACAGCAGCTTTTGATATTGTTCACATCGGTGATGGAATTACCAACGTTCGAGGTTGCCCTTTTCAGAAGCATCCATGATGGCTTGATAGACACCCTTCTTGTTGATGGTGCGCATGCCGGCAGCCGAAACCTTCAGCACAATCCACTCATCCCATTCCGGAACATAGAACTTCTTGATTTTCAAATTCGGCTCAAACGTTCTCTTCGTCCTCTTATTGGAGTGAGAAACATTGTTGCCATGCATGACCTTTTTTCCTGTAATTTGACAAACTTTTGACATGACTCTTATCCTTTATTATTTACACTATTCTTCTCTAACGGGCTGCAAAAATACATAATTTTTCGTTTCGGCAACCCATTCTTCAAAAATTGAGTCAAAAAAATCTATTTCTCAACTATTTTTTCTCTTCTTCCCCAACAGGTAAGCACCACCCAAGACGGAGAGCAAAGCAATGCCGCTGCCCAAGGGGGCATAATCTTCCTCGGGCGCCTCTTCGGCTTGGTCGAAGTCCCTTTCGTGGATAGGAATAATCAATCCGATATCTTCCCACTGGCCATCACGTTCCTTATCCAAGTCATTCTGGGTCATGAACACCTGCGATTGGAGTGGCATTGACAGCAGCACTGCTGCGGTCATCAGTATAAGTGTCTTCTTCATATTTTTATTGTTGTGTTTCATTTTTTCTATGTTTTTGGGTTATTTACTTATGACCATTCTCTGTACTCTGCTCTGCATGCCTTCCGTCAGGCGAAGCATGTAGACGCCGTTGGCGACATTGGGCAGCATTACTGTGCTCTGCACGCCATGCAGTTCGCGGCTCATCACTAAGCGGCCGTTCACGTCGAACACCTGGAGCACGCCTTCGCCGTTAACCACCATCTCATCGCCCATCATGAAGGCGAAGGTTGGGGCAGCCTCGGCTTCGGTGTCCTCCTCAATGCCTGTGTAGCCAAACACCAACTTGAAGCGGCTTGCATAGTCCGAGGTGCTTGAGCTGAACTTGTACTCGCTCTCGCTCAGGCAGTCCACGTTGGCTCCCGTAATGTTGTCGATGAGGTGCAGGTAGCTGAACTCGCCGTTTTGGGTGTCCCAGCGCAGCGTATACTCGGTGTCCTCGGCTGTCTCGAAGCGGATGCCCACTTCTGTGATTCCAGATTGCGTGTAGGCTATTGCCCAGTCCTCGTCGTTGTAGTGGCACCAAATCTTCCCATTGCCGGTGCGCAGCCCCTTCATCAGAGGTGCTCCGCCGCAGTCGGGGCGTCCCAGTTCTATGGTGACTCTGTCACCGTTGCCGCTCGCCTCCTTCACGTAAAGGTTCACCAACGGATAATTTGGACGCTCACCGTCGCGGAACTTCACGCTTTCTGCCGTCACATTGCGCATCACAGGCTCGAAGGTCGCTGCGGCGTTATCGCGGTCTCTCAGCAACACAAAGAAGCCCTGATGGGGATAGATGAAGCGGCCTGCATAAGCGGGATTGTTGGATGCATCGTACGAGAAGGTCACGTAGTCTTGCGAATCCTCGTCGATTACCGTGTAGCTCGCCGTTTCTGGGGTGTTCCAAATGGCATCCTCAGCGATAGTGCTGGAGTTGGCTACAGCAAACGCGTTGAAGTCGAGATAGGCTTGGTAAGGATTGCCGATGAGGTTGTAGCCATGGCGCGGCACGCCTGCAGTCTGCGTAAGGTTATTGAACTCCACGCTGCCATTGTTCAGCGTACCGTAGCACTGCAGGAAGGTCTCCTCGCGAGTGGCAGCGAAATAGCCCTTGCCAGGGAACATACTTGGCTCGTTACTGTAAGTAATCTGCCATGTATGGTCGTCGATATGCCAGTGGCTTGCGCTGTTGCGCTTGAAGTTGATCCAGTGGTACTGCGGCTCGTCGTATGAGTAGAAATCCCACTCCGTATAGTAGTTGCCTCCAACGGTGGCACTGTTGTCAGCTTCACTATATTCCGTACCGAAGCGGTGGCTCGGGAAGTAGCCGTGTTTCGGGTCGTTCTTCGGGTAGAAGCGATAGTAAGGCATCCCGTCAGGATGACCGTAGCTGAACTCGAATTGATTTTCATTGGTGCTGTAGTTGATACCAATGGGTGCCTGGGTCAACGGGCTTGAGATCATGTGCCAGTCGGTGGCGTCGGTCATGCCTTCAGAAGCTACACCGCCTTGCGGGTTGGCGCCGTTCACACCGGCTGAGTTGTCAAGCGTGATGCCTACATAAGCATTCAACAAATTATGGTTGATAAGAGCAACGTACTCAGCAATGTAGAGCTTTGATTCGGCATTCACATTAGTGCCTTGCACATTGCCATTGTTGCGATACATCCATATAGCCTCATCAGCTGCGGTGTAGTTCACCAACAAAGTGTCGATGGGGCGGTAGTAAAGGTACGGGTCGCCTTGCTGGGCAGCCACGGCGTCAGCCGATGGCATCTTCAGTATCGGGAAGTCGTTATTCAGCGGCTTTAGGTCGTTGCTCTCATGCCATGGACGGTCCCACTTCGTGTAGGTCATGTCTTCGCTGCTCATCTCGTTCACCCAGTTGTTCAAGGCGATGAGCATCTGCTTATCGACATCTTCTCCTTCGGGTACATAGCCGTTGTCGCTATCAGCCAGCGACACCTGCGTGTCGCGGTGGCAGTAGAGGTAGGGCAGGAAGCTATCGCCGTAGTTGCCGTGGCCCGTGGGGGCAGTGCCTGCCGCCTTGTAGTTGGTCATGCCAGCAGGGGCATAGCAGTAGTTCACCTCGCCATCGTTGTTACCTACTAGGATGCCGAAGTTGCCGCTTGGAGCTTCACCGCGCAAGCGGGCGTAGCAATTCTCCACCGTACCGGCGTTGATGGCTACCAGGCCACCTGAATACTTGTTGGTGTCCTTGCTGTTGAACAGGGAGTTGGCGAAGCTGTTATAGAGGTTGCCGCCAGCGAGTTCGGCGACCAGGCCGCCCATCCTGCCGCCCGTCATGTCGGCGACGCCGATGGACGAGTGCAATGTGCCGGCAGTCTGTTTGCCCACCAAGCCGCCAATGAGCGTCTCGGCGCTCTGCGAAATCAGCTTAGCCTGCACCTCGCTGTTGCACAATACACCACCCTCATTCTCACCGACCAGGCCGCCCAAAATCAAGCTGCCGTTGTTGTCGGTGTAGTATTCCATGCCGTGCACGAACACGTCCTGAACAAGGCCACCAGTGACATAACCGAACAGGCCGTAGTCAACGACGCCGTTCTCGCCCTGGCCGTACACCATGCCATTTACGCCAGTGATAAGGTGACCATTGCCGTTGAACGTGCCGTTAAACGGTTTCGGGGTCACGCCACTGACGCCCCTGAAGCCAATCGGCACCCAACCGAATTCCTTCATGTCGACGTCAGCCTCGAGGTTGACAACGAGGTCGGCGCTGGTGTGGGGATCCGAGCCGTTCAGGCCGTTGACGTAGCTGATGAGCCAGGCTAAGCCTTCCTTGTTTCTGATGGTGACGGTGTTGCCGTCGACGGTGAAGCCATCATCGGGCACGTCGTCAAGGCTCCTCACTGCCTCCGGCCAGAAGCCGTAGAGGTAGACATGATCGGGGTCGAAGGCCTCAGGCCAGCCGGTGTAGTGCACCGACAGATAGTGATCCGTGTCGTCGAAAAGACGCGTGTTCAAGTCATGTTCCGGACCAGTGGTGAAGCGGTCGAGGTAATCCCAGCTCGTATCCGAACGCTCGCAATAGATGACTGGCACGTGGTTGCGTGGCACACTGAAGCCCACATGCGACTCGGCACCAATGCCGTTCTCAATGACGGTAATTACATCGCGGTGGATGTCGCTTGTATAGGGATTAGCAATGGGTTCGGGAAGATATATATTGTTACGCGTCGTGTTGTTGCATTCGTAGGTCTCGGGGCTGTTCGTCGTGAAGGCGAAGTTGTCCTCAGCCAAGATAGAGGTCTCGGTCTTGGAGGCCTCACCCACAACGACCGTGCCTCTCAAATAGACACCGCCGCCCTTCATGCCCGTAGGCACGTGGTTACGGCTCAAAACGGCATTGCCCTTTAGGTAGAGTATGCCTTCGTCGTTGACGTACATGCCGCCGCCGGCTTGGCTGGCGTAGTTGTAGTTGACGTTACCGTCGGTGAACACTACGGAACCACGGTTGGCGTAAATGCCGCCGCCGTTTACAGCAGTGTTGTATTGCATATAGCTCAGATCGTTGCCTTCCTTGGTGATAAGCACGGTGGCATCAAGGCCGTTGCTGTAGATGCCTCCGCCATCGACAGTGGCGTTGTTGTAGTCAATATGACCACCATTGACGGTGATGTCGCCACCAGCGGAGTAAATGCCTCCGCCGAATCTGGCACTGTTGGCATAAGTGGCATTCTCGCCACCAATCTTGGCACCGCCCAACAATATGCAGGTGCCGCCTTCCATATAGATACCGCCGCCGTAGCCTTCCGTAGCGGTGTTACCGCTGATGCTACCGCCAGCGAGCGTGGCAATGCCGTCGCCCATGTAAAGACCGCCACCGTAGCTCGCGTTGGCCGTGGTGCTGTTGCCCTGAGCCGTCGTGCCGCCGATGACGCCGCCACTCATGTCGAAGTTGCCGCCGCCCACGAACACACCGCCGCCGCGGTTTTTGGCCATGTTGCCGCTGATGGCGGCATCATCACCGCTGACAGTGATGAGACCGTTGCCTAAGTATAAGCCGCCGCCGTCGTTGTTAGTAGCCGTGTTCGTCTGCATCTTGGCGTTGGTGTAAGTCACAGTGCCATTGGCCATGTAGATGCCACCGCCTGAGGTGGTGGCTGTATTGCTCGTGATGTTGGTAGCTTCATCCTGGATGATGAGCAGGCCTTGGTTGACATAGGCACCACCGCCGTTGACAGCCGTGTTATTAGCAATTGTGGCGCCACCCATAATAAAAGTGGTGTCGGAAGTACTGGAGGTGTTCACATAAAAGCCGCCGCCGTTGTTGTCTGCATCGTTGTAGGCGATGGTACCGCCTTGCACGGCACACCTGCCACCGATAATGTAGAAGCCTCCTCCATCTTGCGCAGCCTCGTTGTGGTTGGTCTTGTATTCCTCTGGGCTGGAGTAGGGCACCAAAGCCGTGCCGTCCATGCCTATGGTACCACCTGTCATGGTAAAGAAACCTCCAGCAAGATAGATGCCTGCACCGTGTTTTTCAGCACTGTTGCCAAAAATCTGCGTGGTGCCGCTCACGTTCACATAACAGTTGCTTATCTTGTCGCTTTCGAAGTCATTTTTGATGTAAAATGCTCCGCCGCATCCCGTATTGTCATCGGAACTTGTTCCATTATAAGCATTGTTTTGGTAAATCTCACCTCCGGAAATGTCAATGGTCAACGTTCCAAAATTGGTTGTATAGTCGATATCATTAATATTGGATTTAATAATACAAAGACCTCCTCCGAATTCAATGTCTTCATCTCCGGAATTGCTGCCGCTATCAGTATAATTGCCGAAAATTTTCGCTCCTGGTTTGATTCTGATGTTACGGACATACGGTCCACTATCTTTGTTGTTGAATCTGGCTATATAGGGAGCACCGTCCACGATATAAATGCCTCCACCATTGGGAGCATGGTTACCGTTGATTTCACCGCCTTCGATGTCGAGGTTGAAGTGAGCAGTAACAGCATTGCCATCAGGATCATACGCGACATCCGGTGATGACTCATAGGTCAAGAATATACCACCACCAAATTTTCCTGCGCTGTTATTGCATACCCTCACCGAATCGGTGATGGTCAGATTATATCCTTCTCCTAAATACTGAGACATACCTCCAGAATAGGGGCTCATTCTGATGCCACCGCCTTCATTGGTTGCATAATTGTCATGGATATAAGCCGAACTGATGTTCATAATGGCGCAGTTGTAGATGCCACCATTATTGTTTATGGATGTGTTGTAGGCTATTTCAGTATCGCCATAAATGTCGCAACGCGAATCCGTACGTCCACCCGCGTTCCAGTGGATGGCACCACCTTCGGTTATATTATGGAAAAACTTACAGTCTTTCATTTTAAGACTCGATCTCGTGGCTCCATTGGTACGGACACATGCGCCCCAAGGGTCAACGCCATGGGTTACCTCATTATATTGGAAGGTTACATTCTGTAAGGTCGTTCTGTGATAATCAGAGCCTTCCATGAAAAACGCGCTGCCACCATAACAGCCTTGGATCGTGCAATTCGTAATCTCACAATTATAACTTGACGTGGTAGACTTATTCTCAAGATCGATAAAGCCGGTTTCATTTGGGTGATAGAAATTCTGGACCGTAACATTATTCATGGTCAAGTGGCCGTTACACCAGATAGCTCTACCGTAATTTGAAGGTGTAGTTGTAAAACCGGAGGTGGCATCGTTGGGCGTATTGTACACCGCTCCACCGTCGATGGTAATGGTATAGTCACCTCCATCTATGTCAATGTTACACCTATTATCAACATTATTTGCGGTTTCGCAGAACATCCAACCATCAAAACCGGATCTGTGAATGGTGTAGTTTCCATTGGTTCTAATGGTTAGGGTCTTCCACTGAGCGACCTTGATAGACCCCTTTAGGTAAACATCGCCAGTAAGGATTACTTCCGTATTGGAGGAAATCGTCTGTCCGTTGACATTTCCACTCCAACTGACACGCGTCTGTGCTTGTAGTATGGGCATGACTCCCATTAATGCAAGGACTAGTAAAAACTTTAGTTTTCGAATTGTCTTCATTTTTTTATAATTTTAATTATTTGTTTCTTGCTTGACTTTCTTTGTTCCGTTTGCCCAACAAGTAGACGCTACCCAATGCCGTGAGCAAGAGCAGGCCGCCGCCTAAAGGCACCCAGTTGGTCTGGTCATCGGGGCTGCCGTGGAGAATCGTGTTGTTCCACTCGCCGTTGCCGAAGACGTTTCTGTACTGGTTCTCATCTTCCTCCATGATGAACACCTGGGCGCGCATCGGTGCCGCCAAGGTGAGGAGTAAGGTGAGTATGAGTAATATCTTTTTCATGGTCATTTAGTCCAATATGATTTTCTGTGTTCTTGTTCCGTTTTCAGTGATAAGGCGCAACACGTAGAGTCCTGCCGGAATGTCGGGCAATGCCACTGTGCTTTGCGTATCGTTTATATTGTAATTGGTCAGCATCCTGCCGTTCAGGTCGATCAGTTGCATGATGCCCGTGCCGTTCACCACGAGTTCACCGTTCATGATAAAGGCGAAAGCCGTGTCGGTCCCTAAGCCTGTCGAAGGGCCGTCCTCTCCATTTTCATCGATGCCCGTGTAGTCGAACATCAGGCGGAAGCGGCTGTTGTAGTCGGAGGCGTGTGCAGTGAATTTGTATTCGCTCTTGCTCAGGCAATCGATGTCGGTGCCCATTATATTATCAATAAGGTGCAGGTAGCTGAACTCACCGTTCTGCGTGTTCCATGTCATTGTGTATTCGCCGTCCTCGTCACAGGCGAAGCGGATATTGGCATATTCGAGTCCAGGCTGCGTGAACACGAGGGCGTAGTCCTCGTCCTCGTAGCGGCACCACAGGCTGCCCTTGCCAGTGCGCCATGCGTCCTGCTTCAAGGCACCGCCCTTGTCGGGACGGCCTAGCTCCACCGTCACGATGTCGCGGTTGCCGTAGCCGTCGGTGGCCATCAAGTTGACCAAGGGATAGTCGGGCTGGCTGTCATCCCTGAAGTCACCCGTCCAGCTACCTTCCAGCGTCGTGGTGCGCATCGCATTGCAGAATCTAGCGCTGCCATTCTTGTCGACATCAATCATGAAGCCTTGGTGTGGGTGCAGGTAGCGTGAGGCTTGTTCCGTGTTCTTGGACTGACTCATGGTATAAATTACATAGTCCTGCTTGTCCTCATCCATTATGATGTAGAACGGATCCCTTCCCTCGTTCCATAGCGTGGCGTTCTCTGCGTCCGTGGCAAACTTGTTGAAGTCTAAGTAGCTCTGGTAGGGGTTGCCCAAGAGGTTGTGGCCCTCACGTGTCGTCCAGGCGATTTCGGGCGTATAGGAAACAGGGACAGAGAGGAAGTCATCGTTTTCACCGCTGTTGGTGTTCAACGTGCCGTAGCCTTGCAGATAGCCTTCGTCCTTCAGGGCCACCATGTAGCCGCGGCCCGGCACAAATTCGGTATCGTTGGTGTAGGGATAGATATGTGTGTCGGGGTAGTCCTCATGCCAGTGGCTCGCGCTGTTGCGCTTCAGGTTAATCCAGTGGTAGTCGGGCTCATGGTAGGCGTAGAGATCCCAATCGAAGTAGTAGTTGTTGTTGCTGAAGTCGGTTATTGGGAAGTAGCCATTGACGGCATTCGAAGCTGTGAAGTTGGCTTGCCACGTGGGATAGTGGTATGCCTCATAGAGGTCTTGATCGCCATACACCAGTCCTATGGGTGCATCAGCCAAGGCGCTCGAGAAGAAGTGCCAATCAATGGCATCGGGCGGGTTGATATGGAAACTCGGGTTAGCACCGCCAGTTCCAGCCGTGTTGTCGATGGTGATACCCACATGGGCCTTGATGGTGCTGGTATGCATCATCACCACATCCTCGTGGATGTAAAGCTCTGTGGCTTTGCCGCTATTGCTCAAAGAAGAGGTGACGTCAGCCGAGGGACTCTGGTAAAGAAAGATGTTGCCTATGTTGGCTGAAACGTATTCGTGGAACTTGGCGTTGAAATCGGCGTCATATTCTAACAGGATGTTATCCTTGGAACCCACGCAAACATAATTCGAATAGTTGTGTATCGGGTAGTCGTCATTGATGGGGCTGGCGCAGGTACGCATCCATTTGGAATAAGTATTACTATTGCCCACCCATTTGTTGAGCGTGGCGAGCAGGCCTTTCAGCCCGTTTCTGTCCAAAGCGCCGTTGACAATGTTGTCATTGTTGCTGTTGGTGGTCATCTGGTTGTCGGCATGCTTATATAAATAAGGTATGGAAGTGGGACCGTAGGTTGTGCATTTATTGTCAGCTGCCGTACCGTTCTTTACGTATGTAGCACCATAATTATTGACGGGCATGTAGCAATAGGTGATGGTGCCACTGTTGTTTTGTCCTGCTATCCAGCCAAAGTAGGTATCAGAAGGGTTGGAAGTGTTTTGAAGGCGCGAATAGCAGTTCTCGATGCGACCGGCATTGACGCCGACCAGTCCGCCCATGTATTTATTGCTGCCACTTTGTGCCGTAAAGAGCGCATTAGCAAAGCTGTTGTAGAGGTTGCCGCCCGAAGTCAATTCGCCCACGATGCCGCCCATCTGGTATCCTGTCATCTTGGGCATGGCAGCCGTCGAGTGAATGGTGCCGCTGGTAAGCTTGCCCACCAAGCCGCCCATCGTGGTGTTGGCCATGGTGCTCACCATGGTAGCATCGGCGATGCAGTTGTAGATACTAGTGCTGCCCTTGGCTTCGTTGACGATGGAGCCCATCACGTAGGCATCGCTGCCCGTCTGGCCGTGCACGTCAAGCTCCACACCATGGAGGAACACATCATGGATAGTGGCGCCGTCCGTAGTGCCGAACATGCCTAAACCCCGGCCCGTGCCGCCAACTAACAAGTCGCCCAGATAGCTGCAATAGATGTTAGATATGGTATGTCCGTTGCCATTGAAGGTGCCCTTGAACGTTTTCGGCGCATCCGACGCGTTCATGCCGATAGGCACCCAGATGTGGGCCTTCATGTCAACGTCCGCGGTGAGGGTGACCGTTTTTCCGCTCATGTCGTGAGCATCACCCTCCACGCTATTCAGACCATTTACGTAAGAGATGAGCCAAGCCAACCCTTCTTTTGTGCTGATGGTTACGTTGCCTGAACCGTCAACGGAGAATCCTGTTGCTGGTTGGCTTGTCACCGCCTGCACCCAAGTGTCGGCAGAGAGGTAGATAAAATTGGGATAATAGCCGGCAGATTGGTTGTCGGCGTAGTATTTTTGTGTGTATCGGTCGCTGTCTTCAAAAATAACGTTTGAATTTATGAGCGTGGAGGACAAATAACTTGCCGTTTGGCAGTAGATGACCGGCACGAAATTGTGGGGCACGCTGAAGCCAATGCTTGAGTTATTGAGGTCGAGTCCGTTATTGACCACGGTGATAACAGTAGGCCAAGAGTCAGGAGTGGTTGGTGTATCGGTAGGATTGGGCAAGTAGATGTTGTTGCGCGTGTTGGCACCGCCCTCCTCATATTCGTAACTGTTGCCGGCATAGTTGGTGGACACGTTGATGGCATCGCTGGAGCTATTGCCAGCCTGCACGGTACCCAGCAAGTACACACCACCACCCAATTTCCCGTATGGCACATGGTTGCCCGCAAGGGTAGTTGTGCCCGTCAGGTTGAGCATGCCAGTGGAAGGGATGTAGAGGCCGCCTCCCTTTTCTGCAGCATAGTTGTTGTTGATCGTGGAGTTATTGACGGTTACTACACCTCCTTCAGCATAGATGCCACCACCATCGGTAGAGGCTTGGTTGCTTGAAATATCAGCGTTGTTGAGGTTGACGTTTCCGCCGCCAGCGTAAAGACCGCCACCAGCACCCGTAGTGGATTCGTTGTTGGTAAGGTTCACAGTGGTGTTTGCGAGAGTGTAGGAGATAATAATGTTGTCGACATAAAAAGAGTCATCATTTCTGTCGTCTTTCCAGTCCTTTTTGTATGTCCATCTAAAGGTATGGTAACCAGCATTTACAGCGTAGGAATAATCAATCCATCCACCATCACCAGAAATCTCGAACTGTTGTACATCATCAATATAGAAATAACCATAGTCGTAGTTGGTTTCCGACGAAATCCTTGCCCGGAAACTTATGGTTCCGCCTCCTTCGAAGAAAATAGTAGAGGAAATATTTGAATAAGACCAATTATTATTTGATCCAAAAGTTACCCCACCGTTTCCGCTCTTCATACAGTAGGAATCGCCATTGGGATTGCCGTCTGTCGTAACAAACCAAGGATAGGTGGCATCGTTGGTCCATACACCTTGGCTGAGGTCGCCTGTCTTAAAGTCAATTGTATCATTCACATTGACATCCACATTACCGCTGTGCACATAAAGGCCGCCGCCCTGGTTGGTTGCCGTGTTGTAGCTCACCGTGGCACCGTTGTATAAGGCTGTGCGTCCGTTGTTAGACGGATCCACGTAGAGGCCGCCGCCATTGTTGCTTGCCGTATTGTGGTGGATGTTGGTGGCTGCCGAGGCAATCACCAAAGTGCCGCTCGCCACGTAGGCGCCAGCACCGTCCACCGCTGTATTGTTGTTAATGTTGGTGGTGGCACTGCTACTGTTGATATTAGTGGCGGTACTCGAGCCAGGGTCTACATAGAAGCCTCCGCCGTTGCGGTCAGCGTCATTGTAGGAAATGGTGCCGCCCTGAATGGAGCACGAGCCGCCCTTGATGTAAAAGCCGCCGCCGTCTTGTGAAGCCACGTTGTGGTTGGTCTTGCCCAAAGTCGTGCCGTCCTTGCCTATGGTACCTCCTGTCATGGTGAAGTTACCGCCATTAAGATAGATGCCTGCACCGTTGTTTTCGGCGGAATTGCCATACAATTGTACCGTGCCACTCACGTTCACATTGCAGTTGCTTGTCTTGCCGCTTGCGAAATCATTCATGATGAAAAACGCCCCACCGCATCCCGTATTGGCATCGCTACCCGAACCATTATAAGCGGTGTTTTGGTAAATCTCTCCACCAGACATGTCTACAGTCAGCGTTCCGAAATCGTCGGTATAGGTAATATTGTCATTATTGTTTTTCACAATACCAAAGGCACCTCCATGTTCGTTGTCGCTACTTCCTGTATTGGCTCCTGCCCAAGTGTAGTTGCCGTATATCTTTCCACCTGTAATCTCCACGTTCCTTATGTATTCTCCACTCCATTTATTATTATACTTCACCTTTTTGGGAGCAAAGTCGCGAATACAAATGCCCCCTCCCACGGGTGCATAGTTATTGTAAATTTCACCCCCTGTAACCTGAAGATGGAAATGGGCATCGATGGCATTGCCTGATGTATTATAACCCACATCGGCAGACGGACCGAACTCCAAACAAATACCCCCTCCATAACCACCGGCTCGGTTGTTGTACACCTTCACCGAATCTGTAATGGTCAAAGAATAGCCCTCTCCTGTATAGCCAGCAGTGCCACCAACGTAGGTACTCATACGGATGCCCCCACCATCAAGAGCGGCTATATTGTCGTGGATATCGGCTGATGAGATGTTCATATTGGCGCAGTTGTAGACACCACCAGTATTGCCTATACATTCGTTGTAGGCTATTTCAGTGTTGCCATAGATGTTGCACACCGTAGTCGCACGTCCTAATGCGTTCCAGTGGATGGCACCGGCTTGGACCTTGTTATGGAGCAATTTGCAATCTTTTATGGTAAGACTCGACCTCACAGAACCATTGGTGCGGATACATGCCCCATAAGGGTCCTCTCCATGGGTTGCATCATTATATTGAAAGGTTACATTCTTTAAGATTGCATTATGATTATCTTGAGACTCCATGTAAAACATGCTGCCACCATAATTGCCCTGGATGGTGCAATTCGTAAGCGTGCAATTATAAGTGGATGCATCATACCTAAGATCAAGATCGATAAAACCAGATTCATTTGGTCGATAAAAATTCTGGACCACAACATTATTCAAAGTTAAACCACCGTTACACCAAATGGCTCTACCTGTTTTAGGTGAATTTGTCAAACCAGAGGTGGCATCGTTGGGCGTACTATACACCGCTCCACCGTCAAGGGTAATGCTATAGGCACCTCCATCCATCTGAAGGTTAGGCCTGGCATCATCGCCATTCGATTTAAAAAACCATTCGCCGCTAAAGTTAGACGCCCTTCTGATGGTATAATCTCCAGTGGTCGTTATTTTAAGCGTTGTACCAGTGTTCATATTTATCGGCCCTGTCAAGTACACATCACCTGTAATTCTTACATTATATACCGTGTTGGCAGTAAGAGTCCTCCCATTAACAGTACCAGACCAATCCTCTCGAGTTTGCGCTAACGCCAATGGCATCGTACCCAGCAGGGTCAATAATATAATAAGATGTCGCTTTTTTGTCTTAGTAATATGTTTGTATTCTCCACTCATTCTGTTTAGCCAATGCACAATATGCCCCTTTTCCTGCAAGATAAGGTGCAGAAAACGACCGACATGGAAGCTATCAAAGCTTTGTATCTCCTTTGGCATCAGTTATTTATATTTCCATTCAATCCATTAATATAGTCATTCATGCCGTGCAATACACATCACGACACAATACAATTCGGTTGCAAAAATATTGCTTTTTTACGATATAACCACTATGTTATGCGATATTTTTTTAAAAATATTGCAATTTTTTCACCGTTTTTTTTCTTACAAAATGGAAAGAATTTTCAATCGGATGAACTGCAACAATTCGTGCCGCAATAAAAACACAGTGCTTTTGGAGGCGAAAAAAGACACTTTTTTTGAGGGGGAGGGATACCTTATTAATATATAGTTGTTCAGTTGGGAGTTGGCAGTTGTTCAGTTGGAAGTTGTTCAGTTTACAGTTAATAGTTTGCAGTTGTCGCTTTGCGTCATTGCGAGGAGGAACGACGAAGCAATCCAGTGAATCAGTTGTTCAGTTTGCAGTTGTTCAGTTTGCAGTTGTTCAGTTTGCAGTTGTTCAGTTTGCAGTTGTCGCTTTGCGTCATTGAGTCGCTTTGCATCGTCGAATCGGAGATTTGCGAGGAGGAACGACGAAGCAATCCAGATAGCAGTTGATAGTTGACAGTTAATAGTTTGCAGTTATTAAGTTACCATGATCGGTTTGGGCGAAATCTATGCATTTTTAGGTAGATTTCGCCCGAGATATTGACTTTTGGGGCGAAATCTATGCGATTTTGGGTAGATTTCGCCCGAGAGTTACTTCATGTGAACATCCACTTGCGGGAACGGGATATTCAATCCTTCCTGAGCGAAGGCCTTGTAGACCTTTTCGTTCATGCTGAAAAACACAGGCCAGTAGTCAGCGGAGTTGACCCAAGCGCGCACGGTGATGTCGACCGAGCTGCTGTTGAGTTTACCCAATTCAATAAAAGGTTCGGGCGATTTCAGGATGCTTTGGTTTTCGTCAATCAGTCGACGCAACACGGTTTTTGCCTTGTCGTAATCGTCGCCATAAGCGATGGAAAACACCCAGTCGACGCGCCTCGTGCCTTGCTTTGAGTAATTGGTCATCACACCCGTGGCAAGAGGGCCGTTGGGCAAGATGACCTCCTTGTTGTCGGTGGTCAGCAGATGTGTGTTGAAGATTTGGATCTCGCTCACCACGCCTTCCATGCCTTGCGCCGAGATGAAATCACCCACCTTGAAGGGTCGGAACATGATGATAAGCACGCCACCGGCAAAATTCTGCAACGTGCCACCCAACGACATGCCCACGGCCAAGCCAGCCGAGGCCAACAAGGCCACCAACGACGAGGTGTTGATGCCCAAAATGCCAATGATGGCGATAATCAGGAGGAAATAAAGCAGCACCGAGACCAAATGCGACAAGAAACTATGCAAGGTGGCATCGCCATGGCGGCTCATCAATCCATTGGCCATCCATCTCTGAATCAGCTTGATAATCCATCGGCCCAAAAGGAAGACCACAACCGCAGCCAAAATCTTGAGCCCAAGCGGGATGAGATAAGTTTTCGCCAAATCAGGCAACCAATCCGAAACGGGAGTGGAAGCCAACTTTTTCACACCATCCACCATGCTATTGACCGCAGTAGTGTCTTGGATGGTCTCAGTTACTTGTTCAACAATGGTATCGTTTTCCATAATTCCGAAAAAATTTGGATGCAAAGGTAAGGATAATTCATTAATTATGTAATTTAGCCCCCAAATTTTACTTATGGACATTCAAAGCATCAAGGCATACTGCAAGGATCCCCAAAACCGTAGCACCGTCAATGTAGGGCTGTTTATTTTATTGATAATCAGCTTCCATTTCCTGTATTTGGGATGGCAAGCCTTAGGGTATTGGCCTATAGGAAAATTAGTTTACAGCCTTATGGTTTGGTCGGTCGACATGGTTTACAGCCAATCCTGCTGGGTGCTTGACCACATTTTCCACATTGATATCACCACAGTAAGCGAGCAAAGACTCATCGCCACACCCAATAAAGAAGGCGGTTGGGCGCGGGTTATCATCGCCCCCGAATGTGCAAGCCTGAAGCAATGGATGCACTGGCTCTTCCTCATGATCCTCTTCCCTGGCCCATGGAAACACAAGTTGTGGTACATCCCCATGGGCTTGGTCATCATCGAATGGACCAATGTCATAAGGATTTGCGGTGTGTTGATGATGCAGATTCCGTGGCCCCACAGTTTCCACCTTGCCCACGATTACATCTTCAAGTTGTTCTTCTACTTCATCATTTTCCTCATGTGGATGATTTGGGTGGAGAAATTCTACAATCCGACATTAACAAAAACAAAACAAGATGAATAACGAACCTATTATCTTCATCCTCGATGCCGGAGGCACGGGGTTTAAATTCTCTGCTGTACAAAACTGGCACGAAATCATCGAGCCGTTCACTATCCCTTCGGCTGCGCCCACCCTTGAAGAAGTGCTGCAGAAGCTCATCACGGGTTTCCATGAGTGCGAGACGCGCTGTGGTGCCAAGGCTTCGGCCATCAGCTTCTGCTTCCCCGGTCCCGCCGACTATCCGAACGGCATCATCGGCGACTTGGAGAACCTGCCCACCTTCCAAGGTGGTGTCCCGCTGAAAGCCATGCTTGAGAACGAATTTCATGTGCCCGTCTACATCAACAACGACGGCGACCTGTTTGCTTACGGCGAGGCCTTGAACGGCTTGCTGCCTGAGGTGAACAAACTGCTTGAGCAGCAACGCAACCCGAAGCGCTACAAGAACCTGTTGGGAGTCACTCTCGGAACGGGCTTTGGTGGCGGCATAGTTATTAATAAGGTGTTGCTCAACGGCGACAACTCGGCGGGCGGCGAGATCAACCGCCACCGCAACCCGCTCTACCCCACCACCAGTGCCGAAGACAGCATCAGCATCCGAGCGGTGCGCCGTGTGTATGGCCGTGAGGCAGGCATCGAATACAACGACACGCCCCACCCTTACGACATCTACAAGATTGCCATGGGACAACTGCCTGGCAACAAGGAAGCCGCCATCGCCTCGTGGAACGAATTGGCCACAGCCTTGGCTGACGTGTTAGCCAATGCCATCTCGCTCATCGACGGCATCATCGTCATCGGCGGCGGCCTATCGGGAGCCTGGCCTGTCTTCATGCCCATGCTCATCAAGAAGATGAACGAGCCCTTTGCCGGCCTCAGCGACGGACACTCCTTCAGCCGAATGGAGACCGAAGCCTACAACCTGATGGATGCCCAAGACATGATTCGCTTCACCGAAAAGTCGGGCAAGATGGTCAAAGTGCCCTTCAGTGAACAGTCGGTGTGGTACGACCCGACCAAGCGTGTCGGTGTGGGCATCACCAAACTCGGCACTTCATCAGCAGTGGCCATTGGCGCCTATGCATACGCCATCGAGCAGCTGAAAAACTAAAAAAACTTATCAACATCCATTGTTGATAAAAACAAGCCCCGAAAATTGAATTTTTCGGGGCTTTATTGATGCATCTTTATTAATTTCGCAAACTGAAAAAGAGCAGACAATTATCTATTGTCTTTGTTTGTAACTATAAAAAAATCAGATAGATGAAATCAAACCATACGCAGATGGAAATTGAGGGAGACCTGTTTAGTGGCCTTGAGAACGAGGAAGCCTTTCAGCCTGAAGTCAACCCGTATGACAAAATCATAGAGACCCGCAAAAACGCCTCTTTTGCGGCCGAACAGCTTGAGAGTCAGGACGAGGTTCAAGTGGTAGAAAAGGAGCAAAGCACGGAGGAGGCCATCGTGGAAGAAAAGCCCAAAATCGAATACCACGCCTACCCCATCGAGAAAGTGAAGGCCGCAGCCAAGGCCTATTTCCACGGCGACGCGCTGGCGGGTGACGTGTGGGCCAACAAATATGCCTTGAAGGACAGTGACGGCAACACCTACGAGCTCACTCCTGACGACATGCACCACCGTATCGCCCGAGAGATAGCCCGCATCGAACGCCGCTATCCCAACCCGATGACGGAAGAGGAAATCTATGAGGTGCTGAAGGACTTCCGTTACATCGTGCCCCAAGGCAGCCCCATGACCGGCATCGGCAACGACTTCCAAATCTCGTCGCTGTCGAACTGCTTCGTCATCGGCAACAACGGCGACTCCGACTCCTACGGCGGCATCATGAAGACCGACCAGGAGCAGGTGCAGCTGATGAAACGCCGTGGTGGTGTGGGTCACGACCTGTCGCACCTCCGCCCCGCTGGTAGCCCTGTGAAAAACTGCGCGTTAACATCAACTGGCGTGGTGCCTTTCATGGAACGCTTTTCCAACTCCACCAAGGAGGTGGCCCAAGACGGCCGTCGCGGTGCCCTGATGATGACCATCAGCATCAAGCACCCCGACTCGGAAGCGTTCATCGACGCCAAGATGACCCAAGGGCGCATCACCAACGCCAACATCTCGGTGCGCATCACCGATGAATTCATGCAATGCGTCAAGGAAGGCAAGCCCTTCATCCAGCAATACCCCATCGACTCGCCCAACCCGAAATACACCAAGGAAGTGGATGCCCGCGCCTTGTGGAACAAAATCATCCACAACGCGTGGCAATCAGCGGAGCCTGGCGTGATGTTTTGGGACACCATCATCCGCGAGTCTATCCCCGACTGCTATGCCGACCTTGGCTTCAAGACCTTGAGCACCAACCCCTGCGGCGAGATTCCGCTGTGTGCCTATGACAGCTGCCGTTTGTTGGCCATCAACCTCTACAGCTATGTCGACCACCCCTTCACGCCTGAGGCCCGCTTCAACCACCAGCTGTTCTCGAAGCATGTGGCCATCGCCCAGCGCATGATGGACGACATCGTCGACCTTGAAATCGAAAAGGTGGACGGCATCTTAGCCAAAATCGCAGCCGACCCCGAAGACGACGAGGTGAAACGCACCGAAGCCAACCTCTGGAAGAACATCAAGGCGAAATGTCTACAAGGCCGCCGCACGGGCATCGGCATCACCGCCGAGGGCGACATGCTCGCCGCCTTGGGCAAACGCTATGCCTCCGACGAAGCCATCGCCTTCTCTACTGAGATACAAAAACTGTTAGCTTACAACGCCTACCGTTCGTCTGTCAACTTGGCTGAAGAACGCGGCAAGTTCCCGATGTATGATGCCAAACGCGAAGAGAACAACCCCTTCATCAAACGCCTGCGCGCCTTGGATGAAGACCTCTACCAAAAGATGACACGCGTGGGACGCCGCAACATCGCCATGCTGACCATCGCCCCCACAGGCACTGTCAGCATCTGTACCCAAACCACTTCGGGCATCGAACCTGTCTTCATGGTGGCCTACAAACGTCGCCGCAAGGTGAACCCCAACGACAAGGACGTCAACGTCACCTTCACCGACTCGTCGGGCAACTCGTTTGAAGAATACAACGTGTTCCACCACAAGTTCATCACTTGGTTAGAGGTGAATGGCTACAACGTGGAAGAGGTTCTGAAATATGACGACGAAAAGCTCAACGCCGTCATTGCCAAGTCGCCTTACTACAAAGCCACTGCCAACGACATCGACTGGGTGAATAAGGTGAAGATGCAAGGCTCGATGCAGAAATGGGTCGACCACTCCATCAGCGTGACGGTCAACATACCGAAAGAAACGACGGAAGAGCTGGTCAGCCAGATCTATATGACCGCTTGGGAGAGTGGCTGCAAAGGCATGACCATCTACCGCGACGGCTCGCGCGACGGTGTGTTGGTCTCAAAAGACGAAAAGAAAGACAGCCCTTCGACGGGCTCAGGGACCGCAGGGACAGCAAAAGAAGCCAAGAGCCAAGACGGTGCGCGTCCTGACGACATCCATGAGAACTCCGCCCCGCCGCGTCCGAAGGAATTGGAATGTGACGTGGTACGTTTCCAAAACAACTACGAGAAATGGATTGCCTTTGTCGGCAAGTTGCACGGTAAGCCTTACGAAATCTTCTTGGGCAAGGCCGAGGACTTTTTCCTCCCGCCCTACGTCGAAAAAGGCGTGATTATCAAGGAGAAAATCAAAGGCGAAAACACGCGCTACGACTTCCGCTACACCGACAAGGACGGTTACGAAGTGATGATGCAGGGGCTGTCGCGCTCCTTCGATAAAGAGTATTGGAACTATGCCAAACTCATCTCGGGCGTTCTGCGTCACGGCATGCCTATCCAATATGTGATTGAGCTGGTGCAAAACCTCAACGTGGAGGAAGAAAGCATCAACACCTGGAAGAACGGCATCGCCCGTGCACTGAAGAAATATGTGCCTGATGGCGTAATCGACGAAAAGGAGAAATGCCCTAACTGCGGCGAGAAGCTCGTCTTTGAGGACGGTTGCAAGCATTGCAGAAACTGTGGCTATTCGAAGTGTGGATAAACGAAGAACAGTTGTTTTATTATCTTCATAATGGTGGGTCGCCGGCGCGTAAGTCGGCGACCTTTTTTATGGGGATTCCCTTCGGGAATGGAAAACTAACCTTTTACTATCTAACGGCGGCCCATGGTATTTACGATTTGCAAAACCTTCCTGCCGCCGTATATAAGCCATTGCTATCGCTCCATTCCCGCAGGGAATCTCATAGCTGGAACAATGTTTGAACGTTTTTCGTTGTAGCCTCCGCCAGTTCCTCAAGGGGAATTTGCAAAATCTCTGCAATCTTCTGCGCTGTGTGGACCAAAAACGCTGGTTCATTGCGCTTGCCGCGACAAGGCACGGGAGCGAGATAGGGGGCATCCGTTTCCAACACGATTCTGTCAAGGGGTAAATTGGGCAGAAAATCTTTCACGCTGCAATTCTTATAGGTGGTCACGCCACCCAAGCCGAGGTGGAAACCAAGGTCAAGATAAACTTTGGCTTCTTCCTCCGTGCCCGTGAAACAGTGCATAATGCCGCGCAGGCCGCCATCTTGTTTCTTTTCGAGGATGCGCACCATCTTGTCGAAAGCGTTGCGGCAATGGATGGAGAGGGGAAGACTCAATTGTTTGGCCCAATCCAATTGCGTCTCGAAGGCATCAAGTTGCTGTTTTTCGTAGGTGGCGTCCCAATAGAAATCGAGGCCGACCTCCCCCACCCCGACGTAATGGACGCGGGACGGAGGACGGGGGACGGAGGACGGGGGACGGAGGACAGAGGACGCGGGACTTGCATTACTCAGTTCCTTTTCCATGACGGATAACACTTCCTTGTAGTCTTCCTTGACTTCCTCGGGTTGAAGGCCCATCATCACTCGGGTGCAGTCGGGGTATTGCTCATGTAATTCGAGCATCGGAGTGATGGTGGAGGCATCCACATTGGGCATGAGCATCATTTTGACGCCTGCTTCCAATGCACGTTGAACTGTCTCGTTTCCGTCGAGGCTGAATTGGTGGTCGTATATGTGAGTGTGGGTATCGATGAGGTACATCTTTAGTTTAGAGTTGAGAGTTGAGAGTTGAGAGAAGGGGTTAATAGAGGAAATTGTCGTATGGATACCGAATCGCGTGCATATCACGGATTTCCTTGTAGAGCAAATCCCTGAATTCCTGATAGTTGTCGCGGTTCTTAGCGGAGATGAAGATGCAGTTTTCGTTCATCTTGGCCATCCAGGTCTTTTTCAGCTCATCGTAGGAGACATTGCGCTTGGTGGGCGGCGTCAAGTCGTCGGGGTCTTTCTCCTCCCAAGTGTAGGCATCGGTTTTGTTGAAGACAACAATGGTCTTCTTGTCGGCACAGCCCAACTCGGCCAAGGTCTGATTCACCACCTCCATCTGCGCCTCAAAGTCGGGATGCGAGATGTCGACCACATGGAGCAAAATGTCAGATTCTCTAACCTCATCCAAGGTCGACTTAAACGACTCTACCAGATGATGTGGCAATTTGCGGATAAACCCCACAGTATCAGACAAGAGAAACGGCAGGTTCTCCACCACGACCTTACGCACGGTGGTATCCAAAGTGGCAAAAAGTTTATTCTCAGTGTAGACCTCCGACTTGCTCAGCAGGTTCATGATGGTCGACTTGCCCACATTGGTGTAGCCCACCAAGGCCACACGCACCAACTTGCCACGGTTCTTGCGCTGCACAGTCTTCTGTTTGTCGATATCCTTCAACTTCTCTTTCAGCAAGGCGATACGTTCCAGAATCAAGCGGCGGTCGGTCTCGATCTGGGTCTCACCAGGGCCACGCATACCGATACCACCTCTTTGTCTCTCCAAGTGGGTCCACATACGGGTCAGGCGGGGCAGCAGATATTGGTATTGTGCCAGTTCCACCTGTGCCTTGGCGTGTGCGGTGTGGGCATTGGAGGCGAAAATGTCGAGAATGAGGCTTGTTCTATCCAGCACTCGACACTCCAAAGCCTGTTCCATGTTTCGGGCTTGGGTCGCGCTGAGTTCATCGTCGATGACGGCAATCTCGATGTTTTCCGCCTTGATGTATTGGTGGATCTCCTCCAACTTGCCCGAACCAAGGTAGGTCACGCTGCTCGGATGGTCCATGGCTTGCATGAAACGCGCCACAGGCACGCCACCAGCCGTTTCCAACAGGAAAGCCAGTTCATCGAGATATTCTTCCGTGCGCTCACGGCCTTGCTGCTTGCTGGCCACGGCGATAAGCACGGCCCTTTCGGGGATTTTTTCGTATGTGATAAAGTCACCCATTTTTTCAGTTGTTCAGTTATCAGTTGTTCAGTTATCAGTTATCACTCGCCTTTCAACTGAACAACTGCAAACTATAAACTAATATACTCTAAATCCGATGATCTTCCTCACTTCGTTCAAGGTCTTCGCTGCGCTCTCGCGGGCCTTTTCGGCACCCATGCGAGCAATGCGGTCGAGGCGGGCTTCGTCGGAAGAGAACTCTTTAATCCGCTCACGAATGGGAGCGACTGTCTTTTCGAGGTCTTCGGCCAACTGCTTCTTCATGTCGCCATAGCGGATGGAGCAGTCGTTCCACTTCTCGTCGAAATATTTCACCGTCTCGGGCTCGCTGACGATGTTCATCATCGTGAAGAGATTTTGAATCACTTCTGGCTTGGGACTGTTGGGCTCGGTCGGGCCGCTGTCGGTGACAGCGCGCATCACCTTCTTGCGCATGGTTTTTTCGTCTTCAAAGAGATAGATGCAGTTGCCATCACTCTTGCCCATCTTGCCGCTGCCGTCGAGGCCAGGCACCTTGATGGCGTCGCCTCCGAAGTAGTAGTTTTGCGGCTCAGGGAAGAACTCCACCTTATAGATGTTGTTGAAGCGGCGGGCACACTTGCGGGCCATCTCCATGTTCTGTTCCTGGTCCTTACCTACTGGCACCCATTTAGCACGGTGTTGCAGGATGTCGGCTGCCATCAGCGTAGGATAGGTAAACAAGCCAGCGTTCACATTGTCGGGCTGTTGGCGGGCTTTCTCCTTAAAAGTGGTCACGCGACCCAGCTCGCCGATGTAGGCGTTCATGTTGAAGTAGAGGTACAACTCAATGGTCTCAGGCACATCGCTTTGGATGTAGATGGTGGCCTTTTCAGGATCAATGCCGCAGGCGAGATATTCGGCCAAAATGGTTCGAGCCGACTTCTGTATGTTTTCGGGCGTGGGATGCGTGGTCAGCGAATGCCAGTCGGCGATGAAGAAATAGCAGTTGTAGTCTTCCTGCATCTTCACGAAGCTACGCACGGCGCCATAGTAGTTGCCGAGGTGAAGGTTTCCGGTGGGACGGATGCCGCTTAATACGATGTCTTTATTCATGTTGAAGTGTTGGCTGTTGAAGTGTTTAATTGTTGATTGACGCGAGACTGCGAGACTACGAGACTTTGGTAACCCGTATCTCGTGTCCCGAAGCCCCTTGTCATCGATTATTTGGGTGCAAAAATAAGAAAAAGCCCGCTCGCAGAGCAGGCTTTTTGAGGTTTTTTTGTGGCAGTGACTTCCGATCAGAGCTTAATGTCGTCGCCGTTGGCGTTTTGGAAGTTGTACTGCAACGCGTGAAATTCGGGCATCGACTGCACCTTGAATTTCTTGCCGTATTTCTTTTGCCACTTGTGATGAATCGAACGCCACCAACCTATGCAAAGATAGGAATAAATGAAAGGATGCACCTGCAAAGTGAGGTGGTTCTCGTTTTGGTCGACGAGGAGGTACTTGAGGTGGTTTTCGATTTCGTCGATGTAGAGGATGGCGGGGCGGATCTTGCCTTCACCGTCGCAGACGGGGCATTTCTCCTGCACCTGCACCTCGGTTTCAGGACGCACGCGCTGGCGTGTGATTTGGATGAGACCAAACTGGGTGGCAGGCAGGATTTTGTGCTTGGCGCGGTCGTGCGACATGGCTTCGACCAAGGCGTCGTAGAGTTCCTTGCGATGTTTGGCTTCGTGCAAGTCGATAAAGTCCACAATGATGATGCCGCCCATGTCGCGCAAGCGCAGTTGGCGCGCAATCTCCTTGGCAGCATCGAGGTTGACTTGGAGGGCGTTTTCTTCCGGAGAGTTGTCCTTGTTGAGCCTATGGCCGCTGTTCACGTCAATGACGTGCATGGCCTCGGTGTGCTCGATGACAAGGTAAACGCCGTTTTTGATGGTGACAATCTTACCGAAAAAGCCTTTGATTTGCTTGGTAACGTTATAATAGTCAAAGATGGAGTCTTTGCCTTTGTAAAGTTGCACAATCTCAGCCTTTTGCGGTGCAATGGTACGGATGTAACCTTGGATTTCTTCATAGAGTCTTTCGTCGTTCACATGGATGTTGTTGAACGACTCGTTCAGCAAATCGCGCAGCATGACGCTGGTTTGGCCCATTTCGCTGACCATCCTGCCGTAAGTGGTCATCTTTTTCATCTCGATGATGCACTGTTCCCACTTGGCGATGAGTGCCCTGAGGTCGGCGTCGAGTTCGGCCACCTTCTTGCCTTCGGCGACGGTGCGGATGATGACGCCATAGTTGTTGGGCTTGATGCTTTGGATGAGACGGCGAAGGCGGTTGCGCTCTTCACCACTGCGGATTTTCTGCGATACCGAAATGCGGTTGGAGAAGGGAACGAGGACGAGATAACGTCCTGCAAACGAGACCTCTGCCGTGATTCTCGGGCCTTTGGTGTGAATCGGCTCCTTGGCGATTTGCACCGGGATCAAGTCGCCCACGTTAAGTACATCGGCGATTTTGCCGTTTTTCGGCAGGTCGGGCTCAAGCTTGAACTTGTCCATGGCAATGTCTTCGCCAGCCACTACCCGCTTCTTGAACTTAAGCATCGAATGGGCCTGCAAGCCCAAGTCGAGATAGTGCAGGAAGGCTTCTTTGGGATAGCCCACTTCGACAAATGCCGCATTGAGGCCTGGCAGCAGTTTCTTCACCCTGCCCAAATAAACGTCTCCGACTGCAAACTGGTTGTTGGTCTTCTCTCTGTGAAGTTCGACAAGAATGTTGTCCTCCAATAGAGCAATGTCAACCTCCGAAGCGTGCGAGTTGATAACCAAGTCGCGCGTCACTGTCTTCACTTCCACAACCTCTTGTTGTTGTTCTTCAGACATAGTGTTTTTACTTTGGGGTTAACGAATAGATTGATAAAATAAAACAAAACACAACATTGGTATGAGCCAATGCTGTGTTGTCGTCGTGTTTAGGCTCAAGAAGAGCTTATTTCTTCTTGTGTCTATCCTTTCTCAAGCGTTTTTTGCGCTTGTGTGTCGACATCTTGTGTCTCTTGTGTTTTTTACCGTTTGGCATAATATTGCTTTTTTAGTTGTTGTTTCTTATTTGACAGCGTTCATGAAAGTCTTGGCAGGCTTGAAAGCCGGAATCTTATGAGCCGGGATGGTGATGGCGACGTTCTTACCAATATTGCGGCCGGTCTTTTCAGCTCTTGTCTTGATGATGAAACTACCAAAGCCTCTCAGATACACGTTCTCACCTTTGGCCATAGAGCTCTTCACTACTTCCATGAAGTTTTCAACAACATTCTGGACAGCACCTTTTTCAATGCCGGTCTTGCTTGCGATTTCAGCAACGATTTCTGCTTTAGTCATTTTTTTCCTTATTTAATGGTTAGTTATTATGTTTGTTGTAAATTTGCGGCAAAGGTACGAACATTTTCGATACGAAAACCCTATTAATGCAATTTTTTTCTTCTAATGAGTTATAAATAAAGAATTTCGCAACAAAAAGGACGATGAATATCCTACATGACACCTTAATTAATTGGTTTGCCGAAAACCGCCGCGACTTGCCATGGCGACATAGCCCGAGCCCTTATCAGGTATGGCTTTCAGAGATTATCCTACAACAAACGCGAGTAAACCAAGGCTGGGACTATTACCTGCGTTTCATCGAGCGTTGGCCAACCGTCACCGACCTCGCCCAAGCCTCCGAAGAAGAGGTGCTTAAGATGTGGCAAGGTCTCGGTTATTATTCACGCGCCCGCAACCTGCATCATTGTGCACAACAAGTCGTGAACGAATATGGAGGCCAATTTCCTCCTGATTTCGAAAAACTTAAGCAGTTGAAAGGCATCGGCGACTACACCGCCGCCGCCATCGCTTCCATCGCCTTCAACCTGCCCCATGCCGTGGTCGATGGCAATGTGTACCGTGTGCTGTCACGACTTTACGACATCGACACACCTATTAATATTAATGAAGGCCAGACACTTTTTGCCCAACTCGCTGACGAACTCCTCAACCGTGAGCAACCCGGCCTCCACAACCAAGCCATGATGGAATTCGGTGCCTTGCATTGCACTCCCAAGAATCCCAACTGCCTGCTTTGCCCCTTTCAGGCCCAATGCCTCGCCTTTGCCCACCAAACCGTGATGCAACGTCCCGTGAAACTGCCCAAAGTCAAAGTCACCACACGGTATTTCAACTATCTGGTCGTCCACATTAATGGCAGTATGTATCTGCACAAACGCAGCGGCAACGACATCTGGAAAAACCTCTACGATTTTCCCTGCATCGAAAGCGAAACACCGATGACAGTAGAAGAAGTGGTGGCTTCCGAAAAATTCATTCAACTCATTGAAGAAAAGCCTTTTAGCATCACTAAAGTCTCACCTGTTTACACCCACAAGCTCACCCATCGCACCCTGTTAGCGCAGTTTATCGAAATAAAACTTGAACAAAAAATGTTGCAGATTGAAACAAAAGATTTATTTTTGACGCCTGAATCGGAATTGGGCAGTTTTCCCATTCCACGCTTAATCGACTTATACTTAAACCATTAAAAACACTACACCATGGCAAGCTTGAACAAAGTCATCCTCATAGGCCGACTCGGAAAAGACCCCGAAATCACCACATTCGACAATGGCAACCGCAAAATATCCGCCACCTTGGCCACCTCCGAACGTTACCGCGACCGCGAAAACAACTGGGTGGAACAAACCGACTGGCACAATATTGTTGTTTGGGGCAACTTAGCCAACGACATCGCTGAAGGACGCCGCAACTATGCCAAAGGCGACTTGATGTATGTGGAAGGCAAACTGCGCACCCGTCAATACACTGATCAGCAAGGCATTATACGTTATGTCACCGAAGTCCACGCCGACAAGATGATGCAGATGGCTCCCGCACGTCCAGTACAACAATCGTCGTACGGACAGCCTTACACTCCCGCACCCGAACCGACGCCAGGCTATGTGCCGCAAAACAATTCAGGCACTCCCGAAGAAGGCAACGACCTTCCGTTCTGAATCAACACTTGAATCACCAAAAGTCACTTTTTCTTTATTTTTAACACGAATTATCACGAATGGTTCACGAATTATTTGAAATTACATTTATGAAACAATTTGTGTCAAATTATTGATAATTCGTGTTTTACAGAGAAGAACAATTGACATAAGCATTGGTGTTTTAAGATTATCGCGATAAATGTCGGAATATTTTTCTATTTTTGCACCCTGAATTTTAAATCATAAGATTTTGGAAACACCCGACCCTGACCCTCTCATAGGACTGATTACCGTTCTTCGATACGGACTTGAGCCGCATAACTTTTTCACTGGATTTACCGTCAACGCCATCATCGGATTGGTCGTATTGTGCCTGCTCCTCATTGCTTCGGCCCTGATTTCGAGCAGCGAAACGGCATTTTTCTCCCTACAACCTGCCGACATCGACGACCTCGAATCGCGCACCGACGTGAAAAGCAAACTCGTGCTCTCCTTGCGTGAAAAACCCAAGACATTATTAGCTACCATCTTGATAGGCAACAACTTCGTCAACGTGACGATTACTTTGTTGTCGACCTATATCATGGCGCAGCTGTTCGACATGGTCAACTATCCCGTGGCGGCTTTCTTCCTCGAAGTGGTGATTGTCACCTCATTAATATTAATTGCAGGCGAAATCACGCCTAAGATTTATGCCGGCAAGCGCCCCGTCAAGGTGGCTCGTTTCATGGCACGCCCCTTGCGTTTCCTCAACGGCTTATTCAAGCCGCTGAGCAAGCTCTTAGTCAACTCCACTTCGTTCATGGACAAACATTTGGAGAAGAAAAAAGGTGAGATTTCGATGGAAGACCTCTCCACCGCCGTGGAAATCGCCACCGAGCAGTCGACACCGCCCGAAGAGAAACAGATGCTGATGGGCATCGCCTCGTTCAGCGAGAAGGAAGTGAGTGCCGTGATGATTCCACGCGTCGACATCATCGGTGTCGACAAAGACATGGACTTCACCGAAATGTTAGCCATCGTCATAAAAAGCGGATTCTCAAGGATTCCCGTTTACGACGAGACCATGGACAAAGTGGAAGGCATCCTGTATGTGAAGGACCTCCTTCCCTACCTCGATGCCCAATCATATGAATGGCAGAAACTGATTCGCCCCGCTTTCTTCGTACCAGAAAACCGCAAAATCAACGACCTGTTCCAAGACTTCCGCGAGAAAAAGATACATATCGCCATCGTCGTCGACGAATACGGTGGCACTTCGGGTCTCATCACTATGGAAGACGTGATTGAGGAAATCGTGGGTGAGATTAATGACGAGTTTGACGAAGCCAGCGTTGAAGAACATTACAAGAAACTCGATGACGGCAGCTATCTCTTTAAGGCTCAGACCAGTATCGTCGACTTCTGCAAGGTGTTTGACGTGGAAGAAGACTACTTCGAGCCCATGCAAGGCGAAGCCGACACCCTCGCCGGCCTCATCCTCGAAATCGAAGGGCGCATCCCTGAGATCGGGTTCAAGTTCACCTTCGAGAAGTTCCATTTCGAAATCACCGACGCCGATGCCAAACGCATCAAGGAGGTAAAAGTGGTATTTGATGATTAATAAACCGGCCCTTCGACAAGCTCAGGGACCTAAAATAACATAAAACCCAGGTCCCTGAGCCTGTCGAAGGGCCGACAACAGAAGACAAAACAATGCACAACAAACTTTCCATAATATTCGCCATCCTCTCCCTCATCACCGTCGCCGTCTCCTGCAACGACAGCGACAACTACCTTCCCAAGCCTCGCGGCTATTTCCGCATCGACCTGCCCGAAAAATCCTACACCAAGGTTGACACCATCGAGAAATACAGCTTCGAGTGCCCCAACTATGCCCTCGTCACGCCTGACATCTATTCACCTAACGAAAAGAACTGGGTCAACATCGAAATGCCACAGTTCAAAGGCTCCATCCACATGACACACAAGCCTGTGAACGGCAACTTGGGCGAGTATTTGGAGGATGTTCACACCATGGTCGTCAAGCACTTACAGAAAGCCAACGGTATGCGCGACAGCCTGATTGTCAACGAAGAGCACAACGTCTACGGTATGTTCATTGAGATGGACGGCAAGGGCGTGGCCACCCCGATGCAGTTCTACCTCACCGACAGCACGAAGAACTTTGTCCGCGGCGCCCTTTACTTCAACTTCCAGCCCGACAATGACTCGATGCAGCCCGTGATTAACTTCATCCGAGCTGACATCGACCACTTGATTAATACTTTTGAGTGGAAATAAGACTCAAACAAACTTGATTCTATCAGCCAGCTGGAGGAAATAGTCGTTACTCCAGATGTCGAGTTCATGCGGGTCTTCGACAAAACCCAACACATCCGCCTTAACCAAATCAATATCCGTTGAAGCCAACCGTTCACGAAGTACCTCAAGAAAATCCTCTTTGTTCAAATCGAGCCCGTTGAATTCCTTGATTCTGGTTCTCAAGTGGTTATAGTCCAACGGAACTTCATTCGTCACATACCATTCAAAATCATACCAATCGCGACCCTTCACCCTTGTTTTCCATGTTCGGAAAGCCAAAGCGTGCATCTTTCCAGCATACAAGCAGGGAAGCGTCATGCAACGCACCAAAAACGTACCTGGATGATTCAGTTTCTTGAATTCCGTCTGAAACTCCAAAGGTGGCTTAATGTCGATTTCTATCTTTACTTTGATAGCCTTCTCTGTCTGAAAAGTGAGGTTGTAAACATCCGTCTCATCCTTCAAGAAGGCAGACTCCACTTTGCCAAGAGTCAACTTGTCTTTCTTCTTGATAATCACATCACGACCTACCAATTTGAATTCTTCGATGATGTCTTGAAAATAATCTTCAAGATGGAATGTTGGATCTTCCTGAAGCAGTGTAAAGTCCATGTCTTCGGAAAACCGTCGCATTCCGTGAAAAATGCGCAAGCAAGTCCCACCATAAAATGCGGCTTTGTTGAAAAAGCCACTATGATGCAACCCGGCCAAGACAATTTGTTGCGTCACCTCATACTTGGCGTTCCATAACTTTCCTTCTGGTAAGTCACCGTAACGTTCCAGCATTTGATCAAAAATCGTATTCATTGCTCTATGATTTTGATGAGTTGATTAATCATATTCTTTTTCTTCCCGACTTTAGCGTATTCCCGTAAAATGCTTGTGTCGAAATGGAAAAACTCGTCCATATCGAAACGAAGGTCTTCTTCCAGCCAAACCAAAATTTCCTTCTTGTAGCGAAGATTCAAGTAGGAAATGGTGGAAATCAAGTCGCACAAGGCCTTTTCTGGAGTGGCAATCAGAAAAGACGAACTATTTTCAGTCTTTGCTTCTCTTATGCCAATTGGGAAAACATCATCATCAATATGGACATAATCAAATCTTGCTAAAGGAGTATAAAAAACCATACTGTGTTTCAAGGTCATGGAAGTCACCGTGAAAACTTGCTCGGGAATCAAGCCGTAATACCTCAAAGCATATTGCAGCGATACATACGAAGGGCCATAAAGATGATTGGCGACCAAAACCTCCGACAGCCGCTGTCCCGAGACCTGCGAATTAGGCACATACAGCCCTTGCTTCAGTCGAATCAAGTCGCCTTTCTTCTCCAACGAACTGACCTTGTTGTGCTTGTACTTGATTTCAGGGAACAAGGAAGCCACGGCAGCAAACTCCATCGGTGTATTTCCGAATTGAATCAGAGGGTTCTTCATATTGTTGTTTTTAAGTGTTTACACTGCAAAAATAGTAAAATTTTGAATACTAAATTGATTTTTTCTCAATTTGCTCAACAAAATATTACTGTTTTTGCAGATTTAAGTACAGGTAAAGAAGTTTTTCTTCCTTTTCTGCACCGTAAAAGTAGTAAAATTTTGCATACCTAATTGACTTTTTCTCAATTTGCTATGCAAAATTTTACTATTTCATTCAAAAGAGCCATAGCAAGGGCAAAAAACCATGGTTTTTAACCGACTTTTAAACAAAAAAAACTATTTTTGCGGCGCGAAAAATCTTTTGCGCCGATGTAAACTGAGTATTCACTTTTAAAGAAAGGGGGAAAGGCCTATGATTAACAGCCTGAAAATCGGGGACTTGACTTGGCGTCATCTCAACAACCCAACGGAAGAAGACTTTGAATTCCTGAAAGACCGATTTCATTTCCACCCTTTGGACATCGAAGACTGCAAATCCGTCAACCAACGCCCCAAAATCGACATCTACGACGATTATTACTTCCTTATCCTGCATTTTCCCAACTTCGACCGCCAGAACAAGTTCGTGAAAATCAAGGAGGTGAAAATTTTCTGGGGCAAGGACTACATCATCTCCATCGAGAAGAACCCTTGGGGCGTGTCGCAGCTCTTCGAGGAATATGAAGAACGCATCAAGAACGAGGAAGAAATGAACATCCGCAACTCTGACCTCCTGCTCTACCGCATCCTCGAAAAGCTGATGACCGAGTCGGTGTACCTGTTGCGTAAAGTCGGCCTCGACGTCGAATTAATCAACCGCGAACTTCTCCAAGAAAAACAGGTGAAGATCATCGAGCGCATCAGCGTGACGCGCAAGAACCTCATCCTTATCAACACCATCTTCAAGCCGCAGCTCCGACTCTTCCACCTCTTCGAGACGGGTAAGGTGACCGGCTTCACCGACGACGTGGAGTACATGGAAGACTACTGGGGCAACATCCTCGACTACCTGCAGAAGGTGTGGGATATGACCGAAGATTATGAGGAACTGATTGAAGGCCTCTCCATGACCTTCGACTCGATGCAGACCAACAAGACCAACGAGACGATGAAAATCCTGACCCTCGTGTCGACCATCATACTGCCTTTGACCTTCATCACCGGCCTCTACGGCATGAATGTCGCCCTACCCTTGCAGGAATACGCCTGGGCCTTCTGGGTCATCATGGGGTTCATGGCTTTGGTGGCTACGGGATTCTATATCTATTTCAGGCATAAGAAAATGATGTAATCAGTTGAGAGTTGAAAGTTGAGAGTTGAGAATTTAGAGACAGTTGAAAGTGTAGAGTTGAAAGTTGGGAGTTTAGTGTATAATAATAGTTAAATGGCTTAAATACTTTAGATATGGAAATCTTTGGATATAGAAAACTAATAGCTTATCAAAAGGCAAAGGATGTGGTAAAAAAAACATACAAACTCCTCAAAAAGTTCCCAATCGAGGAACGCTATGCGATGTGTGACCAACTTCGTAGAGCTGCTGTTTCAATTACTTCCAATATAGCCGAAGGAGTAAATCGTTTTTCTGTGAAAGAAAAAGCTCATTTTATCGAAATAGCCTACGGTTCGTTGATGGAAGTTTCGTCCCAATTTGAGATTGCCGAAGAGTTATGTTACATTAGTTCAGAGGACAGATTGAGTATGGATATGCTTATAGAAGAAGATGCTCGTTTGCTGTCTGGTTTATTAAACTCATACAAACCCTCAACTGACCCTCAACCCTAAACAACAATCACTTTACACTCTAAACCAATAACTCTCCACCAACTCTAAACTCTAAACTCTAAACTCTGAACTCTAAACTCTAAACTATTTCACCAAAAGTTTCTCGTATTTCACTGCCGTGCCATTGCACATTAATTTGACAAAGTAGCAGCCGCGCGACAAATCGTCGGGCAGCGCGACAACGGCGTCGGCGGCGTCAATTGTGGCGGTGAGCACCGTGCGTCCACAAAGGTCGAAGATGGTTATGGCATCGATGGTATTACAGCCGCTCAGGTGCAAGGCCTGTCCATGTTCAACGGGATTGGGGTAAATGGAAACCTTCGCTGTCTCCTCCCCGACCACATTCCAAGTGGGGTCCCAAATCATGCGGGCGTATTCCGGATGGTCAATGAAGGGGTTGCGGTTGCGCTGGTATTGGTTGTAGATGGCGTTGTTGCGGTTGATTTCCTTCTGGCTCACAGGGTCTTGCTCGTGCCAACGCAGCAGCATCTGCATGGCCCAAGGCTTGATTTCCGACTTGTTGGTCATGTCGCTCGTGCTCCAACCGCTGTCTTCGGTGTAGTAGCGCACGCTCATATACATTAATGCGCGGGCAAAGTCACCTTTGTATTCGTCGATGGGCTCGAAGACCGTGCCCGAGAAGCCCGAAGTTTTGCAAGTACCTAATTTTGAGCCATTGCGCGAGGTCCACGAGGCCGAGCGCACCTCTCCATAGGCATAGTTGGCGCGTTTGTTGTTCACAAAGCCGTCCGTCGGGAAGAGATGGTGCAAGTCACAACGCGGTGTGCTCTGGTCATTGAACCAGCTCTGCGGCCATGAGTGCTCACGGTTGTAGCAGTCGCCCTCGCTATCGTAGTTGCCGCATTGGTCTTGGCCAATATGATAGGTGTAAGGCGGCGTGCCGTTGGGTTTGTCGGAATACATGTCCCACACGATGCCGTTGCCTTTGTTGTCGGTGCTCCAAAAAGCATCCGCAGTGGCGGAATACGAAATGGCAGTGTGGCCCTTGATGATGTTGTGCAAGGCCATTTTCAGCTGATTGCCGCTCAAACCGTTGGCGGAATTGTAGTAGTTGGCGGGTTGGGCTGAAACCACCAATGTGATGAATAAGCTAAAGAGAAGAGAAAAAGTCTTTTTCATATAATCACGTCAGTTTATTGATTAGATTCCCTTCGGAAATGGAACACTTACTTCTGTTTATCGGCGGCGGCTTCAGATATCTGTCACCTTGTTGGCTTCTCAAGCCGCCGCATATTAATGCAATGCTTCACTCCATTCCCCGTAGGGGAATCTCTGTTAGTCCATAATTATCATTATATCATCAAATCAGTAAACAAATACAATGCCGCAATCACCAGCATAAACACCGAGGCGGCAAACTCTATGAAACTCACCTTCTTGATGATGCCCGGAGTGAACTCGGTGCGCACGGTGAAGAACGACCACAAAAAGCCTGCCACAGCAACTGCCACGAAAAACCAAATCCCAAACGGCACGAAAAACACGCTCACCAACGAATAGATGAAGGTATTAATGGCGGCCAGAATGGAAAGCAGCAGGATGTCAATCTCCTTGCTGACCGTGTACAGCATCTTGCCTCTCAACGACCGCATGGAGTCGACGAAAAGCTTCACCGCCACCACGAGCATCATCGCAAAGACCATATACTCAGCGATATAGGTGAAAAGATGCGATATAAGTCGTCCCAAGCTATGGCCCAACAAAGCCATGATGCCTTGGCTGAGGCCAAACATGACGGGAATCCAAATCTTCTGCGCCGGCTTGTCGTCGGACTTGATCAAGCCCACCGAACGCGGCACCACGCTGGACGTGAGGCAGAGGATAAAGAGGATGCCTAATATGATGGAGGAAGTGGTCATTTTTCAAACAAATCAGAATGAGTTCCTGTGCGAACCAAAGACAATAGATTAATTCTGTCTTCCTTTGAATAAATCAGCAACCAATCAGGCTGAATATGACATTCGCGGCAGCCTTTATATTGCCCTTTAAGGGGATGATCCAAATTAGCTTCAGGAAGCTGAATGTCTTGAGCGAGTTTTTTGATTACTTCATTCAATTTTTCTTCAGGGAGGTTGCGCTTTAATGCAAGCTTCAAGTCTTTTTTATACTGAGTAGTAAAGAAAATAGCTCTCATTCGTGAACCTTTTTCAAATAATCGTCAAAATCCTCACAATAAACGCCTTTCCCTTCCTTAGCTTCACGAATAGCATTAAGGGTCAATGATTTACCAGAATCCGTTGTCGGGCGAACAGGTTGAATCAAAACACCTAATGATTTTATCAAAGCCAACAAGGCCTTCCCTGTACTCGTCCGCTCGTTAACCGTAATTGTATATGTAGCCATAATTGTTGTTTTGCCGCAAAATTACATATTTTTTCCCAAAACGGCACCGTTTCCATAAAACTATTTCGGAGGCACCTATAATTAATAGAGATTCCCTGCGGGAATGGAAAGTCCGTATTAATGTTTCCAGCGGCGGCACATGGCACTTACAACCCGTAAGCTCCACAGGCCGCCGCTGGCGACAAAATCAAAGGCTCCATTCCCGAAGGAAATCCCCTTGCAATTATCGATTAATCATCATCCCAGTCTCTTGAACTGGCAGGTGAAGTGACGCATCAGCTCGGCTTCCCAGGTGATTTCGAGGCCACGCTTGATGCTGTCGCGACGGTCGTACACATTCTTCAGGGCCGCGGCAATCACGTCCATGTGGTTGTTGGTGTAGACACGGCGCGGGATGCAGAGACGCACGAAGTCGTTGCCACCGAAACGGTTCTGGCGCGTGACCGGGTCACGGTCGGCAAGGACGTAGCCGATTTCGCAGGCACGGATGCCGGCTTCGAGATACAGCTCGCAGGTCAGCGTTTGGGCAGGGAACTCTTCCTTCGGGATGTTGGTCAGCACCTTGTCGGCGTCGACGAAGATGGCGTGGCCACCGGCGGGACGCTGGTAGGGAATGCCGTACTCGTCGAGCTTGGCGGCGAGGTAGTGCACCTGCTTGATACGGGTTTCAACCATGTCGAATTCAATGTTTTCCTTCAGACCGACGGCCAAGGCATCCATGTCGCGACCGTTCATGCCGCCGTAGGTGAGGAAGCCCTCGAAGGGGATGCAGAACAACTTGGCACCTTCGTACCAGTCTTTCTTGTTGGTGGCGATGAAGCCGCCCATGTTGACGAGACCGTCCTTCTTGGCACTCATGGTCATCGAGTCGGCATAGCTGAACATCTCGAGGGCGATTTCGCGCAGGGTCTTGTCGGCATAGCCTTCTTCGCGCGTCTTGATGAAGTAGGCGTTTTCGATGAAGCGCGCGCTGTCGATGTTGACCGGCACGCCGTACTTGTGGCAGAGTTCACAGGTCTCGCGGATGTTTTTCATGCTGACGGGCTGACCGCCGACGGTGTTGTTGGTCACGGTGAGCACCATGAAAGGCACATTGCCTTGGTTCTCTTTCAGCACTTTTTCAAGCTTTTCGAGGCTGACGTTGCCCTTGAAAGGCACTTCGAGCTGGGTGTCGTAGGCCTCGGGCACGGTGACGTCGATGGCGAAAGCCTTACGGCTCTCGATGTGGCCCTTGGTGGTGTCGAAGTGGGCATTGCCGGGGACAACCATGCCGGGCTTCACGAGGTAGGAGAACAACACGTTCTCGGCAGCGCGGCCTTGGTGGGTGGGGATGACATACTCGAAACCAGTGAGTTCGGTGATGGTGTCTTTCATGTGGTAGAACGAGCGGGCGCCGCCGTAGCTCTCGTCGCCCATCATCATGGCCGCCCACTGGCGGTCGCTCATGGCGCCGGTGCCGCTGTCGGTCAGCAGGTCGATGTAAACATAGTCGCTCTTCAGCATGAAGACATTCTGGTGGGCTTCGTTGAGCCACTTTTCGCGTTGTTCGCGGGTGGATTTCTTGATAGGTTCAACCATCTTGATTTTCCACGCTTCTGCAAATGGTAATTCCATGATTTTTATTTATTTAGTTGTTCAGTTGTTCAGTTGTTCAGTTGTTCAGTTTAGAGTTTAGAGTTTAGAGTTGAGAGGCAGTTGTAAGTTTATAGTTGTAAGTAGTAAGATTGGTGGATGTTGGTGTGTTTTTTGAAACGAGAATGACTCATTCCGCATTCAGCATTCCTAATTCCGCATTCCGCATTCCGCATTCTGCATTCCGCATTCTGCATTCCGCATTCAAAAGAACCTGTCGCGTTCCTTGATGTTCAGGTAAACCCTATTGTCTATGGTGTGGGGCATATTAATAATAAGGTGTTTCAAAAAACGGGTCAAAGATAGGGAATATTTTGCAAACACAAAGAATTATGGAAAGTTTTTTCTTATCCAACACGATATTTTTTTCGAAAAAATTCCACTTTTTTTGACAAACATTTCAATTAATTTTCTATTTTTGGGGCCAAATTATGTAGTCTCGGCTGCTTGGCCCTGTCCTTGCCGCCCTTTAATGAATAGGTAACACACGATAAATCAATTAAATATTAACTAAAATCTTACAACAATGAAAAGGAAATTATTACTTTTCGCGCTGCTAATGGCACTATTCGCGCCTTGGGCAGCACAAGCTCAAAATGAGCTGACAGTGTATGATGGGACGACCACAAGCTATTATGTTCCAGCATACATGGCCTATTTCGACGACTTCTCAAGAAGCCAATTCGTCATCCCCGCCGATGATTTGGCAGAAATGAATGGCGGTACGATTAGCAGTATCAAGTTCTACACCAACAGTTCCAATGTGCCTTACACTGCAGTAAGCACTGCGGATGTCTATCTTATGGAAGTGGACTACACTTCAATGAGTGCTTTTGAGCCCACATCCAGTGGAACTATCGTTTACCAAGGTTTTCTCGACGTTGTGGCCGAAGGCGAAGGCGGTTCGCTCACCATCGAGTTCGACACTCCGTACACCTATGGTGGCGGTAATCTGCTCGTGGGCATTGAAAACACTACAGATGCCGGTTACAAGTTCATTTATTTCTATGGACAAACTGTTACTGGCGCCAGCGGTGCCGCATCCAATGGAAGTTCCTTGAGTAATGTCACCTTTACCCAGCGTAACTTCATCCCGAAGACCACCTTCACCTACATTTCTGGCAGTGGCCCCAACTGCGATAGGCCCGAGACAGTCACTGCTGATGACGTGACCTCCAACTCCGCCACTATCAATTGGGCTGGCGGCAGCGGCACCTACAACATGGAATACAAGAAGACCTCCGACGAAACGTGGACCACTGTCCTCACGAACAGTTCAGCTACGTCAGCTGAGCTCATCGATCTCACTCCTGGCACGCAATACCAAGCCAAAGTGCAGAGCGTGTGCGTGTTCGACGATACCACTTTGTATAGAGATAAGAGCGTAAGCTTCAGAACCATGTATGGTATCCCGCTGATTGAAGAGTTCCCAACCTCCAGCGCTCCTGCCGATTGGAACAGATACAGCGGCCTGCTGAGCAATGTGATGAACGGCACTGCATTGACTCCCCTCTCAGGCGGTTGGAATTTCGGCACTTCCAACGGCGTGTTTGACAGTCATGCCCGCGCCAACATCTATAGCACCGGCTGCCAGTACTGGTTGGTCACCCCATCCCTGTTGATGGAAAACAACGTGGAACTCAGTTTCGAAGTGGCTTATACCGCTTATAGTGGCACTGCTGCTACTCCCGCCCAAACGGGTACAGACGACAAGTTCGTTGTGTTAATCAACAACAATGGAACTTGGGAAATTCTCCGCCAGTGGGACAATGCTGGTTCGGAATATGTGTTGAACAACCTTAACCCCACGCCTCTCTATGTCAACATCGACTTGAGCAGCTATGCCGGACAAAACATCGCCGTGGCCTTCTATTGTGAATCCACCGCAAGTAACGCCGACAACAACCTGCACATTGACAATGTGAGCATCGACTACATTCCTTCATGCCCCAAGCCCTCTGGCTTGGCCTATTCTGATGTGACCGGCCACACGGCCAACCTCACCTGGACCCCTGGCGCCGAAGGACAAACCCAATGGCAGATTTGCCTCAACGGTGACGAAGAGAACCTCATCCTCGTGAATTCGGCAGAAGGCGCCTACACCCTCACCGGCCTCACCGGCACAACGCCTTACACCGCCAAGGTGCGTGCCTACTGCAGCGAAACCGACCAAAGCCCCTGGAGCAACCAAGTGAGCTTCACCACCGATGTGACCTGCGTCACTCCTACCGGCTTGACCAATTCCAACGTCACCAACCACAGCGCCACGCTGGATTGGACCAGCGACGCCACGGAATGGATTTTGGCTTATAGGCTCTATTCCGGCACCGACGACGACTATATTGAAATGCCCGTGACCGAGAAGCCTTACATCCTTGACGGCCTCACTCCCGAAACCAGATACATGGTGAGAGTGCGTGCCAACTGCGGCGAAGAAGACGGCTTGAGCACTTGGAGCGGCACCACCAACTTCACCCTCCTCGAAGCCTATCCTGCTCCGAACAACTTGACTTGCGACAGCACCTTCGCTTACAGTGCTTACTTCAGCTGGAACGAACGCGGCTCCGCCACCGACTGGGAAGTGGCTTACAAGCTCGCTACCGATCCCGACGATGCTTATATTATTGAGCCTACTCCTGATAACCATCCTTTCATGCTCGGCGACTTCGAGCCCCTTCTTCCTGGCACTGACTATGTCTTAAGGGTGCGTTCAGTGTATTTCGACGCTGATACAACAAGCGCATGGAGCGCTGTGGTTCCTTTCACCACACTCCAAACCTGCCCCGCTCCCACGGAGGTTGTCGTCTACGACAGCACCATCAACGCCTACGGTGCCACTCTCAATTGGCACTCCCACTACAGCGACAGCTGGAACGTGAAGTATAGAGAACCCGCTTATGTAGATAATCCTCTCTTCCAAGAAGGTTTCAATGGAACGTCGATTCCTACGGATTGGACACAATATGTTGGCTTGTTTGACGAAACTACAGGAACGGCTACTCTTACAAGTGGAACCAGATGGAATTTTGGCTCCAATAATGG